>JGI24695J34938_10000258_pt1 | contig 51430 bp, 39 predicted proteins | sample TergutCo191P3_FD_34938 | JGI IMG/M metagenome (IMG submission 34938)
TTGAGTTCCGTATGCTAGGATCGGCTTTTTCAATTGCAGGACCGAACATTGTGCTTAACACAATTGTCGCCGAATCGCTCAGCAAGTTTGCGGAAATTCTGGAAAAGTCAAAAGATTTTAAAGGCGACCTTACAGCGATTATCAAAAAAACCTACAGCGAACACAAGAGGATTATTTTTAACGGCAACAATTATTCAAACGAATGGGTAACAGAAGCTGAAAAACGCGGACTCTCAAATTTAAAAACGACGGTTGACGCTCTGCCCAAGTTTATCGAAAAGAAAAGCATTGATCTTTTTATTAAACATCATGTGTTTACGGAAGGCGAGATTCATTCACGTTATGAAATAATGATGGAAGCGTACTGTAAGACTCTTCATATCGAAGCGCTGACAATGGTTGACATGGTTAAGGGAAAAATAATTCCCGCGTGTATGGATTATCAGAGGGAGCTTATCGATCTTCTGCGTCAGAAGAAATCGTACGGCGGCGATAGTATCGACTGTACGCTTGAGCAGCATTTCCTGAACAATATCACCAAGCTGTCGGCATGTCTTTTAAGTAAACTTACAGCTCTTGAAAACGCGATTCTTGAATCATCGCAGGACAGGGAAATACTGGCGCAGGCTGCCTTCCACCGCGACAGAATTTTTACAGCAATGTCGGAACTTCGTTTAATTGTGGATGAGCTTGAAACATTTGTCGCGCGAAAGCACTGGCCAATACCGACTTACGCGGAGATTTTATATTCAGTGATTTAAATTTTAGGTAGCTTTTCTAAAAAACGCGAACCTGCGGTTCGAAAGTTTTAGAAAAACCCCATTTGGATTTTAATTTTTAATTTATAACGGCGTTGCCGTTCCACACAATGGCGTGTGTTTTCTGTTGTAAGGAAAACATACGCTATTTTTTTTGGAGGAAAGTATTATGGACTTTCAAATTTGGTTTCTAGTAGGTGTTGCGCTTGTATTCTTTATGCAATGCGGTTTCGCGATGCTGGAAGCGGGCTTTACCCGCGCGAAAAACGCCGGGAACATCATCATGAAGAACCTGATGGACTTCGGACTTGGCGCGATCAGTTTTCTGCTGCTCGGTTACTGCCTGCTGGCTGCGGAAGATTATTTATTCGGTGTTATCGGAATTCCGAATCTTGGTATTTTAACCGATTACCAGAATTTTGATTATTCCGATTTCATTTTTAATCTTGTTTTCTGCGCGACGGCCGCGACAATTGTTTCCGGCGCGATGGCGGAACGGACAAAATTCAGCGCGTATTGTATTTACAGTATTGTAATCAGCGCGGTCATTTATCCGATCGAAGCAGGATGGGTTTGGAATTCAAACGGCTGGTTAGCCCAGTTAGGTTTTCTGGATTTCGCGGGATCTTCCGCTATCCACATGGTCGGCGGTATTTCCGGTTTCCTTGGCGCCGCGTTTCTTGGTCCGCGCATCGGCAAGTACACAAGCGACGGAAAGGCGCGAGCTATTCCGGGACACAGCTTAACTCTCGGCGCGCTCGGTGTTTTCATTTTATGGTTTGGCTGGTACGGATTTAACGGAGCGGCGGCAGGCGATGTCAGCGAGCTTGGATCAATTTTTGTCACAACCACAATCGCGGCGGCGGCAGCGTCAGTCGCGACAATGGCGTTCACATGGATCAGAAACGGAAAGCCGGATGTTTCAATGTCGCTCAACGGCGCTCTTGCGGGTCTTGTAGGCATAACAGCAGGCTGCGCTTATGTTGACGCGGTGGGCGCAATCATAATTGGTTTGGCGGCAGGTATTCTGGTAGTTGTTTCCATCGAGTTTATCGATATCAAATTAAAAGTTGATGATCCCGTCGGCGCTGTAGCTGTACATGGCGTCTGCGGCATATGGGGAACAATCGCTGTAGGTTTGTTCGCTGTCGAAGGCGGATTGTTTTACTCAGGCGGCGCGGCATTGCTCGGCGTTCAATCGCTTGGCGTCGCAGCGATAGCCGGATGGACATTTGCCACAGTCGGGTTAACCTTCCTTCTCATTAAAAAATTAAACGGTCTTCGCGTTTCAAAGCATGATGAAGCGACTGGTCTTGATATTACAGAACATGGTCTTACAAGCAGCTACGCGGATTTCATGATTACNTCTTCGGGCAGTTCCAATGATNNGTCCGATGTNATTGTATCTGCCGATGCGGCGGTTCCTGTTGTGAATAATTCTAAGCCGGGCGCTAAGATGACAAAGGTTGTTATCATAACAAAACGAAACAAGTTTGAAGCCTTAAAGACAGCGTTTGATAAACTTGAAATTACCGGCATGACTGTTACCGATGTTTTAGGATGCGGAATGCAGAAAGGAAGAAGGGAATTTTACCGCGGCGTGCCGCTTGAATCGACTCTTCTGCCAAAAGTTAAAATAGAAGTTGTCGTCTGCAAAGTACCGGTAAAAATGCTGATAAACGCGGTTAAAAAAGCGCTGTACACAGGGTCAATCGGCGATGGTAAAATTTTTATTTATGATGTTGAGAATGTAATTAAAGTCCGCACCGGGGAAGAAGGCTACGACGCGTTACAGGATGAAGTGTAGGAAACGATCGATTCTAATGGCTTGCCATTTCCGCCCAGAAATCGTCAGCGATATTTAAGAACGCTTCCACAATCTTTGGATCGAAATGCTTGCCAGAATCATTTTTAATTATTTCTACAGCCAGCTCATGGGTATGCGATTCCTTGTAAGGGCGCGGAGAAACAAGAGCGTCGTATACATCGGCGATTGCCATGATTCTTCCTTCCAGCGGAATATTTTCTCCGGCTAAACCTCTTGGGTAACCTGTGCCGTCCCATTTTTCGTGATGACAACCCGCGAATTTTCTCGCGTGAGTTAAGAATCCGTCTTCTTGTGTTTTTCCGATGATTCCGTCGATTATTTTTTCGCCTTCTATGCTGTGATTTTTCATCGAGTTGTATTCTTCTTCAGACAGCTTTGCCGGTTTGCTTAGAATATGTTCTTTTATTTTTATCTTGCCGACATCGTGCAGCTGCGCGGATTGCAGGAGAACTTCCTTGTTCCATTTATTTATTTCATCAGCGTAAACATCGGATCGGACAAGTTCGTTTAAAAGAATACCAAGATATCTCTGCGTGCGATCGATATGCCCGCCGGTTATTTCATCGCGGTTTTCCACAAGGCTTGTTATTATATTTATTGTCGCGTTATGTATTTTGCTGATGTTCTCCATGCTTTTTTTTATCAGCTTATCTGTTTCGATTAACGCTTCAATTCTTTTTTTTAGCACAGGCGGTGAAAACGGAATGTTGATATAATCGACTGCGCCCATTTCAAAGCCCCGAATTTCCGATTCTTCATCATGTTTCGCGGTTAAAATAACTACCGGTATGCTTTTATTCTTCTCATCGGATTTTAACGCGGCTAAAGCCTGGTATCCGTCTTTTTCCGGCGTCTCATCATCTAACAGTATTAAATCTGGCGCGGTTTTCTCTAAATGTTGAAACAATTTTTCGGCTGATGTCAGCGCGCAAATTTTATATGATCCGGCAAGAGCTTTTTTTACTGATGCCAAATCAGCTTCGTTATCATCAACTATAAATATAGTTTTCATTTAGTAAGATTAAGTTACCCGCTGCCGCGTTATATCAATTTGAACTTGTTGTGATAACTTCCTCGATGTTTAAGAGAAGAGTTTGAATATTATCAAGGCGTTCAAGAATTGTCGATATTTCTCCGACTTGTTTAATCGCGTCCTGTTCGGAGCCGGCTGGAAGCTGACCAACAATCGCGCCGCACGCTTTGCAAAACACAGGGTACCAGGTTAAATTATTCGGCATTTGCACCGCTTTACATGTAAATTCTGCCGCTTTACAAGCGCAAGTTGGCTGTTTGTCCATAAGTTACCCCTTGGAATTTTATTTATTTTACTTTAGTTTACATTAGAATTTTTATTAATGGAAGGGGATAAATTTTATATTTTGTGTTTCTTTCCGCCTGCCTGTCCGCTTAAACCTGTTCGTTTATACCTATCTTGATCAGATTCTATATATACGGTATACATTGAAAATTCAGGAGAAAAAATGAGGGAAGGCCAGATCAGAATTCCATCAGGATGCGCGATATCCGGGATTATAAATAAATCCGGAAAACGCGTAAGCGGAGAAGCGATTATAAATTCTATTACTGTGATGCACGACCGTTCAAATGGTTTAGGCGGCGGATTCGCCGCTTACGGGATATATCCTGAGTACAAGGATTTTTACGCGCTGCATATTTTTTATGATTCGATATCGGCTAAAAAAGAGTGCGAAGAATATCTAGAACGTCGTTTTGATATTATAAACCTTTCTAAAATACCGGTTCGCAAAATCAAGGAAATTACAAACGAGCCGTTAATCTGGCGCTATTTCGTCACTCCGCTGCCGACAAGACTCGCTGACAGTCAGCTTGACGAGCGCGAATTTACCGTTAAATGCGTGTTCCGTGTTAACACAAGCATTAACGGCGCGTATGTTTTTTCCAGCGGCAAGGATATGGGCTGTTTTAAAGCCGTAGGTTTTCCCGAAGATGTAGGGCGATTTTATAAACTTGATGAATACGAAGGCTGGTGTTTTACAGCTCACGGACGTTATCCGACAAATACTCCCGGATGGTGGGGCGGTGCTCATCCGTTTGCTCTGCTGGATTATTCGGTTGTGCATAACGGCGAAATTTCATCTTATGACGCTAACCGCCGGGCTATTGAAATGTATGGCTATAAATGCACGCTTCAGACAGATACCGAAGTTATCACATATATAATTGATTATCTGCACAGGAAAATCGGGCTTACTTTCAGCGAAATCGCGTCTGTTATCGCGGCGCCTTTCTGGCAGACAATTTCGCGGATGACTCCCGAAGATAAAGATACGCATGAATATTTGCGCGTAATGTTCGCGAATCAGCTGATTACAGGTCCGTTCTCTATACTTGTCGGTTTTGACTGCGGTCCGGGCGAGCGCGGGCTTATGGCTTTGAACGACAGATTAAAGCTTCGCAGCATGGTTGTCGGAGAAAAAGACGATACAGTTTACATCGCGAGCGAAGAAGCCGCTATCAGAATTATTGAACCGAATCTTGATAATGTTTGGGCGCCCAAAGGCGGGCAGCCTGTGATAATAAGGAGCGCGTAACATGCCTGTTAATTATTTTTATCCTGATTATGAAATCGCGAGAAATACTGACAGGTGTATTTGCTGCAGGGCATGCGAGAGGCAGTGCGCGAACGAAGCGCATGAGTATCTTGAAAACGCCAATAAAATGGCAGGCGATGACAGCAAGTGCGTTAACTGTCACCGCTGCGTAACACTATGTCCTGTGCGCGCGCTAAAAATCGTTAAAAGCGGCAACACTTACAAAGAAAACGCGAACTGGAAAGGCAAAACGATAAACGAAATTTATCGTCAGGCGGGAACGGGAGGAGTTCTGCTTTCCAGCATGGGCAATCCCGAAGATTATCCGGTTTACTTTAATAAAATTTTGCTTAACGCTTCGCAGGTTACAAACCCTTCGATTGATCCGCTGCGCGAACCGATGGAAACAAAAGTTTCGTTAGGCGCTAAATTTCAGCATATAGAGCGCGATGAAAAAGGCAGGCTTGTTAATAATCTGCCTCCGAGGATTTCTCTTTCCATGCCGGTGATGTTCTCGGCGATGAGTTATGGTTCGATAAGCTACAACGCCCACGAAAGCCTCGCGCGCGCGGCTGAGGAACTGGGCATTCTTTACAACACTGGCGAAGGCGGACTTCATGAAAATTTTTACCGTTACGGGAAAAATACAATTGTTCAGGTCGCTTCCGGCAGATTCGGCGTTCATCCCGGATATTTAAACGCGGGGGCGGCAATTGAAATTAAAATGGGACAAGGCGCGAAGCCCGGCATCGGCGGACATTTGCCGGGAGCGAAAATTGTAGACGATATCTCGCGCACCAGAATGATCCCGGAAGGTACAGACGCGATTTCACCCGCTCCTCATCATGATATATATTCGATAGAAGATTTACGCCAGCTTGTTTTCTCGCTGAAGGAAGCTGTTGAATATAAAAAACCGGTTATTGTTAAAATCGCCGCCGTGCATAATATCGCGGCGATCGCGAGCGGAATCGCCAGAAGCGGCGCGGACATTATTTCCATTGACGGGTTCAGAGGCGGAACCGGAGCCGCGCCGACGCGCATAAGGGACAATGTCGGAATTCCGATAGAACTCGCGCTCGCGTGCGTTGACAAACGCCTCCGTGATGAAGGCATCAGGGATAAAGTTTCGCTTATCGCGGGGGGAAGCATTCATTCGAGCGCGGACATTGTTAAAGCCATCGCGCTCGGCGCGGATTGCGTATACTTGGGATCGTCAGCGTTAGTCGCGCTTGGCTGTCACCTTTGCCGCAGCTGTCACGGCGGCAAATGCAACTGGGGAATCGCGACGCAGGTTCCGGAACTGACAAAGAGATTGAACCCCGATATCGGCTACAAACGCCTTGTTAATTTATTAACAGCGTGGCAGCACGAGATAAAAGAAATGATGGGCGGCATGGGAATCAACTCGATTGAAAGCTTAAAAGGAAACAGGCTAATGCTTCGCGGCGTCGGACTTAACGAAAAAGAACTGGAAATACTCGGAATAAAACACGCTGGTGAATGATTTTGTATTATTGTTTTGAAACAGCTTAAATTGTCTGTTAAAAATTCCCGCGGTTCTTCGCGCGAACGCGCGCCTGTTTCTTATGAAACATTGATATTTGACTGGTTTTACATTATATTGTGTTTGTATATAAAAATAATTTTTTTATTTTTATAAAAAAAGGAGTACATATGAAACAGAATGTTTTATTAATCGTAATTATATTTATTCTTATTAATACTGGCAGCTTATTCGCTCAAAATCCTCAGGAACTGCGGATTAATTCATTTTTATCCGGCAATTTAAGCCCAGATCAGGAGATTTGGTACAGCGTAAGAACAACATCAGCCGGTATTTTATCTGTCAGCACTACCAGTAATATTGACACCTTTCTGGAGGCATATGACGCTCAAAGAAATTATATAACAGCGGATGATGACGGCGGGGATGAGCTTAACGCGAATATTCAAATAAGGGTTTTGGCAAATACCACATATCTTTTTAAATTAAGAGGTTATTCAAACACCGTAAGCGGTCCATTCAGAATTTTCGCGGAGCATAAGCCATTAACAGTTTTAAGTTCCGGAACCGCTGTCAGCGGAAACATCACTCCCGGGCAGTCAATCTGGTATACATTTCAAACAACAAGCGCGGGATACCTTACCATTGAAACAACAGGAAACACTAACACCTTTCTTCAAATTTATAACGAAGACTTTGATTATATCCAATATGATGATGACAGCGGCGAATATCCTAATGCCAGGGTAAAAATGCATGTTACAACAGGTGAAATATATTACATTTTGTTAAACGCTCACGACGGCGGCGCGTTTCGTATAACTGCCGCCAGTCAGCCGTATCCCGCGCCAACGCAGCTTGCCGCAGGATCGTTTTTGAATGGTTACCTGGTGTCAGGCGGCGAGAACTGGTACAGTGTGCGCGCTATACAAAACGGATACCTTACTGTCGAAACAACCGGCAGTATCGATACTGTCCTGAACGCTTATGATTCAAATTATGTTCATCTGGCTTATGATGATGATAGCGCCGGATATCCAAATCCAAGAATAAGGCTTCAGGTTACTTCAGGTCAGTTATATATTTTCGCGTTAAGCGGAATAGGAAGCGGTATCAGCGGATCGTTCCGCATTATGGCAAGCAATCAGCCGTATCCTACACCGGAGCCTTTAAATATCGGAACATTCATAAGCGGGTATCTGGAGCTTAACGGGGAGCTTTGGTATAGCGTCAGGACCGCGGCAAGAGGCAGACTTGTTGTTGAGACAACAGGATCAACAGATACAGTTCTTGAAGCGTATGACAGTTCATATAATTTCCTTGATCGTAATGATGATACATGGAACGATGATTATGTTGATCGCAACGCCAGGATTGTTCTTGACGCCGCCGCAAATCAAACATATATTTTCAGGCTTACCGGTTTTAACGAAGGTTCGTTCAGGCTTCTCGCGGGTATGGAATAAAATAAATTTATAGTACTATTATATAGAGGCTTTCCCAGAATTTTTCCTTTACTTACGGCATGAACGCCGGGGTATAACGCGTTTTTTGTTGTTATGTCAGAAAAAGCGCCACACGAAGGTAAATTGAAAATTTTGTATAATTAATTTATATTTACGCCATAAGCGATCAGGAGCAGAAAATGAAAAGAGTTTATGTTAATGAAAAGTGGTGCCTTGGATGCCATCTTTGCGAATATTACTGCGCTTTCGCGAATTCAAACGAAAAGGATATGGCGCGCGCTTTAAAAGATATCAAGATACGGCCAAAAATAAAAATTGAAGAAAAAGACGGAGTTAGTTTCGCTGTATCCTGCCGCCATTGTCAAGAACCGTTATGTGTAAAGGGATGTATTACTGGCGCGCTTACAATTATTGGCGGCGTTATTACAATTAATCACATAAAGTGTGTTAGCTGCTACACATGCGTTTTGAGCTGCCCTTATGGAGCTGTTTCGCCGTCCGAAGACGGCGCTGTGGAAAAATGCGAGTTATGCGTTAAAAACATTGGAGGCGTTCCTGTCTGCGTTAAAGGCTGTCCGAACAACGCCATTGTTTTTGAGGAGAGAACGCCATGAAGTACGTAATAATCGGAAATTCCGCGGCAGGCATCGGAGCCGCTGAAGGGATTCGCGCCGCTGAAGCCGCCAGTAATATTGATCAACCTGGCGAGATTACAATCATTACAAATGAATCGCATCACACTTATTCAAGACCGCTTATATCATATCTTCTGCTTGGAAAAGCTACAGAGGATACAATGAAGTATCGCGATGATAATTTTTATTCAGATAACAATATCACTTTGTTAACAGGCGTTAGCGCGGAAAAAATCGACGCGGAGAAAAAACAAGTTTTTCTTTCCGGCGGCAGCGCGATTTCTTATGATAAACTTCTTGTCGCGGCTGGATCCTCTCCGTTTGTACCGCCGTTTGAAGGTCTCAGTACAGTGAAGGAAAAATTTACATTTATGAATCTTGATGACGCGTGTAACATCGATAAAGCGCTTGAAAATAAAAAACAAGCTAATGTATTGATTATCGGCGCGGGCTTGATTGGGTTAAAATGCGCCGAAGGAATTATAAAAAGAGCGTCAAAAGTTACAGTTGCCGATCTGGCGCCTGGAATTCTTTCAAGTATTCTTGATGAAGAAAGCTCCGCGATTGTTCAAAATTATATAGAAGAACAAGGCATTGAATTTAAATTAAAAACAAGCGTTAAAAAATTTGAAAATAATTCCGCGGTATTTGATGACGGCGTAATTATCAATTTTGATATTTTAGTTCTCGCTGTAGGCGTGCGGCCTAATACATCACTTTTAAAAGACATAGCCGGCATTGACCGCGGAATAATCGTAAACGGCAGATCAGAAACTTCCGCTAAAGATATTTACGCGGCAGGCGACTGTACACAGACTTTGGATATTTCCAGCGGGCAAAATAAAATTATGGCGCTGCTTCCAAACGCGTACATGCAGGGAGAATGCGCCGGGATAAACATGGTATCAGGCGCGGGAAAATCTTTTGACAAAGCAATACCGATGAACGCGATCGGATTTTTCGGACTTCATATAATGACTGCCGGCAATTACACAGGAAATGTTTATTTATTAAAAAAAGATACGGAAACTTATAATGAAATTATTGAAAGCAATGAAAATAAAAATGTAAATGTTAAAAAACTATTTTACAGTGATAACATATTAAATGGTTTTATTTTAATTGGCGATGTTGAAAAAGCGGGAATTTATACCAGCTTAATCCGCGAACGCACGCCGCTTGATTCAATCGACTTCGCGCTTGTCTGTGAAAAACCCGGGTTAATGGCGTTTACCAAAGAAGAGAGAATAGTTAAACTTGGAGGGGGTAAAATTTCATGAGCATATTGGCAGGAAATCTTCATTTTAAAGATTTAAATGAACGGATTAAGAATTCCGGAGCGTATGTCCATATCGAAGATTGTTTCGGGCAAAGGTTTATCGGCAGCGCGTTAAAGGAAAAAACTGTTGTAATAAACGGAACGCCGGGTAACGCTCTTGGCTGCTACCTTGACGGCGCGGTTATAGAAGTACATGGTAACGCGCAGGACGCTGCAGGCGACACAATGAATGACGGAAAAATTATTATTCATGGGAACGCTGGAGACGCGTTAGGTTACGCGATGAGAGGCGGAAGAATTTTTGTCAGGGGAGACGCTGGATACAGAACAGGTATTCACATGAAAGAGTACAAAGAAAAAAAACCTGTAATTGTTATCGGCGGAAAAGCGGGCAGTTTTCTTGGCGAGTATCTCGCGGGCGGAATCATTGTAGTGCTTGGAATTGGTTATGAAGACGCGGTTTCTCCTGTCGGGAATTTTACCGGAACAGGAATGCACGGCGGCAAAATATTTATCAGAACAAAAAAAGAACCAGCGTCTCTTCCTTCGCAGGTAGCGGCGGAAATAGCGCGCGGCGAAGATTTACTGGAAATTGAACCTGTTATAAAAGAATTCGCGGATTATTATAAAATGGACGCGGCTTCGCTTTTACAGGATCAATTTTTTATTTTAAGACCTAACGCTAAAAATCCATACAAGCAGCTGTACACAACAAATTAAGTTACGCGCGTAAATGAAGACTATGTCCCCGTTATTGTTTATGATTGAACAATGTTTTTAAGGAGCGATTAATGAAAGATGTTTTGGAATTTATAAAAGAAAACGATGTTAAATTTATACGTTTGAATTTTTGCGATATATTTGGATTTCAAAAAAATATTTCTATTATGACTGATGAACTTAAGTCTGCGCTTGACAACGGAGTTTCTTTTGACGCGCATGTTATCCGGGGATTCAGCGATGTAACTCAGTCGGATTTATTTTTGTTTCCCGAACCTTCTACGTTAGCTGTTCTCCCCTGGCGGCCGGGTCCGGGAAGGGTAATTCGTTTTTTCTGCGATATAAAAAAACCTGATAATTCCGCTTTTGAGCATGACACAAGGCTTGTTTTAAAAAAAGTTTCTGAACGGATTAATAAAATGGATTATATCTGCAAGATAGGAGCTGAATGCGAGTTTTATCTTTTTAAAACAGATGAAAACGGAGACCCGTCTTATATTACTTTAGATAAAGGTTCTTACATGGACATCTCCCCGCTTGATAAAGGCGAAGATATCCGCCGCGAGATTTGTTTAACATTAAAAGAAATGGGAATAAATCCTGAGAATTCGCATCATGTGCTGGGTCCGGGGCAGAATAAAATTGAATTTAAATTTGACGACATTGTCAACAGCGCGGATAATTTTCAGACATTCAAAACCGTAGTAAAAGCTATATCTTCGCGTAACGGTTTGTTCGCGTCTTTTATGCCTAAACCGGTTTTAGACGCTCCCGGCAATGGAATGCATATAAATCTTTCGCTTTACCAAAACGGAAAAAATATTTTTAAAAAGGAAAGCGAGAATCACTCTAAGATTGCCGAAAGTTTTATTGCTGGCATTCTTGATAAAATCCGCGAAATATCATTATTCTTAAATCCGATTTCGAATTCTTACGAACGTTTTGGGAAATTTGAAGCGCCCAAGTTTGTATCGTGGTCGAGGCAAAACAGATCGCAGCTTGTAAGAATTCCCGCCGCTTCAGGAGATAAAGCAAGAATTGAGCTGCGTTCTCCGGATCCTTCGCTCAATCCGTATCTGGCGTTCGCGCTGATTATTTCCGCGGGTCTTGACGGTATTGAAAATAATTCTGGGCTTCCGCCCGCTGTTGATGATGATCTCTATTCCGCTGATAATGAAAAAAATAAAAATCTCGCGCAGCTTCCTGATAGTTTGGAAAGGGCAATTGAGCTTGCGGAAAACAGTTCCTTTGTAAAAAAAGTTCTCGGAGCGCGGCTTTTATCAAAGCACATCGAAATAAAAAAAATCGAAGCGCGGGATTTTTCTGAAACCGCGCGTTTGGGCGAAAAAGAAAAACTTCAATATTACAGGGAAAAATATTTTTTCATATACTAAGATTTAAGGCGGTTGTAAATGGCAGGTTCTCAGGCGGGCAGTACATCGCAAAGTGAGACAGCGCTGATAATAACGAATTCAGAGATAAGCGGCTCCAAAGCAAGCATGCGGATTTTTTCTGAAACGTTATCCGCCGCTTCCATTTATCAGATAACAGTTATGACGCGCGCGGGAGAAGCAAGAAGAGAAATTTCGCGCAATGTTTTTGATATTGTAATTATTGATATGCCGTTAGCTGATGAGTCAGGCGAAAGTCTGGCGCGTCATATCGCGGCTAATTATCTGACGCAGGTGATTCTCGCGGTTAACAGCGGGGATTTTAACGAGGTTTCCGCTGTTTGTCAGGAAGACGGCGTTCTTGTTATTTCTAAACCAATAGATAAAAATTATTTTTGGTCAGCTTTATCATTAGCCAGATCTGTCAGTAAAAAATTTAAACGGATACAGAATGAAAACGCAAAGTTGAAACAAAAGATTGAAGATATACGCGTTATCGACAAGGCAAAGTGTCTGCTCATTTCTTATTTAAATCTGACAGAACAGGAATCTCATCGTTTTATTGAAAAACAAGCGATGGATTTGCGTTCTACAAAAAGAGGAATCGCCGAAGAGATTTTAAAAACTTATGCCAACTGAAAATGTTGTCGAACAAGCACAATGATCAAATAATCGTACACTAGACAAATCCTTTTTTTCTACATATCATAAATACGGAAAGCACTGCGGGAAGACTCATATTGAGGGATTTAAATGGGTGAAAAAGCGTATCTGATTCTTGAAAACGGCAAAATATTCGAAGGGAAATTTTTCGGCGCGCAGGGAGATGTGACCGGAGAAATTGTTTTTACTACAGGTATGACAGGTTATCTTGAAACGCTGACAGATCCAAGTTATCAGGGGCAGATCGTTTTGCAGACTTTTCCGCTGATCGGAAATTACGGCGTAATTCCGGAAGATTTTGAAAGCGCTGAAGTCGGGGCTAAAGCGTACATCGTAAAGTATTCTTGTAAAACGCCTTCAAATTTCAGAAGCGAAGATGATTTAAGCTCATTCTTAAAAAAACGCGGAATCATTGGGTTATGTGACATTGATACAAGAGCACTCGCGAAAATTATCCGCGTTAATGGCGTGATGAACGGTAAGATAACATCATCATCTCCTTCGGAAGCGGATCATGAGGATGTAAAAAAATATAAAGTATTAAGTCCTATCGCCGCTGTTTCAAATAAAGATGTAAAAAATTCTGATGAAATCGCGGCTAATAAAAACGCCTTAAAAATTTCCGGCAAAAACAAACAGATTGCCTTTATGGATTTTGGCGCGAAACGCGGAATCGAAGCCGCGCTTAACGCCAGAGGCTGCGAGGTTACTAAATTTTCTTATAACGCTGCCGCCGGTGAAATTATAAAAATAAAACCTGACGGAATTATGCTGAGTAATGGTCCCGGCGATCCGGCTGATCCGGGAAACAAGGCGGCAATTGAAACGCTTCGCGAACTTATTAAAACAGGTATTCCGATTTTTGGCATTTGCATGGGACATCAGCTTTTAGCACTCGCGAACGGATATAAAACAAAAAAGTTAAAATTCGGTCACAGGGGAGCGAACCAGCCCGTTAAAGATACAAGGACAGGCCAGGTTTATATTACAAGCCAGAATCACGGATACGAAGTTCTCGCTGATATTGCAGATAACGCGGGAAATGGTTTTTGTTCTTTTATCAATGTGAATGACGGCAGCTGCGAAGGCATGGATTACGGCGTTTCGTTCTCGGTACAGTTTCATCCGGAAGCGAGAAGCGGTCCTCTTGATACCGGTTTTTTGTTTGATGTTTTTATTGAGAGGTGTAATAAATATGCCGCTAAATAAAGATATTAAAAAAGTTCTTGTTATCGGATCAGGTCCTATTGTCATTGGTCAGGCTGCCGAGTTTGATTACGCCGGCACTCAGGCTTGCCGCGTGTTACGTGAAGATAAAATTGAAATTGTGCTTGTTAACTCAAACCCCGCCACAATAATGACCGATTATAATATCGCGGATAAAATTTATATTGAACCGCTGACTCTCACGACCGTTAAGCGCATTATCGAGAAAGAGCGCCCGGACAGCATATTATCAGGCCTTGGCGGGCAGACAGGGCTGACTTTATGCATGCAGTTATCGCGCGATAAATTTCTTGACAAATACAATGTTCGTCTTCTTGGTTCCTCGCCGGAAACTATCGACAAAGCCGAAGACAGAAAAATTTTTAAAGAAACAATGGAAAGCATCGGGCAGCCGTGCGTTCCTTCCGTGATCGCTGTTGATATAGAAACCGCTTTGGAATTCGCGGAAAAAACCGGTTATCCGGTTATTATACGGCCTGCTTTTACACTGGGCGGATCAGGCGGAGGCATCGCATTAAACAGAGAAAAGCTTAAGGAAATAGCGTCTAACGGCCTTGCCCTGTCGCCGATAAAACAGATACTTGTTGAAAGATCAATCGCCGGCTGGAAGGAAATTGAATTTGAGGTTATGCGGGATCGCGCGGGAAATGTTATTACTGTATGTTCAATGGAAAACTTCGATCCTGTAGGCATACATACAGGCGACAGCATTGTCATCGCGCCTTGCGTGACTCTCGCGGACAGGGAATATCAAATGCTGCGCACAGCCGCGCTTGATATAATCAAGGCGTTAGGTGTCGAGGGAGGATGCAATGTGCAGCTCGCGCTTGAGCCTAACAGTTTTGAATACGCGGTTATCGAAGTAAACCCGCGCGTTTCGCGTTCTTCCGCGCTCGCTAGTAAAGCTACGGGTTATCCAATCGCCAAAGTAGCGACAAAAATAGCGATTGGATATACGTTAGATGAAATTGTAAATACGGTAACAGGAACCACTTACGCCGCCTTTGAACCGGCGCTTGATTATGTTGCCGTTAAATTCCCAAAATGGCCGTTTGATAAATTCGTATACGCGCATAAAGAGCTTGGCACGCAAATGAAAGCGACAGGTGAAGTCATGGCAATCGCGGACACATTCGAGGAAGCTTTGTTAAAAGCGGTGCGCGGCGCTGAAATCGGCTTAACAACATTAAATCTGCCGCCGCTGTCAGCGAAAAACGACAATGAAATCCGCGAATTACTAAAAACCGTAACGGACGAACGCCTCTTTGTGTTATACGAAGCGATAAAACGCGGCGTAAGCATTGACGAGTTATACGCCATCACAAAAGTCGATAAATGGTTTTTAAACTGCTTGAAAAATATTTTCGTATCTTCATCTTTGAACCGCGGAGGGAATGAATCGGACAAGTTAATTTACAAAATGGTTGATACCTGCGCGTCAGAGTTCGAAGCGAAAACGCCGTACTTTTATTCTATTAAAAACGGCGAAGAAAACGAAGCGGTTCCCTTTATACAAAAAAGCGCTAAAAAACGGATCATTGTGCTGGGTTCAGGACCGATCAGGATCGGACAGGGCATTGAATTTGATTACGCGTGCGTTCATTGCGTGTGGACGTTAAAAAAAATGGGATACGAGGTTATCGTTATAAATAATAATCCCGAGACTGTTTCAACGGATTTTGATACCGCGGACAGATTATATTTTGAGCCTTTGTTTATTGATGATGTTATGAGCATTATCGATATTGAAAAACCGGAAGGCGTTATCGCCGCGTTCGGCGGAGGCACAGCAATCAAGCTCGCGAAAAAACTGCATGACCGCGGCGTAAAAATCATCGGCACATCCGCGGAAAGCATTGACATCTGCGAAGACAGAGAGCGTTTTGATTCGCTGCTGGAAAGGCTTAATATAAAACGCCCCAAAGGCTTTGGAGTAATGACGGAAGCTCAGGCGCTAGACGCCGCGGAAAAATTAGGATATCCGGCGCTTATGCGTCCTTCTTATGTGCTTGGCGGGCAAAATATGATTATCGCTTTTTCCGCCGAAGATATCAAAGAGTATATGGAAATAATCCTGCGTCAAACTCAGGACAATCCGGTATTAATTGATAAATATTTAAGCGGACGTGAAATTGAAGTGGACGCGATCTGCGACGGAAAAGATATTTTAATTCCCGGAATAATGGAACATATTGAAAGGACAGGCGTGCATTCCGGCGACAGCATAGCTGTGTATCCGGCGCTTAACATTGACGATGTGTTAGCTGAAAACATCTATGATGTGACAAAAAAGCTGTGTATGGCTTTGGATGTTAAGGGTCTTGTTAACATTCAATATGTTTTTCATAAAAATGAAATTTATGTAATAGAAGTAAATCCGCGGGCGTCGCGCACCGTTCCGTATATCAGCAAGGTGACAGGAGTTCCCATGTGCGAGCTCGCTACAAGAGTGAGCGCGGGAGAAATGTTAGCTGACAATGGTTATTCAAGCGGCATCGCGAAGATTCCTCCGTATATCGCCGTAAAAGTTCCAGTTTTTTCATTTGAAAAACTGGCGGGTCTTGATACGCATTTAGGACCGGAGATGAAATCGACTGGGGAAGTTTTAGGCATTGGAAAAAATCTTGAGGAAGCGCTTTATAAAGGACTTGTCGCGGCAGGTTATAAAATGAAAAAGCACGGCGGAGTTCTTCTGACAATCAAAGATGGCGACAAAGGCGAAATCACAGGCATGGCGCAGAAATTTTCAAAGCTTGGATTTACATTGCACGCGACGCGCGGGACGGCGCGGTTTCTTGAGAAAAAAGGTTTTACCGTTGAACCAATCGATAAAATCTTTGAAAACCATGATGTTAATACAGAAACGCTTCTTGCAAGCGGGAAAATAAGCTATATAATTTCTACATCGGAAAAAGGAAGAGATCCCGCGTTAGATGACGTTAAACTGCGAAGAAAAGCGTGCTCGCTCGGCGTTCCCTGCCTTACTTCAATCGATACAGCTAACGCGCTGGCTGATTCGTTGCTTTCCGATTACAGCGAGATAAACACAGAGTTAGTTGACATTAATAACATGCGAACATCCTGCGTTAAGCTGCCGTTTACAAAAATGCACGGAACAGGAAATGATTACATTTATATTAATTGCATAACTAATAATCAGGCAAATGATATTAATTCGCCGGAATCGCTTTCGGCGCTGTTATCTGACAGGCACACTGGAATTGGCGGCGAAGGCGTTGTGCTTATTCTGCCGTCTGATACAGCGGACGCTAAAATGAGAATATTTAATCTTGACGGAAGCGAAGGAGCGATGGCGGGAAACTCAATCCGCTGTGTAGCGAAATATATATATGATAATGATATTGTTAAAAAACTGAAAATGAGAATTGAAACGCGCAGCGGAATAAAAGAATTAATTTTATCTACAAGAAATGGAAAAGTATCGTCGGTAAAAGTAAATATGGAGCGCGCTGAACTGCGTCCGGAAAAAATCCCGGTAAATCTTTCAGGCGAAAATGTTATAGCGCGAAAAATAAAAATCGGAAACAATGATTATGAAATTACCTGCGTCTCGATGGGTAATCCTCATGTTGTTATCTTCTGCGGCAGTGTTGATAAAATCGATCTTGGCAGGGAAGGTCCGTTATTGGAAAACGATCCGCTGTTTCCTGACAGGGTAAATGTCGAATTTGTTGAAGTTATAGATAAGAATCATTTAAAGATACGCGTTTGGGAACGCGGAAGCGGAGAAACGCAAGCCTGCGGAACAGGAGCGTGCGCCGCCGCCGCCGCCGCTGTACTTAACGGACACTGCGAAAAAGGCGATAATATTAAAGCTCAGCTCCCCGGCGGAGAACTTATCATTAATTATACAGATGATACTGTGTTCATGACAGGCGATTGCGTTAAAGTATATGACGGAATTGTGGAAATTTAATATTTTTATTTTGAGGATGAATTATGAAAAAAATAATTTTTATCTTTTTTATAGCGTTTCTAACCGCGCTTTCGCTTTCAGCGGAGGAAAGCGGCGTTTCATCAACAAGTGAATTATTTCTTCAGATTTCTACGCTTCCGGAGGCGAAATTAGGATACAGGCATAGTTTTATTTTTCCCGCCTTTCAGGGAAGCAGCCCCATGACATCAGGAAATAATCTTAGACTTGGCCTTACTGCGGAAATTTCTCCGATTTCACTTAACGGAATTGTTCAGGCGGAACTAACGCCGGTTGCGTTTTTAAAATTCGCCGCGGGATTGAGACTCGGAGCCGGCTGGCCTTTGAAACTTTTTGAAAGCGATCTTTACGGAACAGGATTAAATTTATTTGATATTAATATGATTCGCGCGGAGCGGCTTTCATGTCTGTATTTTTTCGCGAAAGTTAGGCGCGTTTAAAGTATTATTATTCCCGCTTTCTTGCAGCCTGATATTGTCTGTTCATCCCAAATTGAAACCTGCACCTCGCCGATATGTGCTTTTTGCAATATGAGCATGCACAATCTTGACTGACCAATGCCGCCTCCCATTGTAAGGGGAAGTTTTCCCTCAAGCAGCGCTTTATGGAATGGATAATTTCTCCGGTTGTCGCAGCCTGCTTTTGTCAGCTGAGCATCCAGTGATTTTTCATCGACGCGGATTCCCATCGAGGAAATTTCCAAAGCGCAGTTAAGAAGTTCGTCCCAGAACATGATATCGCCGTTCAATGTCCAATCGTCGTAATCAGGAGCGCGTCCGTCATGTTTCCTGCCTGATTTTAATATGTCGCCGATTTTCATTATGAAAACTGTTTTATGTTCTTTAACATAGACATTTTCTCTTTCTTTAGAAGACATTTCCGGGTATAAGTCCTCAAGCTGCTGCGTTGTAATAAATTTTATATTACGCGATAAATTGACGCTTATAGAAGGACATGTTTTTTTTATTTCTTCCAGCGTATCGCAGATTGCGCTGACAATGGCGGTTACTGTTTCTTTTAAAAAATCCTCGTTACGTGACGATTTATCAATTACTTTTTCCCAGTCCCATTGATCGACATAAATTGAATGAAGATTGTCCATTTCTTCGTCGCGGCGTATCGCGTTCATATCTGTATACAATCCTTCGCCGGCGGGAAAATTATATTTGCTTAGCGCCATTCGTTTCCATTTCGCGAGCGAGTGGACAATCGCGGCATTTGTTCCCGTCTCTTTTATATCAAACTCGACAGGGCGTTCCACTCCGTTCAAGTCGTCGTTTAAGCCGCTTTGCGGCTCGACAAAAAGCGGCGCGGATACGCGTTTCAGATTAAGAGCCGCTGTTAAATATTTTTCGAATGCCCTTTTTATGCTGCCGATAGCTGTCTGGGTTTCATACAACGAAAGCGCGGAAATGTAATTATCCGGGATTATTAATTTACTCATGATGTTTCCCTGTTTAAATTTTTCCTGATATTTTTTAAACGATCAGTCTGAAATTATTTTATTATAAACGCGGAAATAAAACTATAATCTGTCCGCTAAATTTCTTATTTCCGCCGCTGCTCTCAGCATATTGCGTCTCTGATAATGAACCACCATAGAAAGCATCTCGGTTTTTAATAAAGCTCTCGCTCCCGGATCATTAAGATTCGCCTGAAGATCCGGAATTACCAGAACAACATCCGGCATGATCATGTCGGGGTCTGAAACAACATTCGCGTTAGCGAGTCTTATCAAAGGAAAGTAATACATATTTTCCGCGCCATATACCCTCGCGGCGATTTGTGAAAGAGAATCCCGCCAGATTATGTTATGTCTTGACGCTCCCTGAAGAATAAGCTCTTCCTGGGCCGGAGGCGGAGTTACAGCTGCAGGCGGAGGCGGAGTTACAACTACAGGCGGAGGCGGGGTTACAACTACAGGCTGCGGTTCCGGTTCAGGTGCCGCGACAACAGGCGCTGGTTCAGGAGCCGGAGTTACAACTACAGGCTGAGGCGTTTGCGCGGGTTCTTGTCTTGGAGGAGGTTCAGGCGCTGGTTCGGGAGCGCCAGCGCATCCAATTGTTAGCGCGCATATAAGAATTAATAAAATAACATAAATTTTTTTACTCATACAGCCTCCGTAATACTGACAATATATATTTTACATTATAAATCATTAGAAATAAACAATTTTTTTATTAATTTTTTTCAAATTAAGCGATTATTCTTGTTTATTTTTCAGTTTGAACGAAAACGCCGTCCCAATTTTCCGGCGGGGGGCTGTCTTTATATAGAAGGCAGCGTTCGCGCATTAGCCGGCTTGGAGCGTCATTCGGCCTGTATTTTGTTACTGTGTTAAAATGCTTTACAGCCAATAACCATTTTTTATCAAAATAAAGCTTAAGCCCGTACTCGTAATGCTCATTTATTTTCTTTTGTAATTTTTCGATATTATCCTTTACTGAGATTAATTCGTATATGTTCATGGCGTTATATCTGCCAAGAAGAGATACGCGATCCAGATATCTGAACTCAAAATCATCAGAACATTTTTTGTAAACATTTTCACTTACAATTATTTCCGTTCCGTAAATTTTATTTATGCTTTCCAGTCTGCTTGAGACATTTACTGTATCGCCCATAACAGTGTAATTAAGCCTTTCCTTATAACCGAGGTTTCCTACAAGCGCTGTGCCTGTATGAATGCCTATACGCGTCAGAAATGGAGTTTTTCCCTGATTGTTCCATTGTTTAAAGAGAGAACGCAGATTTTTTTGAATTGTAATCGCGGCATGACAGGCTTTTTTTGAGTGATCATCCATTAATATAGGAGCGCCCCAGAATGCCATTACCGCGTCTCCGATATATTTATCAATTGTTCCGTTATTTGCGAGAATTATTTTTGATATGCCTTCAAAATAAACGCAAAGATCCTGAATCAATTTTTCAGGTTCCATCTCTTCGGCTATTGAAGCAAACTTGGAGATATCGCTGAAGAATACAGTCAGTTCCTGCTGCTTTCCGCCTAAATTCGCGGTTATATTCTGGTTAATAAGCTGGATTACAAGGTCTGCCGGAACATAACGCTTAAAATTTTTAAATAAGCTGCTTTCTTCGTAAACAAGAATTCCGTAAATAACTATTACAAGAAACAAAAACGCGTAAGGCGCGAACCAGAAAAGCGGCTGAGCCGCGGCGTTTAACAGAATCATGTCGCGTAAGCTCGCGCCGGCTACTACTAATGTAGTAAACAGCATTAAAACAACTGTATAATTTTTCTTTATAATAAACGAAACGACAGGAATAATGACACATAACAAAAGTACAGGAATCATATAGATATTAGTCATCAGGGAAAACGCGATATTTACAGTTTGTTTATCCTCTTGAATAAATATATAAGTTGTGCAGATAATGCTGTAAATTATCAAAGCCGCCGCGATATAGTTCTTCTGCTTTTTTAATATGCCTACAGATTCGATTATGAATAATAAATAAAAACCCACCGAGAAAAGCTGAAAACTTCTTGTTATTTTTACAAGAACGGTGTAGTAGTTTGAGTCAAACGAAAATCCAATATTCGCGTACGCGAACGCGAAAGAAAAAGATAAAAATGAAAAATAAAGATATTTCGCGTCTTTACATCCCCTGGAAAAAAATGAGCCGAAATGGTAGAACCCGACAAGCAGTCCCAGGAATTGCGCGGCAAGCACAAGGTATACATTTAATAAATTTTTTATAAAAACTTTTATTACATTTTCTTTATATTCGGCGATTGATATTTCCGGCAGTGAACTTGTCTCATATTGAGGGAAGACTTCGATTATTAAAATATTTTCTTCGTTATAATTAATTAATCCCGCTGACAATGGTATGTGCGCCGCTGAGGTTTCACCAGTTGAGTATGTATTGTCTGTCTCCTGCCTTAATCCTTTTTGATAAATAATAATATTATTCAGCCGGATTATTACAGGCATATCAAATCGGCTGATATAAAGAGTCAGGTCTTTGTTTCTGTAAGAATTTGATATAGTAAAAATAGTTTTAAATACGTGATAATTATCGCCGTCTTTTATGTTTAAAAGTTTTTCATTGTTATATGGCATATAAACAGGAAGGTCAAAATTCCTTGTGAGCATATAATTTCTGTCTGAGATGCTGCCGGAAAAAATCAGAAAGTTTTTTAGTTCCAATCTAATCATGCCGGAGTCAAAAACATCTGACGCGAATGAATTATATGTTATTGTTATCAAGTATATTGACATGATTAAAATTACGCGCGCGCGATTGCGCAGTATAAAGCCGCAGTATTTTTTGTTAGGCTTACTGATATTATTTATCTTGTTCATTAATGTTTCTTTGTCTAATCAAAATACAGCGTTTTAAAGAATTTTAAATTAGGAATATTGTAAGTAGGATCATGGATATATATTTCAAAAGTGTCAATTATTCCGCTTCCTAATTGAGGTTCATTGTCAATAACAATATCGTACCAAATTTCCGCCCTGGAGGAAAAATTTCCTTTTTTATATTCATTTACTATCGCGTTCATTTCATTTTCATTTAAATGTCTTTCTATAAATATATAATAATGATTTACTAAATCTTCTGATAACTTTGCCGGTAAAGGTTTTTTCATATCCGAAAGGTTAATAATTCCTTTTTCTTCTATATAAATTATTTTAAAATCAACGCTGTCAAAAACGCCGGATATGTCTGATTCCTCATCAAGATAAATATAAATATTTGCGTTGTTTCTGTTTATATCAATTTTATAATCGCCGATGATTAAAAAACTTTCCGTTAAATCAAAACTTTGCATTTGATATTCAAAAACATATTGAATGGGAAAGCAGAAGAATTGTTTATTTTTATCATCGTTAACCATATACACAGAAACTGTATTGCTTAATGTGAAATTATAGTTACGCTGATTTGACCGCGTCTGTTCAAAAATCGGAACGGGCGCGGACGCGCAGCCAGAGAAAAATATTATCGCGATTAAAGTAAAAATATATAAAAATATTCTTTTAATTGATATCATATAATTAATATATACTATGAATTTATAAATTGTCAATTTTAATTATTTTGATTCTTTTAATGATAATGTTTATATGTTATAATCGCGGGTATGGAAATTATTCTAGTTATCGTCGGTTTTCTGGCGCTTGTTATTGGACTGTTAGGTTCGGTTGTTCCCGCGTTACCGGGACCACCTGTCAGTTTTATCGGTTTATTATTGATACATTTCGCCGGTAAAGGGGATTTTAATATTCTGTTTTTAGTGATTATGGGTGTAATAACAATCGCGATCATGATTGCTGATAATTTTCTTCCAGCGTGGATGACAAAACGTTTCGGCGGCTCCAAAAAAGCTGTTGTGGGATCAATTATTGGCCTTATTGTCGGAATGATTTTTTTCGCTCCAATTGGAATTTTAGCGGGTCCTTTTCTTGGCGCTCTCGCCGGCGAATTAATTAACAGAGCTTTTGAACCAAAGCAGGCAGCTAACAATACAAAAACATCAAATGAAACAAGCGCGCCGATTAGTGAACAGGAATCTGCTGATATTAAAACAGAAAATATTACCGCGGACAAATCAAATATTATAAATGATAAAAAACCCAGTCCGGTAAAAGTCGCGTGGGGAGCGTTTCTCGCGTTTATTGTCGGCACCGGAGCTAAACTGATACTTTGCGGTTTTTTAATTTACTTTTCTTTTAACGCTGTGTTCGGATAACATAACATATTTTTATACGTAACATTTTCCATTAATCTGGATTCTCATGTAGTTTTTTTTTATTAATTTTTATATACTGCTTACGCAAGGAGTATTTATGACAACCGCCGCAGGTAGCAATTCTCTGGCTGCTAAAAAATCCGGAAACAGATACACTGTTCTTATTTTAGGCAGCATTATGCAGCTTTTTTTAGGAATTTTATACGTATGGAGCATTTTTGTAGAGCCGGTTCATAATGAGTTTAACTGGCATGTTGACAGCGTAAAACTTACAGCATCATTTATGCTTTGCTTTTTTGTTATTGGAATTATTGTCGGCGGCAAGCTTGTTTTAAAAATCGGTTCGCAGAAAGTTGTTCTCGGCGGAGGATTATGTCTTGCGCTTGGAATGTTATCTACATCCCTGCTGCCGTCAAACGTTCCGTGGATAATGTATATCACTTACGGCATAATCGGAGGATTCGGCGTAGGTTCGGCTTATAACGCGATAATTGTCGCGGCGCAAAAATGGTTTCCGCAAAAGCGCGGTCTCGCGACGGGAATTGTTGTATGCTCGTTTGGTTTATCAACTGTTGTTTTCGCGCCCCTCATAAATATATTGATCGCGAGATTTGATGTAAGAAATACATTTCTGATTCTTGGAGGAATTTTCTTTGCCGCGACAATTGCTTTTTTCAGATTTATCCGCCTGCCTGACGACATCGCCGCTTCGTCGTCAGCTAACACCGCTGTTACCGCGCTGCTCGCGAAAAAGCAATATCTTATATCGGAAACAATAAAAACAAAGCAATACTATTTTATCGCGGTTTCGCTGGCTTTCGCGACTGCTCCTTTTTTTATTCTTAATCCTTCTTTTATATCGTACGCCGCAGCGCGCGGAGTCCCCGAGTTTGGAACAGTCATCGTAATGTTGACCGGCGTCGCGAACGCGTGCGGACGTCTCGCGGTTCCGCTGTTATCTGATAAAATAGGACGCGAGAGAGCCGCGCTTATTGTAATCCTCGCTATATCAATCTGCGCGGCGGTTTTAACATTCGCGCGCGGAGGCGTTTTTATCGCGGCGGTATTGGCGACTTCATTTTGTTTTGGCGGACTTCCGGGATTGTACGCGGTTCTCGCTTCGGATTATTTCGGCATTAAAAACGCGGGTGCTAATTACGGAGCTATCATGATGGGTTTCGCTTTTTCCGCGCTTGTATTTCCGGTATTAATCGGATTTATACAAAGCAGTTCCGTAAAATTTATTACTCTTTCCGTTATGGCTGCTTTCGGCATTGTATTGATTGTTTTATTATTATTATCAAAGAAAAAATTTGAGGAAGCAAATGCCTAAAAAATTATTAATGGGCAATGAAGCGATTGCCCTTGGCGCGATACGCGCCGGAGTCAGCGTAGTTACAGGTTATCCCGGCACGCCGTCAACTGAAGCGCTTGAGACAGTCGCTAAAAACAATGACGGCTCCATTTATATTGAATGGTCAGTAAATGAAAAAACAGCGCTTGAGGTCGCGGCAGGCGCGGCGTTCGCGGGCGCGCGCGTTATGGTGACAATGAAACAGGTTGGTCTTAACGTCGCGTCCGATCCTTTAATGAGTCTTAATTATCTGGGCGTGAAAGGCGGCATGGTCATAATTGTAGCTGACGATCCTGGACCTATTTCCTCACAGACTGAGCAGGATACCCGGAGTTTCGCTAAGTTCGCGAAACTCGCGTTATTCGATCCTTCAACGCCGGAAGAAGCTTATCTGATGATAATTGACGCTTTCAATCATTCTGAAAAATACGGCGAACCTGTGCTTTTCCGCCCGACAACGCGCGTCTGCCACAGCTGCGCTTCTGTGGAAATTCTTGACGCTCTTCCAAAGGCAAAACCTGGCGGATTTATTAAAGATCCATGCTGGGTGATATTTCCCCGTCTCGCGTACGCGAATAAATTTAAGATAGAAGAAAATTTAAAAAAGATGAGCGATGAATTATCCGGTTATGATAAAAATATTTATACGCCGAAAAAAGACGTTAAACAAAAAAAAGGAATCGCGTCAGGCGGAGTAAGTTACGCGTACGCGCTCGAAGCCTTAAATTTTGTTGAACTAAAAGATATTGATTATTCTTTGTTAAAAATTTCCGCGTATCCGTTTCCTGAAAAACTCGCGCTTAATTTTTTGCGCGATCTTGACGAGGTTCTTGTTATCGAAGAGCTTGATCCTGTAATCGAAAATGAACTGACGCGACTCTGCGGACTGTATAATTTAAATATAAAAATTCTCGGAAAACGAAGCGGTAATATCCAAATCGCCGGAGAAAATTCTCCTGAAAGCGCCGCTAAAGCGATTGCCGTTTTTTTCGGAGCGCTGCCTGACAATCAAGCGGAAAGCCAAACGCCTCAATCTGTTTTTACCGGTTCGCGTTCCGCGCCGCCGTCTTTGCCGGTTCGTCCTCCTGTTATGTGCGCGGGCTGTCCGCATCGCGCTTCTTTCTTCGCGGTTAAAGAAGCTTCAAAAGGAAAGCCCGCTGTTTTCTCAGGCGATATCGGCTGTTATACGCTGGGCAACACAATGCCGCTTAACATGGTAGACACTTGTTTGTGCATGGGCGCTGGCATTACTGTCGCGCAGGGGCTTCAGCGCGTTGAACCTGATGTTTATCATTTCGCGTTTATCGGGGACTCAACATTTTTTCATACCGGAATTCCGGGAGTTATCAACGCTGTATATAATCAAACTAATATTATTATTGTTATTCTTGATAATTCTACAACCGCGATGACAGGTAACCAGCCGCATCCGGGAATGGGCATAACAATGATGAACGCGAAAACGGAAAAAGTCAGCATCGAAAAAATTGTCAGAGCCTGCGGCGTTAGCGCGCTGGAAAAAATTGATCCTTTTAATCAGGACGCGGCAAAGAGCGCTATTAAAAAATTAATGGAACAGAATGGCGTGCGGGTAATTTTATTTGAGGCGCCTTGTATTATAATTAAAGGATCAGGGATTAAAAATCGGGGATCAGATAAAAACGGCGTTTATAATTCCAAATGTACCGGCTGCGGCGTATGCGTAAAAAAAATCGGCTGTCCCGCCATTAGCGTCGAGAATAATAAAGCTGTTATTAATTCTTCGCTCTGCGCTGGCTGCGGATTATGTGTGGATTTATGTTCAGCGGGAGCTATTGGAGTTAATATCAATAATGAGTAAGAAAATTACTATTAAAATAAAATTTTATAAAAGGCAGAAAAAATATTATGCAGTTTAATTTGATGATCGCTGGAGTAGGCGGTCAGGGAACAGTGCTTGCGTCAAAACTGATCGCGGCGGCGGCGATGAAAAAAGGTTTTAACGCGCGCACTACAGAAACAATCGGGATGGCTCAGCGCGGAGGCTGTGTGTTCGGTCATGTCAGGATCGGCGAACGCGTTTTTTCTCCTTTGATTCCTCAGGGAAAAGCGGACGCTTTAATCGCCTTTGAACCGGCTGAGGCTGTGCGCCAGCTTTCATATCTGCGTAAGGACGGGGTTGTAGTTGTCTGCGATAATCCTGTAAAGCCGGTTACTCTCTCTATGTCCGGAAATTATGAAGCTGCCGCGATGATGGATTATCTGAAAACGAACACCGCGAGAGTAATTTCTGTAGATATAAAAAAATTACTTGATAACAAACAAATCGCTTCGGGCGGCGGAACTAAGGCATTAAATGTTTTTATTTTAGGCGCGGCGGCGCAAAGCGGAATATTTCCTTTTGACGCGGAAATATTTAAGGATGTATTGAAGGAAGTTTTGCCTGACCGTATACTGGATATGAATTTACAAGTTTTTGAGCTGGGACGGCAGTTATAGTAATTTTAGATAATAATAATTTTTGAGGTATTAAAATGGAAACATTCGATCAAATAAAAAAAGCAATCAAACACGCGATGAAAAGCGAATTTTACAAAAAGCATTTCGCTGAATTTAATTTAAAAGATTTAAATTCTATGGACGATTTTAAAAAAATCCCATTTACAGATAAAGAAGATCTGCGTCAGGCGTATCCGCTTGGGCTTCAGGCGGTTCCCGATGAAAAAATTATCCGTATCCATTCATCTTCCGGAACTACAGGCACGCCTGTAATTATTCCATACACAAAAAAAGATGTTGATGACTGGGCTTTAATGTTCAGGAGATGTTACGAAACAGCGGGATGCACCAGCCTTGATCGTATTCACATAACGCCGGGTTACGGCTTATGGACAGCCGGCATAGGATTTCAAGCGGGAGCCGAGCTGTTAGGCGCTTTAGCGATTCCTATGGGACCCGGTAACACTGATAAACAAATTAAAATGATGATAGATTTAAAATCGACTGTTATTTGCGCGACATCGTCCTACGCGCTTTTGCTTGCCGAAGAAATTGAAAAACGCGGAGTGCGCGATAAAATTCACCTAAAAAAAGGTGTTATTGGTTCTGAACGGTGGGGAGATAAGATGCGGCAGCGTATCGCCGGAGAGCTTGGCGTTGAGTTATACGACATTTACGGCCTTACGGAAATTTACGGACCCGGCATCGGAATTGACTGCGCGTATAATACCGGTATGCACATGTGGACGGATTACCTCTATTACGAAATTATAGACCCAAAAACGGGAGAACTTGTTCCGGAAGGCGAAGTTGGCGAGATTGTAATTACAACGCTGCATAAGGAAGGCGCGCCTTTAATCCGTTACCGGACTCACGATCTGACGCGCGCTATTCCCGGAAAATGCGAATGCGGAAGCGAGTATCCAAGAATCGACAGAATTATCGGCCGATCCGATGATATGGTAAAAGTTCGCGGCGCGATCATTTATCCAAGCCGCGTAGATGAACTGCTGGCGGCGATCGACGGCGTATCAAGCGAATATCAGATCATGATAGATCATATGAACGGAAAGGATCAACTGACGCTTTTCTTTGAAACAAAGCTTGATTTACACGCACACGCGGCGGCGCTGGAAAAAACCGTTGAACATGAATTCAAGCTGAAGATCGGACTCACCCCAAAAGCGAAAGCGGTCGGAATGGGAGAGCTTCCGCGAAGCGAAAAAAAATCGACGCGTGTTTTTGATAACAGGTACTAAGGGAACGTTATGGGAAACAAATCGATACATAACAGGCTTACATTCGGAGTCGGAACTATCGGCAGAGACATGGTTTATTCCATTGTCAGCATGTTTTTAATCGTTTTTCTTACTGAAGCGATGGATTTATCAGACAGCGTTATGTGGTGGATAACAGGAATTATTTTTATAGCGCGTATCTTTGACGCGCTGACAGATCCTGTTATGGGATTTATTATCGATAACACTAATTCGCGATGGGGAAAATTTAAACCGTGGCTGACGGCGGGAGCGATTTTGTCGCCGATATTTACGGTGCTTCTTTTTACTGATTTTGGACTTGAAGGTTCCGCTTTTATAGCCGCTTTCGCTGTTTTTTATTTTATGTGGGGAATAAGCTATACGCTCCATGATATTTCCTACTGGTCGATGCTTCCTGTTCTCAGCGTAAATCAGAAAGAACGGGAAAAAATCGGTGCGCTGGCGCGTATCTTCGCGAACATCGGGCTTTTCTTCGTTGTTGTCGCGATACTGCCGATAACAGGTGCGTTAGGTGAAAGATTTGGATCGCCGGAAAAAGGTTTTTTTATCTTCGCGGTTTTTGTTTCGGTGTTCATGGCAATAGGCCTTTGTGTAACTATTTTCGGGGTGAAAGAAACAGGAATTGTAATCAATAAAAAGCAAAAAACGCCGTTACGCGAACTTTTCGGAGTAATATATAAAAACGATCAATTATTTATAACGGCGATAGCGATGTCGCTTTTTATGATTGGTTACATGACGACAACGTCATTCGGCGTTTACTTCTTTAAATACGCTTACGGCGACGAAGGAATGTATTCAATTTTCGCCGCTATTTTAGGCGTTTCGCAGTTAACCGCGCTTTCCGTTTTTCCGCTTTTCAGCAAAAGATTTAACCGCAGAACCTTGTATACAGGCGCGATTTTTTCCGTTGTGCTTGGTTACATAATATTTTTCTTCGCTCCTGTAACCAATATGATTTTTATCGGCATCGCGGGCGTTCTTTTATTTTTCGGGCAGTCTTTCATTCAGCTTTTAATGCTGATGTTCCTTGCTGACTCTGTAGATTACGGTCACTGGAAACTCGGCAAGCGCAATGACAGCATCTCGTTTTCTATCCAGCCTTTAATTAACAAAATGGGCGGGGCTGTCGGCTCAGGAATTGTCGCCGCAGTCGTAATTGTTTCCGGCATCAATACAGCTAACACAGCCGCGGATGTAACGGAAGAAGGACTTCTCCTGATGAAAGCCGCTATGTTAATCCTTCCCATGCTTTGCATCATTGTCAGTTATGTTCTATACAGATGGAAATTTAAAATTGACGCCGGGTTTCACGCGCAAATTCTCAATGACTTGAGAGACAGGGGAGAACTGGCTAAAGAGGAGCTGGCTTAGTTAATATTAGACTTGATCAACATCCCGTCCCACGGCGGCAAAGTAATTATCGCGGCGTTCTTATGCAATGATTCGCCAGACGCGGATATTAATTGAATGCCTGTAAACAAACTATTGTATTTTTTTGGTATCTTTGCCGCTTTCGGCGAAAAATTTAGCGCGGTCGTTAAATTATCGTTTTCATGTTTTCTTTGATAAATAATTATTTTGTTATCAGCGTAAACCGGAATAAATTCTCCGTGGATAAGACATTTGCTTGTTTTGCGCAGCGCTATAAGTTTTTTGTAGAAATTCAAAATTGAGTTCCCGTTATTTTTTTGCGATTCGTAATTTATTGTTTTATAATTGCCGTTAACTCCGAGCCACGGTTTTACTTTGCTGAATCCCGCGTGTTCGCTGTCATCCCATTGCATCGGAGTGCGGGCGTTATCGCGCGAAGAAGCTTTTATCCATTTCCAGCGAAGCGGTTTGGGGATGAATATTTTTTTCATCAGCCTGTTTAAACCGCGGCTTACAACATCATCAAGATCGTCAAAACTTTCATAATCGAAATTGGTCATGCCGATTTCCTGACCTTGATAAATAAATGGCGTGCCTCTAAGAGTCAGTACAAACAGAGCGAGCATTTTCGCGCTTCTTTGCCAGTATTCCTTTTCAATTTCCGCCTGCCGCGAATTTTTTGTAATTTTAGAAAATAAATTTTCCTTCGCGGCTCCAAAGTGAGAAACAACGCGCGGCTGATCGTGGTTTTCCAGATAAACAGCGTTCCAGTCAAGACCGCGCTGCCATTTCGCGATTACTTCAAGTAGCCTGCGGGCGCGGAATTTTTTTGGTATAAATTGCGCTACAACGCGGTCAACTTCCAGATGATCAAAAAAGAAAATCATGTTAAGTTCTCCGCGGTCTTCGTTGCATAAAAGTTTCGCGTCTTCCAGTCCGACAAAAACCGTTTCACCCACAGTAAAACAATCGTATTTATCAAGCACATCGCGCCTTAATTCGCGTAACACTTCGTGATTACCTTCCTGCGATTTAAAATGTTCAAGACCCTGCACAGTAAGGCTTCTTTTTCCGTCCTTTAAACTTGTCTTATAAATAATATTTATTACATCGCAGCGAAAACCTGAAGCTCCTTTATCAAGCCAAAAACGCAGAATATTTTTTACTTCTTCTATTACTTTTGGGTTTTTATAATTCAAATCCGGCTGTTTTTTATCAAACAGATGAAGATAATATTCGCCGCTTCGCTCATCGTATTCCCATGCGCCGCCTGTAAAAAACCCTGTCCAGTTATTCGGAGGCTTTCTTTTTCCGCGCCTTCCTGTTTTTCCCTGCTGCCAGATATAATAATCGCGGTAAGGACTTTCTTTATCGCGGCTTTTTTTAAACCATTCATGTTCGTCAGATGTATGATTAATAACCAGATCCATTATAATTTTTATCCCGAGCTTCTTCGCTTCAGCGAAAAGTTTTTCCATGTCAGCCATCGTTCCGAATTTGGGATTGATCGAATAATAGTCGCTTATGTCGTAGCCATTATCCGCGTCCGGAGATTTGTAAACAGGAGAGAGCCAGATAATGTCAGCGCCGAGTTCTTTGATTTCATTAAGGCGCGAAATGATTCCGGGAATGTCGCCTATGCCGTCATATTGAAGCCCCGATAAATCAGAATCCTGAAAACTGCGCGGATAAATCTGATATACTACACTGTTTTTCCACCACATATTTTTCTCCTGTTAATTAATTATCTATCAAAAATTAGCTAATTAAAAGCTGGATTTTTTTCTCTTCAGTCATGCGAAATGACGTTTTCGCGCCATATATATGCATGAAAAAATTATTTGTTTTTATTGTTTTCTTTTTTTGCGGCTTCGCGCTTTTGGCGGATGATTCTGAACGCGAAGATTCCAATGAAACGGCTTCTGTTAAAAAACCGGTTGTAAGAGGGCCGTTTCTTGACTGGAACCTGTTGTTTACAGGTTCGTGGGAGGAAAGCTCCTCGGTTGACTTTCAGGGAAATTTAAACAACCGGGCGGAGGTAAAAATTTCGATACTCCCTGTTAATCTTCTTGTTCGGGGACAAATCCTTGACAGGCGCGTTTTAAATTTCGCCGTTGATTCATTTAATCTTGATAATTTTTTCCCAGCGCCGGAAAAGGATATTACCAATTACACAGGCGGCGTTTATCACAAGTCCACCGGTTCGCGTCTTCTGTTCGGCGTAATTGATGAAGCCGGACTTCCCGCCAGAATCAGAAACCCGTGGATTCGTTCTCCTTCCTATGCCGAAAATCGAAAGGATATTTCAGCGGATTTAAGAACAACGGTTTCCGGAACAAGGGAAGATGAAGCGTATCTTTATTTAAAAAGTCCGTTTTTTGATCTTTCACCTGATATTAGATTAAGAGGATTTTTATCGGCGCAGACAGAAATTAATGAGTTTAATCCGGCTGTCTCAGGCGGCATTAATTTTTTCTTTGGTTTAAATGAGTTAAAACTCGATTTTTTTTATACCGGAAAAACACTGCCCCCTTCAAAAGCCGGTACATGGTTCTCCTATCCGCCGGTATTGCCTGAACGGGATTTTAGATTATACGCGGCTGGAATTATTTTTTCGCGCGCTATGTTTTCTGTCAGTTCGGATTTCGCGTTTTCCGAAGCTTTCGCGTGGGGCAGGGATATTTACGCCAATCTTGGGTTTAGTATTTCGCCTTTATTGCCGTTTGGTACCAGAACCCGCCCTTTATTGATTTCCTTCGCTTTTGACGCCGCCGGAGAGCGTTTTGTTTTCAGGGATGGCAGCGATAGTAGAGAAGGTTTTAGAAGCGCCGCGAAAATCGAGTGGAGAAGCAGGTATAGCGCTCTTTACAGCGTCAATCTCGCGCTTCGCGGAACCACTCTTGGAGAGGAATTTAATCGCGGTTCTTTCAATTTATATCTTCGTTTTCCGTTTTCCGCGCGAAACAGAGCCGATATTATTAGATTATCATCAATTTCTTTCTCAGCTGACAGAAATGCTGTTAATAAATTAAAAATTACCGACAATTTTTCCGCTTCTGTAAGACTTAGGTTATCATTTTTTAAGTTTGAGATTAAAAGTCCGTTTAGTCTTAATTTCTCAGGCTCACTAGCCGGAATTACATCACCGGATAAGGAATGGACCTTAAAATCATCATCCGCCGGCTGTGAATTGACATGGTCGCCTTTAATTTTTCAGCTCAGCGCGAGGGCTGATTATAGAATTAAAACTGAAAAAGATGATGTATGGGAGTTATCCGCAAGCGCTGCCGCGCGTTTTAAGTTTGGCAGAATTTCTGTTAAAGCCGCCTCGCCTGATTTTCCTGAAAAATGGAACCTTTCTGTTTCATGGAGGCTTGAATTTCCATAAATATTTCACAAATATCTCGAAATGTACTTTTAATTTATTTTATTTTTATGTATATTTAAGTAATTGTAAATTAGGAGGTATTATGCCTGCCGGTGTAACTATAATGATCGTTGATGATTCACGAATTATGAGGAATACGGTGAAAGGTGTGTTCTCCGGGGTAGAGTCCGCCATAAACTTTGCCGAAGCGAAAGACGGAGAAGAAGCGCTTGCTCTTCTCGAAACTCAAACCATCGATTTAATTCTGCTTGATTGGAACATGCCGCGCCTTTCAGGAATCGATTTTCTTAAGCAAGTCAGAGCGATGGAGCAGTATAAAGATTTGCCTATTATCATGGTAACCAGCGAAGCCGCGAAATTTAACGTTATCGAAGCGTTAAAACACGGAGCCACCGATTATATTACTAAGCCGATTAAACTTGATTTATTTAAAAGCAAGTTGGCTAAATTGCGTTTATTCAGGATGTAAACATGACAGTAGAATTGCAGGATTATGTTGAGCCTTTTGTTGAGGTAACAGTTAACACGTTTAAGGAGTTTGTTGGCGCTGATGTTACGCCGAGGCATCCATTCTTTTTGGATCCGGATAAAGAATTTGAGTGGGATATATCCGCTGTTATAGGGCTTTCCGGCGCGGTTAAAGGGGCTGTAATCATTTCGATGAAAGCCGAACTCGCGATTAAACTAACCGATCTTCTCGCCGGCGAAGGTCACACCGATATTGACGCTGATGTTGTGGACGCTATCGGCGAGATTAATAATATAATCGCGGGTAACATTAAACCCAAAGTACCAAATGGAGAGAGAATTGTTATTTCAATTCCTACCATTATCAAAGGAAAAGAACATTCAATTGCCTGGCCAAGCAAGCAAACCCGCATTCTTTGCATTCCCCATAAAGCGTTTGACAACGATATTTTTCACTTAATGGTTGCTATTGAACTGGAACCTGATCGATAAACAGGAGAAGTTTTAATGAAACATGTTTTTGTGATCGATTCAAAAGCATTTAACAATCAACAATGGAAGCTGGACAATATAGTTGACAGTATCGGGCAGTTTTTCAGAACGCAGAAGAAACTTACTTTTTCCACGCAGTTTTCAAGGTATCGGCGGAATGCGATGGGAATTATTTATGATGAAATTGAAAAAGCCGAACCGGGCGAGATTATCAGAATTTACGCGATCGGCGGAGAGGAACTTCACTTTGACTGTCTGAACGGCGCGGCTCACTTTCCGCGCACCCAGCTCGCGATGCTTTCGTACGGAGAATCAAATAATTTTCTTAAAATATTTGGCGAGGACAAGGTAGAATCATTCAAAGATATTCCTACGCTTGTAAAAGCCAACGCGCTTCCGACCGATTTAATGAGGTGGGGAGTAAACTACGCGTTAAACTCATGTTATATCGGGATGAACTCCACAATGATAAAAAAAGTAAGGGATTTAAGAACAACGCTGAATAAAACAAGTTATTTTATTGTTTCTAAAATCTTTTTATTTTTTATTAATTTTTTCGCCGCGTTTAATAAACAAATCGCCGCGAGAGAGTATAAAGTAACCGTCGATGAACTGGATTATTCGGGAAGTTACAGCCTTATTCATGTCGCTAACAGTCCGTATCTCAGCGGTAAAAAATCCGCGTCCGCGGACGCCACTCCCGATGACGGCCTTTTTGACGTCGCGCTGATTAAAGCGTCAAATCCGTTTAAAACGCTTTTTTCCATTAGCCGTTATCTTAACGGGAAACCTCCCAAGAATTGTATTTTTACTCAGGGCAAGAAAATCCATATTCATTCCGATAGTCCTATGTGGATTCAGCTTGATAATGAGTATATTCAGGACAATGATATAAATTTAAGCGTAGTGCATCATGCCTTGCAGGTTGCCGCGGCGGAAGGTTTATCTTATCCGCTGGGTTCAATTTCAGCAATTTAAGGATGGTATAATTAATGGCGCAGAACAAAGCAATCCGCGTAGGATCAAAAAGAACCGCCAATGGCGTTTCTTTTGTGATGTTTTTTATTATTTGCGCCGCGTTTATTTTTGATACATTGTTGATTGAGCTTGAGGTAAATTATATTTACGCCGGGCTTATCATGTCCTTCGCTTTTGTCATTTTAATTTTTATCCTTAGAAGCACTCTTAATTTAAACAGCCTCGCGTTTACTGTTCCGGCTATTCTGCTGATATTTTATACGTCTCTTGCTTTGGTTTTTGACTGGCATTCCGATCATTATTTGCTTTTCTGTCTTGTTTTTTGCGCGATTAGCTGCACATATTCGCATTTTTACAGGACTTTAATTTTTATTATCGCGCAGAATATTTTTATCGCTGTTTTGTATTTATATAACGTGCCCATCGGCGGAATCGGCGCGCCGCTTCATTCGATTTTTTTGACCTGGGTTGTGTGCTTTTTCGCCTGTATCATTATGCTTTTTTTGACCAGAACTGTTACCATACACCTTGAAAAAGCGCTGACTAACCAGCAGTCATTCCTGGATCTTCTTGATACCACGGAAAATTATGTCGCGATGATTAATGAACGCAATGAAGTTGTGTTCGCGAGCCGGTCTTTATCGCAGCTTTCCGGCACCGATGAGCCTTTAATGGTTCAGGGGCGTCCTGTTCTGGATCTTTTCCCCGGGAAAAGCCTCAAGATTTACGCGCATAAAATGCTGCAAGAAAAAGAAAAATACGCCGAAGACTGGGAATTTTCTTTAGACGGACAAAAGCGTTATTTTAAGGCCGCTTCATACGGCGTGCGCGGCGGCGGCGGAGGAGCTCTCATATCGTTATACGACATGACTCATCTCGCCGAGCGCGATGAAATCGCCGCGATGAAAGACAGCATGAAAATCGGGCTTTTTTTCATGGACGCTAATTTTGTTATTCAGGATCACTATTCGCGCTATCTTGAAGAGATGTTATCTGACACAAGGCTTTACGGAAAAATATTTACGGACATGATTTCACACTGCGTAAGCCCGAATGAGCTTGGCGCTATTCAGGATTATTTTAAAATGGTGCTGGAACGATCTTACGATCAGGAAATGCTGGATGATATTAATCCGCTTAACGAGCTTCATTATATGAATCAGAAAAACGGAGAGAAAAAAGTTTTCCAGTTCGCTTTTGCCACTGTTGAGCGCGGGCGCGGGGAGGTTTTTCTTCTTGTAACCGTTTACGATATTACCACAAGAGTTGAACTGCAGCAGCGCCTCGCCGAAGAAGAGGCAAGACGTCAGGAAGAAATGCAGTCATTGTTTGAGCTGATACAGGTAGATCCGTCCGTTTTCTCAGATTTTATGCAGGATATGGAATTTGAGTTTGACGCGATTGATTCAATACTCAAGAACGATGTTTTATCCACGCATGAAGCGCTTGTAAAAATTTATCAGTCTGTACACGCTGTAAAATCAAACGCTGTTACGCTGGGATTAAATATTTTTGGCAAGAAAGTTCATAATCTGGAATCCAATATTAAAAAAATGCGTGAAGCTGCAGGCGATGTTCCTTTCGGCGAAATGCTGAACCTCACAATGGATATCGAAAAACTTTACACCGAAAAAGAAGGATTCAAGGACATCATTAATAAGCTTCATACATACACAAAAGATAAATCAGCCGAAAATACTCAGGACAGGCAGAAAATTTTAATTGAATCGCTGGAAAAAACCACAGCTAAAGCCGCGGAAGATCTTGGCAAGCAGATTAAATTTACCGCGCAGGATATTGACGAAGGAGCGATCGAAAAAGTTCCGCGCCGGATAATTAAGGAAATTTTGATGCAGCTAATCCGCAATTCCGCCGTACACGGAATTGAAACGCCTGAAGAACGCCTGTCAAAAGGGAAGAGTGAAAAAGGCGTTATTAAACTCAATATAAAATTTTCCGATGATCAAAAACACATTCATATAAAATTCGCTGATGACGGACAGGGGCTTGATTACAATAGGATTGCTCAAAAGGCATTAAGCCAGAATTTAATTAAAGAAAACGAAACCGAAAACAAAGACGCTCTGATTAAAGCTATTTTCTCGCCCGGTTTTAGCACCGCTAAAAACGAAAACGTTCACGGCGGCAGAGGCATCGGACTTAATCTTGTCCGCGACAGAATCAAGGAAGTAAAGGGTACTGTTAAACTGCGCTCGGAAGAAGATAAGGGAGTGGTGTTCTTAATTTCCATACCTTTAAATTCGGATTAGTGTTGATACTACCCGCGGCAAGTCAGTTATGTTAACGCAGCGCCGATCGCTGTTGTGTATTCTGAATATTCTGGATAAATAAATTCAATTCCGTACAATGATGTAATGCCCGAAAGTATTCTCTGCCCGATTTCATTAATGCTTCCGTTGCCGGTAACAATTACGCGCGAATAATTTTTCGCCCTCGCCGCGAAAACGGAAAGCACGCCAATTACCTGGTAGACCATGTTTATTATTGCCGCGGCGATATCCTGTGAATTCGCGGCGTCAAGCATCTTCGCGAAATTGGACGCTGTAGATTCGCCGCTTAAAAAACTGATGCTGTTATCTGTAATGTCGCCAAGAAGAAGATCCACAGTATTTAATTTTCCTGTTTTGGCGAGCTCCATGATGCCGCTGTATTCGGCTGTCGGCAGCAGCTTTTTCGCGAGCCCGAGAATTGTTCCGCCGCCTACGCCTGAACCGCCGTAATGTTTTATGCCGCTGTCTCCCGCTTCGATTATTACCGTTCCGGTCCCGATATTTGTGATTATTATATTTTTTAACCCTGATAAAAACATTCCGCCTATGCCCACGGCTTCTATTTCATTTATTCTGTTAGTAGGAATGCCAAAGATATCATCTTTTATTTTTGATGAACCCGCGCCTGTAATTTTTATTTTTTCTATTTCTTTTATGGTGATTCTGTTTTCCATAACGATTTTCCCTAGCGCTCCTGTAGCGGCTGTTACGGCGTCCTGCTGCGATCTCGCCATTGGCGCTAGGCATATTGTCTGACATTTAAAAACTTTGCCGTCTTTTATTGAAACCGCTTTTGTTGTTGTGCTTCCGATATCAATTCCTATAATCAAAATGTTCTCCGGTTTATTATTTTTTTATATGTTCTTCTATACAATCCAAAAGATATTCTTTATGAAAAGGTTTTGATATAAAAGCCGCGGCTCCAAGGGAAAATGCTTTTTCTTCCGCTGCGTGTTCTGTGTGAGCTGTTAAAAAAATAACAGGAATATTTTTTGTGTTCTCCGAATCTTTTAAAATTTTTATCGCTTCATAGCCGTTCATTTCCGGCATATCAACATCAAGCAGAATAAGTGACGGCGTATTGTGTTCTATCAGGCTGAAAAGCTTCGCCGCTGACGGAATTGTCGCGACAATATATTTATCCGCGAGCAGGTTTTTCCCGATTCGCAGGTTCGCGGGACTGTCATCTACCAGCATTATAAGCTTTTTATTTTCTTCCATTAAATATTGTTCCCTGATATTTTTTTGGCTTATTTAAAGTTTCATTATACCTTTTTAATTGTTATTTGTCATTTTTTCCGCCATTTTTTTCGCGGCGTCAAATTCAGCGATTAAGATGTTATCGGATATTTCATCAATTCTGTATCTGCTATTATCGCTGAGATTAAGATGATAAATTTTTTCAAGAACGCTGTCGATATTGACGGTTTTCTTTGTTTCCAGCGCGGTTATCAGTTCTTTTAAAAGAATATTTAAATCTCCTGACTCTTCTTCAGCTTTGTCGTCTTTACTGATAACGTCATTTCTGTCTTTAATTGCCTGCGTAATATTATCAAGCAGCGAAGTCAAGTAAGCTATAAATATTTTCACATTCGCTTTAATAAAATTTATATCATTTTCCCTGCCGGCGTTTTCAAGTTTTAGCGCGTAATCAGATATTTTTTCGGCTCCTATCGAAGCCGCGGCGCTTTTTAACGCGTGTATGTTTGTTGTAAACGCGGAAATATTTTTGTTATACGACATTAACGCGGGGATTCTTTCAAGCGCGTCCTTTTTGAAAATTGACAGCACGTTGTAATACCCTTCTTCTGTGCCGCCTGTCATTGTTATGCCTTTTTTTACGTCAATGTCTTTTATTTCCGGTAAATCATTGTTCTGTTCATCATGTATAATATTTTTTGCTTTTCTCTCTTTCTTTTCTTTTGGTATCCATTTGTTTAAGATTTCATCGAGTTCCGTTATGTCAACTGGTTTTCCAATGAAATCATCAAAGCCGTTTTCTATAAACATATCGCGTACGCCGAAAACCGCGTTCGCGGTTAACGCGATTATTGTAAGCCTTGTTTTGCTTCCGGCTGTTTCAGTTTTATTCTTTTCCTTTTCCCATTCGCGGATAAGAGCTGTCGCTTCGATGCCGTTCATTCCGGGCATCATGTGATCCATAAAACAAATGTCATAATTAAAACATTTAATTAGATCAATCGCTTCCGGTCCTGAAAGACAAGTATCAATATGGAATTTATAAGGAGTCATCAGTCCTTCGGCGACTTTTAGGTTTGTTTTAATATCATCAACTACAAGCACGCGCGCCGCGGGGTAAACATGCCTTATTAAATTTGATCCGCTAACATCGGTAAGACTTTTTACTTCTTCTTTGCCGTTAAGAATGTTCGCGATCGAGAGCGATTGCACAGGAAGCGATACAAAACGCACATTCGGGATATACGCCTCTGTACCCCATTCAATCATTAACGCGACAGGCGGTCTTTTTCCGCCGTGGTATTCCTTATCGGGTCTGTTCATTACGGAATTTATTCTGTCATGAAGCCCGTAACCTGAAAGCACTAAAGTCCAATTATCTTTAAAAACCGCTTTGGCGAAATCATCAATGGTTGTCACCATTGTATAAGGAACGCCCATATTTTTCAGCGACCAGCAGACAGAGTTGCCGTAGATGAGCCTTCCTTCGTAAACCAGAACTTTTTTTTCTTGCGGATTTTCTACCGCCGCGAACGGCAAATTTGAATCAATTTCCTGCGGAATGGATACTTTAAACGCGCTGCCTTTTCCGTATACGCTTTCTAAACTTATGTTTCCTCCCATGAGAGTACACAATCTTTTTGTTATAGCGAGTCCAAGCCCTGTTCCCTCGATATTTCGGTTTCTATTTGAGTCGACCTGAACAAACTCATTAAAAAGTTTTTTCTGATCTTCTTCAGTTATTCCCTTGCCTGTATCTTCGATAACAAAATCAAGCCAAATTTTGTTATCTGATAATTTACGCATTGTAATCGAAAGACTGATGTGTCCTTTGTCAGTAAACTTTACAGCGTTGGTCAATAGATTTAAAAGAATTTGGCGGATTCTAATTTCATCGCCGATAAGACTGTTTGGTATCTGGCTGTCAATGTTTGTGAAAAAGCGAATTTGTTTGTTTCTTAAGCGCGTTCTTATAATATTTACAGTATCGTTTATCAGAGAAGCAAGAAGATATTTTATGGAAATAAGTTCCATTCTGCCGGCTTCTATTTTTGAAAAATCCAGGATGTCATTAATGATAGAAATTAAATTATTGCCTGCTTGCTTTATTTCCTGCGCGTAACCTCTGGCTTCATCGTTTAGATCGGTGCGTATCAGAAGTTCCGTCATTCCGGCAATCGCGTTCATAGGAGTGCGAATTTCATGACTCATCCCAGCGAGAAAGCTGCTTTTTGTGCGGGTCGCGAGTTCGGCGTCTTCGCGCAGTTCTACAAGACGGCTGTTTTGCGCTTTGATTTCATCTACAATGCTAAAAACATATTCGCCGGTTTTTTCCACATTGTTCTGATAAACAACAAGCATTCTCTCTATATCTTTTTTTGATATGTTTGACTGCTCGATCATCGCGCCAAAACTTTTTCTTATTGTTTCAAGATTGCTGAGAGCTGATTCATTTGTTTCAGAGTCCATCGTGCCTTTTAAATATGAGATTGTCATGTTTAATAGTTCACTGCGGCTGACAATATCAAACACAAGGGATTTTAGTTTGCTGTTTGTATAATGAAACAGGCGTTTTGTTTTATACGGATCTGTCATTCCTGTTTCCGGAATTGTTCCGAAAAACACCGCTGTCAGCGTCTGATTGTGATGAGTGAATAATTCTTCTCCGTATGTGTTAAATCCCGCCATCGGAAAAACGCTGAAAGCGCTGTTAAACTCATCTATTTTTTCGCGTTCAATCAGCTCGATATAGCGCTGAAGGCAGTTAAAAAGAAGGCATCCCTGAATTCCCGGAAGAAACTGAGACGCGGCTGTTATGCTCTCTTTCGCGTTGGCGATTATATCTCCTTGTTGTAAAAGATATACTTTTGTTCCCGCTTCTATGGAACAATAAAACTGGAGTCCGCCGCCTTCGACAACCTTGTTCGGACTTCGGATGTATACGCTGTCCCCAAGCAAAAGCCCAATCGGATTTTTCGCGAAAATTTCTTTTGTCAGTTTTCCCGCGTCATTTAACCCGAGCTGTTTCGCGTAAAAGTCAGCGGCGGTCTCGCCGTTAATTGTCCACGCGATGCGCCGTTTTGTTTCTACGCTTGTTATAAGAAATGATTTTTCTGTAGGAAGATAATGAACATTATAGTTAAAGAAAAACGGAATCTTCATTTTTAGAATAACAGCGATAAGCCCGTCGTCAGAAAGCTTTTTTCCGGCTGTGATATATGTTTTTGTAAATGTGGTTTCGTCCGCCGCCGCGCCTCCGACAAAGCCCATGTTAAGATATTTTTCCATTGTGAATTCTTTTATTATCAATTCGCCAAGGCATAATCCGTCAAAAAAAATCAAGCCAAGATATTCATCCGGGTTGATGTTATTGCCGTCTGTTTTTATTTTTAAATCATTGATCGCGTTCAGCGCTGTCTGTGTCGGATCTTTTTTTACTCCTTCCTGAAAAGTTATATATATATTTTCTACTTCATCGCCTGAAAGCGACATTAAAGTTATGCCGTTTTTTATGGCTCCGCCTGAGGATGACCAGCCTCCGTACATCGACGCGCCGGCGCACACAGCCGCGGGAAACGCGTTCGCGATCTCTTCATGCAGATTATATTCTATGTAAGACGGCGAAAAGAAATAAATTACCGCTTTTATATTATTTTGATCAATTTCTTTTACAATTTTTTCGATATTCCATTCTGTTAAGGATGTTACTTTTACAGCCATTACATATCGTAACATTAAATTTTAAAAACATATATAATAATATAATATTTTTTATTATCATTTTCGCGGTGGCGCGCGCTGGAAATAATTAACATTATTTGATATATTAATGCCATGCCTAAAATATTAGTTACCGGAGCCGACCGGGGATTGGGTTTCGCGTTTTGCAAAGAATTCCTTTCGCGCGGCTGGACAGTCTTCGGCGGAAAATTTTTGGAAGATTACAATCTTCTTGAACAGGAAGCGGCGAAAAATCCAAGCCTTCATGTTGTACCGCTGGATGTAGGCGACGCGTCATCAATCGCTAAGGCCCGCGATTTAATCTCAGAGAAGACTGACTCTCTGGATATGATAATTTCCAACGCCGCGCTCATGGGGCAGGTGCAGTGTAATATTGAAGAACCCCCGATGGATCTTAGCGCGCCGTGGAACAGTTTCCGCGTTAACGCCCTTGGACCCGTCCAGCTTGTTGAATATTTTCTTCCGCTGCTGGACAGGGGCGGCATGAAACGGCTTTGTTTTGTTTCTTCGGAAGTGTCCTGTATCGTTCTGATGAAGCACCGCGCGGGAAACAGTTATCCGTACCCGATGAGCAAAAGTTCCATGAACATGGGCGTGCGTTTAATGCACAATCTTTTATACAAACAAGGTTACTCATTTAGGCTGTACCATCCCGGCTGGATGAAACGCCAGATGCCCGACGGCGCTCTTTCTGAGCAGGCGGTTCTTGATCCCGCTGACACAGCGGCTCACGCCTCAAAATATTTTGAAAAGCAGCTCGATGATGAACACCGTCTTGTTATGTACGATTATCTGGATCAGGAATGGCCTTTCTGATTTTAATGAGGAGAAGGAAATGAAATCTGTTTTAATAACGGGATTAAATAAAGAATTTGACAGGAAACTCGCGTTAATTTTTTCGCGTAACGGCTTTAAGGTTTTCGCGATGGGGAGTGAAAAGATTGAAGGGATTATTTTGCTGCCGCCTGAACATAAGGATGCCGCCGCGGAATTAAAAAAAGGCGCGAATTTTATTGATATTTATATTGATGTTTCCGATGAAAGAAGCGAGTCGGATAATTTTGATGTTCGAAGCGGCATTAACGAACAGGTGATGCGCGAATTGTATGACGCGAATGTAATAAAACCGATGGCGATGCTTGAAACATTCTTTCCGCTTCTGGAAGCCGGTGAATACAAGCGGCTTTGTTTCCTTACATCCGCGGAGGCAAGCATTAACGAAACTCAGGATAAAACAGGATATGGCTATAAAATGGCGAAGGCGGGGCTTCATAACTTTTTGCAGATAACGCGCAATGTTCTCGCTCCTAAACATTATACAATCCGCGCGTTCGACCCTTGCCTTGCCGCTATCGGAAAAGATTTTAACAGTAAACAAAAAATCACAGGAAAAAAGTCAGGCAATGAGTTATCGGCGGAAGCCGCTTTTAATTATTTTACAAGAGGGCGGGGCGTAGAGCGCGGCGATCCTCAGCGGGATGACGAAACAAATCTAGTGTTCCGCGACGCGTACGGAAGGCAGCATCCCTGGTAAAAACATTTGACACTGCGGAGTAAATCATGAAGACATTGTGGCGAATCGCGAAAGAAGCCGTCAGATATAAATGGTGGCTGATACTTGCAATGACGGGAACTTTTTTATTAACAGGAATCAATCTGATTACTCCGCGCATAATGGCGAGCATGACAGGCTTTGTCGCGCAGGGCATTACTCAGGAAAGGCTTATCACTGTTTTCTGGATGGCGGGCGCTTTGTTCGGGTTGTATCTTGTGCGAATCCTGTTCAGATTTTTAAGCAATTACTGCTCGCACAGGGCAGCATGGCGCCTTGTTCTTGAGCTTCGAATGAAAGTTTACAATACGATTCAGTCGTTTTCTATGGATTATTTCCATAACAAACAGACTGGCGAACTTTTAAGCCGCGTAATGAATGATGTCGCTACTTTTGAATTGATCTACGCTCATATTACCCCCGATATTATCACGAACTTTGTTACGCTGACAGGCGTTACGATAATTATTTTCAGCATTAATCCGCAGCTTGCGCTTGTTACGTGCATACCTGTTCCTTTTATTCTTGTTTCCGGCTGGTTTTTCAGCAAGAAAGTCCGCCCGAATTTCCGCAGGATGCAAAAATCTCAGGGCGAATTATCCGCCCAGCTTCAGGATAATTTATCCGGCATTCAGGAGATTCAGGTTTTCAGCCGGCAGGATATCGCGTCAAAAAAAGTTTTAGCCAAAAACGAGGATTTTACACATAACATGCTCCGCGCGCTAAAATTAAACGCTGTCTTTCATCCAAGCGTTGAGTTCATGACCTCTCTTGGCAGCGTTATTGTTGTAGGCGCTGGCGGATATTTGGCGTTTGGAAATCAGCTTACAGTTGAGGATGTGGTCGCGTTTCTTTTGTATCTTGCCCTGTTTTACGCGCCTATTACGGGGCTCGCTCAGCTTTTGGAATCCGCGCAGCAATCGCTCGCCGGCGCGGAGCGCGTTATCGAAGTGCTGGACGCGCCTAACAGCATTACAAACAGCAAAGACGCGAAGCCTATCGAAGGCGCGAAAGGGCGCATAACGTTCGAGAATGTTAATTTTTCGTATATAAAAGATGTTCCTGTTCTTGAGAATGTTTCATTCGAAGTTAAACCCGGTCAGATGGTCGCGCTTGTCGGAGCCACGGGCGTCGGCAAAACGACATTGAGCCACCTTATCGCGAGATTTTACGATCCCACAGCCGGCAGAGTCTGCCTTGACGGAAACGATCTCCGCGATATAACGCTGGAAACCCTGCGTCCCAATATTTCGCTTGTTTTACAGGATACTTTTTTGTTTAACGGAACAATCGAGGAAAACATCGCGTTCGCAAAACCCGACGCTCCTTTCGGCGAGGTGGAAGCGGCGGCGCGCGCCGCGAGAATTCACGATGATATTATGCTGATGCCGGAAACGTACAGCACGCAGGTCGGCGAAAGAGGCGTAAAATTATCAGGCGGTCAAAAACAAAGAATCGCGATCGCGCGCGCCATCTTATGCAAGTCACCTGTTCTCATTCTTGATGAAGCTACAGCTTCTGTCGATGTCCGCACAGAAGCGCAGATTCAACAGGCGATTAATGAAATTGCCGGCACCCGCACAATTGTTATCATCGCGCATAGGCTTTCGACTGTACGGAACGCGGATGTAATTTATGTTTTTGAAAAAGGCCGCGTTGTTCAATCAGGCAGCCACGATGAATTATTTAAACAGGACGGTCTTTACCGGAAACTTTGCCAAATACAAGAACTGCCGGCGGAAAATATTTCGGTCTAGCCTCTTTTTCTTGTCAGTAAATCCACAGCTTCCTGAGGGGACGCAGCGTTTATTACTGATTCCCTAAAATCATCATCGCCTAAAATCGCGCCGATAGCCGCGAGGAACTGCACGTGAAGACCTGATGATTTTTTCGGCGATACAATCAGAATAAAAAGGCGGGCGGGCATTCCGTCACTGCAATCAAAGTTAACTCCGGATTTTTTTATGCCAATCGCCACAGTTGTTTCTGTAATTCCGTCGGTTTTACCGTGCGGCAGGGCAATGCCGTATTCCATTCCTGTGCTCATCGTTTCTTCGCGCCGCAGCACATCGGCAAGCACCAGTTCTCTGTCCGTTACCTTTCCTTTGGCTTCTATTATATCAACAAGCTCGCTTATAATTTCCGCTTTTGTTTCTCCCTTTAGTTCCATGTTAAAACATTGGATATCTATTAAAGCAAGCAGATCTTTTGATGTCCGTGCTTCGGTATCAAGCAATTCTTTTTTTAGTTCTTTTGGTATCGCGGATTGTATTAGTTTTTCTATTGAGTGTGAAAGATCCAGAATAACTTCGTACATCGCGTTTTTGATAAACGGCATATCGGTTTTTGATGTTGTGATTACAACAGAATTTTTTTCTTCCGTTATCGTAATTGAAATATCATTCTTCCTGACTTGAGCCGAGTAGCTTTCGCTTCTTGTCATCCTTTGCACATAATATTTTCCCGTTCTTAGTTCCTGTAACAGCATGTTCATGACAACATCCGCTATATCATCAGATTCAAATTCCCATACTTCATGAATGATATCATCGTTCTTTACAGGCTTCCTTGTTCCCTGTCTTGGCTTTTTAAGTATAAAACCCAATAAAGGCTGAGATATAACAATTGTAAGAAAGATCATGAAAACCGCCGCGGCGAAAAGCTGATTGTTAAGAACGCCCGCCGCGAGCCCGATGCCGCATGTGATGAGCGCCCCCTCGCCGCGCGGAATCATTCCAAAACCGATTCGAAGCGCGCCCAGCCTGTTAAAGCCGAAAAGAAGAGCCGGACCTCCCGCGCCGATAACTTTTGACAGGATGACAGCTAACGTGTACGCGCCCGCGAAAATCAACACAGGGAGCGACGCGACCTCGCGGACATTTACCATCATGCCCATTACCGCGAAAAATATCGGCACAAAAAATTCATACAATGGGCGGATACGTTCCTGTATAACCGCCGCGATATCGGTTCTTGAAAGCGATAAGCCCGCGATATACGCGCCGATGATCAGTGCGAATCCCTGCCGTTCAAGAAGACCCGCCAGAACCATCGCGATACCAAGAGAGAGAACAGAGAAATCAAGGCTGTGTTTAAAAAGTTTTAAAAATCTGGCGATAATTTTCGCGCAGATGATAAACAGGGCTGTTACTCCAAGCCATATTCCAAAAATCCTGCCCGCCAGTAAAAAAATCGCTCCAACTGATAACACTGTTCCTGAATCTCCGCTTACAACAGAAACTATTCCTAGTACAACCGCGAGTAATACAATCCAGACCACATCGTCAAAAACCGCGGCGGTTAATATTGTTACGCCTTCGGGCGAGTCCATTCTTTTACGTTCGGATAAAGTTCGCGCGCTGATTCCCACAGAAGTCGTTGTCGCGATAACGCCTAAAAATAAACTTCTTGGATCCAGAAATGACGCGTCAAAAAGCAGAGCGCCGCAGAATGTGCCTGTTATAAATGAAAGAATCGCGCCAGAGATTCCGATAATTCCGCCCGCTACCGAATAACGCAGGAACAAACCAAGGTTTGTTTCAAGACCGCAGGCAAAAAGCAGAACAACAGAGGCGACTGTGGCAAAGGCGTAAAGCTCAACGCTTACCGCGAGTCCGCTTAGATCCGAAATCGGAAAAATTCCATCCGGAAATAAAGGCAATGAAATGCCTCCAAGCGCGAACGGACCTATTACAGCCCCCGCCAGAAGTTCGCCTAATACAGACGGAGCCTTTATTTTTTTCGCCAGAAACCCAAACAGGCGAATAGCGAATAATATTAAACCAATCTGGAGAACCAGCTGGGCGACTAATCCTGTTGTATGCATTTATTAATACTCTTTATTATTAATTTAATGAGAAAATAATTGTTGGTCAATGTATAAGCGGTCTATTATTGATTTTACTTTTTTATTTTGGCATAATTTTTATGATTTTCGGAGGATTAATGCCTAAAGTTCTTCAACCAAAAGAAATGAGAAAATGTCTTGGCTGTTTTACGTGCATGAGCGCCTGCTCGACAGTTAATCATAAAAATCACTCTCTGATAAAAAGCGCGATAAAAATCCGCACATCAGGCGGCATGTCAAGCGGCTTTCTCGCGATAATCTGCTTTGCCTGCAAAGACCCCGCGTGTATGGAAGTATGTCCAAGTCATGCTTTGGAAAAACGCAAAGGCGGCGGCGTTCTATTGACAGAAGAAAAATGCATTGGCTGCCGCAAATGCGAGAACGCGTGTATTGTTCACGCTGTAAACTTCGATCAGGAAACGCAAAAACCAATTATCTGTCATCACTGCGGATTGTGCGCTCATTACTGTCCGCACGATTGTTTGATTTTAGTTGAAGCGAAGGAAGACATAGCTCTGACGCCCGCCGCTGTATCCGCGAAATTAAAGGATTATGATAAACCTTCACAGATATAAACTTTTCCCCAAACCCGGTCAGTTTCGGAAAAGTTTCACATAACAAGGAGAAATAATGCTTAATGAAAAATTTATAAAAGTCCTGTATGTCGATCTTGAAACGGAAAAAATACGAATTGAACAGCGTAAAGATTTGATGCCGTATCTGGGAGGCGCCGGCATCGCGAGCGCGCTGTTAAAAGAGAATGCCAAGTTTGAGCTGTCGCCCTCTGATCCTCAGCAGCCGATTGTTTTCGCCATCGGAGCAGGCGCGTTTATTTTTCCTGTGCTTACTAAAACCGTGGCGATGTTTGTTTCTCCTCTTACCGGAGAACTCGGCGAAAGTTACGCCGGCGGAAGAATGGCAATGTCTATGCTTCTTGCCGGATACGACGCGCTTGTTATAACCGGCAGGGCGAAGAAACACAGTTATCTCGCGATCTCCACAAATTACGTGAATGTACGCGACGCGCGCGCGTTGTGGGGACTGCCTGTCAGTAAAACAGGCGGCGCGATCCGGGAACGCGAACAGGACGGAGGCGTTTCTGTAGGAAAAAGATCGATCATCAGAATCGGTCCCGCCGGTGAAAACGGAGTCGCTTTCGCCTGCGTTAATGTCGATACCTTCCGTCACTTTGGGCGGATGGGACTTGGCGCCTGTATGGGCAGTAAAAATCTTAAGGCGATTTCGATACATGGCAACCGATCAATTCCTATCTTAAACGAAAAACAATATTTTAAAGTTTACAGAGATATTTATAAACGATGCGTCAGCACCGACAGCATGGCGAAATATCATGATGTTGGAACTCCTATTAATATACTGCCGTTAAATAAATCAGGCGGGCTGCCCTCGTTTAATTTGCGCGCTGGTAAATTTGAAGACGCGGATCATATCAGCGGCGAAGCGTTCGCGGAGCAAAACCTTGTCCGCAAAATGTCATGCACAGGATGTCCTGTCGGCTGCATTCATATAGGAATGTACCGCAATGAATTTGATAAAGGTCATGAGTACGAAGCTGTCAGCGTCGGTTACGATTATGAATTAATTTTCGCGCTTGGCACTTTTATCGGCGTTAATACCACCGATGAAATTCTCGCCATCATCGAAGAAGTCGAAGAGCACGGCATGGACGCCATGAGCGCCGGCGTTTGTCTTGGCTGGGCGACTGAAGCTCTGGAAAAAGGCTTAATTACAATTGATGACACGCTTGTCGAATTAAAATTCGGCGATTCAAAAAATTATATCAAAGCGATTGATTATCTCGCGGCAGGCATAAATCCTTTTTACAGAGCGCTTGGCAGAGGCAGCCGTTACGCGGCGAAAAAATACGGCGGCGAAGATTTCGCCATGCACATCGCCGGCAACGAAATGGCGGGATACCATACAGGCTACGGTTCTCTTGTTGGCGCCGCGGTCGGCGCGAGGCATTCCCATCTTTGCAACGGCGGCTACAGCCTGGATCAAAGCATGAAAGAATTTGACGAAGACGCCTTTGTCGAAAAATTATTCGCCGAAGAATGCGAAAGATGTATGACTAACTCTCTTGTTATGTGCCTTTTCGCGAGAAAAATCTACGACAGGCAGACAATTCTAAACGCTCTTAACTCTATCGGCTGGGAACTTACCAACGATGATCTCACCGCTATAGGAAAACGAATTTACCAGATCAAGCTGCAAATTAAAAACGCTCTTGGCTATCAGCAAAATGAAGTTAAGCTTCCTAAGCGTTTCTTTGAAACGCCCAGCATGCAGGGCAAGCTTGATGAAGAGACAGCGTACAGGATGATCAGAAAGTACACCGAAAAAACCGAGACTTTATTAAAAGAAAATATATAATTTTTGTATAATAAATTTTATTAGGGCGTGTTCACACTACGGAAAAAGATACAAATACAAGCGAGCCAGATAAAAGGAGAAAGCCGACTGCCTGAGTATCACTGGCGGTAACCGCGTGAATCTTCGTGTTCCAGCCGCCGCGAGTCTTGCCTATCGACTGTCTGCCGTTTTTTTCCCGCGCCATGCGCGTCAGGATGTACTTTAACCGCTGTTTAGTCCATAGCGAAAACCTTCATGTTTCGCAATCCTTCCTTGGTTAACGCTGTATACACTCTTTTATTATCTGCTATATGGTCTTTATTTCTAGTGTGAACACGCCCTAAAGAAAAAAGATTACAAGCGGCGGTTAGGGACTTTATATGATTTGCCGTATTATTTTCTTTCGCCGCCTGCGCCTATATATAGTTTATCTAAACCGCCTCCTAAAGGATAATAATTTGCGTATAATGATATATGAACAGAAGTACTATATACCTAATCCATGATTTAAAATGCTTGTTAATGAGTAGGATAAATCTAATGAAAAAAACTCTCTATTATTATTTTTCGTTTCATTTTACCAAAAACCTGATAAAATTATTAGTAGGATATATTGCTTCACCGCCTGTACGCCATATTTGAGCTTCTTGATTTCTATTTAATTTTATACAAGCTGCTTGAAGCATTAGGAATATATTAAATTGATCTTCCCAATCAAGATATGAATAATTTTGTTGTAATATTTCCTCAAGTATTCTCATACCTCATAAACGATAACCTTCTGATGTTAGGTTAATACTAATAGATTCTTCTGCCCATACTATTCCCTGCTCAAAATATGCCGCCGCTTCATTATTCCTGTTTTCTACTCTGAAAGTAATACCCAT
>JGI24695J34938_10000266_pt1 | contig 50844 bp, 43 predicted proteins | sample TergutCo191P3_FD_34938 | JGI IMG/M metagenome (IMG submission 34938)
TAAGCAGATTAACTGCTCAACTATTAAAATCACCAGCTAAATATGTAGCGCCAATGCCATACTGGAACTATGAAGGAAAAAATTTGTCGGATATGTATAATGAAACATACCCATTGCAAATTAAATAATAAATAAGGAGTATTAACCATACCATTCGCATTAATTAAATCACTTAAACCGAGCCCGTGGAGCGAAGGTTCGCAGTTGTCGAACAAGTCCAAAATAATAACAACGCTTGCAATATTAAGAAAATCGAGAAAAATGTGATATGTCAACCTTGAACGTCTGACCGCGATAGCGATCAGACGCGAATAAATTACATCAGTGAGAAAGCGACTGTAACGCCGACAAACACAATAGCGACAGTTGCAGCTAACGTTATCAGCAGGTTGAAAGAGGGACCGGTTGTGTCTTTTAACGGGTCGCCGACAGTGTCGCCGATGACTGCGGATTTATGGCAGTCGCTGCCTTTGCCGCCATGCTTGCCGCTTTCGATAAATTTTTTCGCGTTATCCCATGCTCCGCCGGAGGTTAACATGAAAACAGCCATCGCGAAACCTGTTACAATTAAACCTGTTAAAAATCCGATAACGCCGGAAGGACCGAAAATCAAACCAACAACAATAGGAGAAATAATCGCCAGCAGCGACGGCCAGATCATTTCTTTTTGCGCACCTCTTGTGCAAAGATCAACGCATGTCGCATAATCGGGAGCCGCAGTGCCTTCCATCAACCCGGGAATCTCTTTAAATTGACGCCTTACTTCTTTTACGATATTCTGCGCGGCGCGATGCACCGCTTTTACTGTCAGAGCGGCAAACATGAATGTTAACGCAACGCCGATAAACAAACCTACAAGAACTACGGGATTTTTTATTACATCTAAAAAGAGCTCTAATTTACCGTCTGAAGTTTCGACTAACATTTTATTTATTTTTTCCTGACCGGCATTAATGATTGTTGTCTCGGCGACATTTTTATAAGAAACTAAAAGCGCGAGAGCTGTAAACGCCGTTGAACCGATTGCGAAACCTTTTCCGGTAGCGGCGGTTGTGTTTCCAAGCGAATCAAGCGCGTCGGTTCGTTCGCGTACTTCATGAGGAAGTTTCGCCATTTCCGCGATGCCGCCTGCGTTATCTGCAACAGGACCGAAAGCGTCAGTAGCAAGCGTGATACCGAGTGTCGCTAACATTCCTACAGCGGCGATTCCGATTCCGTAAAGCCCTTGATTAAATTCCGCGATACCGTTATTGATGATAAAGCAGCCGATAACCGAGAATGCAATCGTAAGGACAGGCCAAGTAGCCGATTTTAGACCAAGCGATAAACCGCCGATCATCATTGTTGCGGTTCCTGTTAAACTCGACTCGGCAAGTTCGCGCGTCGGTTTATAGTGATCGGAAGTATAATACTCTGTGAAAAAACCGAGAATAATGCCGGAACCAATACCGATTAAAATCGCAAAAAATATTCCCCACGCGTTAGCTGCCATCGCTCCGCCCTCAATGCCTGTAACAAAAAGCGTCAGCGGCAATGCGATAACGGCGGACAATCCCGCGGCAAACCAAGTGCCAAGATGAAGCGAGCGCAGAAGATTTTTTTGCGTGGCTTTTTCATTTGTACGCACAAAAAATGTTCCGATTATCGATGTAATAATTCCTACTACTGCCATCAATATAGGAAGCAAAAGTCCCGCCGAATCATAACCGGCTGCGAAACCAAGCGCGAATGTTGCGACAATCGCGTTGCTGTACGACTCATAAAGATCAGCGCCCATTCCCGCGACATCGCCGACATTATCGCCGACATTATCTGCAATTACAGCAGGGTTTCTTGGATCATCCTCAGGAATTCCGGCTTCGACTTTGCCGACAAGATCGGCACCGACATCAGCGGCTTTTGTAAATATGCCTCCGCCGACTCGGGCGAACATCGCCATTGATGCGACACCCATTCCGAAACAAATCATCGTCTGCGCGATCGTCGCAGTATCAGCATTAAACACATGCACTAAAACTAAATACCATGCCGCAACATCAAGAAGCCCAAGCCCCGCGACAGTAAAACCCATTACAGTCCCGGAAGAAAAAGCGACCCGCAGTCCTCTGTTGAGCCCTTGCTGCGCCGCGTTAGTCGTGCGCGAGTTTGCCAGCGTCGCGATTTTCATTCCGATAAAACCGGAAAGACCTGTAAAAAAACCTCCGATTACAAACGCGAACGGAACGAACGGACTGACCAAACCCTGCGCGCCAAACAACCTTGGAATAAACGCGAGAAGACTGAGTACAATAAACATAACCGCGAAGAACCATGTTAGAGTTGTATACTGGCGTTTTAAATACGCTCCCGCGCCGGTACGAATCGCGCCGGCGATCTCTTCCATTTTATCATTGCCTTTTGGGTATCTAATTACTTTAACGCCTTGAATCAGCGCAAAACCAAGCGCGATAACAGCGCCGATAATACCTAACCAAAAATAATACTCAATCACTTTTTTGACTCCTATATATGGAAAAATAAGAAAATTTTTATCTTTTGACAATAAAATCTTTTTTACATTATATTGATTTTTGTAATTTAATACTAGATGATTTGCGAATTTTTCAATAACTGCCGCAGATAATAATTTTCAGGCGCTTGCGGTGCAGTTTCCAGCTTTTGCAACGAAGCTTCCGGTTCCATTTTTGCTTTGTTAAAAAAAATATGCTATGATTATAAAATGAACGCACAATTTTATTCACTCGGCGCAGCCGAAGAAGTTACAGGTTCCAAGCATGTGCTTGAAATTGACGGGCAAAGCTATCTGATTGATTGCGGCGCGTTTCAGGGTTCCAGAGCGGAAGCTGAGCGAAAGAACAAGGAATTCGGCATCGCGCATGATCGTATCGAGAGCGTAATCTTAACGCACGGACATCTTGATCATTGCGGTCTTCTGCCGCTTCTTACAAAACGCGGTTATCAAGGGAACATTTATGCGACGCCCGCAAGCCGCGACATCGCGAGTTTAATTATGATGGACTCCGCGAATATCATGGCGCGTGACGCGAAATATTTAAAAAGCCTAGCTCAGAAAAAAGGCGAAAAGTTCGACTGGACGCCGCTTTTCAGCGAGCAGGATGCGATAAAAGCTGTCAGCCAGACAATCGGGGTTTCGTATAACAGACCGATGTTTATCGGCGACGGAGTAAATCTAGAATTTTACGACGCGGGTCACATTTTAGGTTCTGCGATCGCTTCGATAAAAATTAAAAAAGGCAGCGATGAATTAACTATTTTCGCGACAGGCGATTTGGGAAGAAAAGGCAAGCCGATTATCCGCAACCCGCAAATCCCTGAAGGAGCGCCGGACTATATCATTTTAGAGAGCACATACGGAGATCGCCGCCACGGATCGACAGATGACGCTTTAAAAAAACTTTCCGAAATCGCGGTGCGGACTGTGGAAAAGAAGGGAAAAATCTTAATCCCCGCCTTCGCGATCGAGCGCACTCAGGAACTTGTTTATTATTTCCATTGCCTTGTTGACGAAGGAATAATTCCCGAAGTGCCGATTTACGTTGATTCTCCGATGGCGACTAACGCTACTACGATTTTTCAGGTTCACCCTGAATGTTACGGCGAGGAAATTAAAGAAGCGTTTATCAAACATCATAAAAATCCGTTTGGTTTTAACAGTCTTCATTTTACAACCAGCGTTCAGGAATCAAAATCGTTAAACGACATGAAAGGACCTCTGATTATAATTTCGGCGGACGGAATGTGCGAAGCTGGGCGAATACAGCATCACCTGATGCATAACATTCAAGACCCGAACACAACAATCATGACGGTCGGCTACATGGCGGAAAACACTCTGGGGCGGCGGATCCGCAACCGCGAGAGCGAAGTGAAAATTCATGGCGACTGGTATAAATTAAAAGCGCAGGTTGAAGAAATAAACGCGTTCAGCGCTCACGCCGATTATTTTGAAATGCTTGAATGGCTCAAACAAGTAGACACGTCAAAATTAAAATGCATCTTCCTTGTGCACGGCGAAAAAAAATCGCAGGCTTTCATAAAAAAATATCTCGAAGAAAACGGCTTCCCGAATGTCGAGATAATCAAATACGGCAAAACTTACGAGTTGAATTGAATAACAAAAAATATTTTAATTCTTCCGGTGAAGTATTTGAGTGGCTTTCTTCATTTATCAACCTTGAACGGGGGCAGAAGCCGAAAAGTTTTCGCATCGATCGAATGGAAGCGCTGACGGAATTAACCGGACACCCGGAAAGATGCGCGCCTTCCATTCATGTAGCCGGCTCAAAAGGAAAAGGCTCTGTAACAACAATGTTATCTGCGATTCTAACCTCGGCAGGCTATAAAACAGCGCGTTATATGTCGCCTCACGTTATCGATATCCGCGAGAGAATCTGTCTCGGCGAATCATATTTTAATGATGAAATTTACTGCTCTGCCGGAGATGAACTTAAACATTTAACCCAGACACTCTTACCGGCTGCGATAGAATCTCGACCGTCAATTGCTTCGCTCTTTTCACCTAACGCTCCGTCTGACTGGAAACAAAATAATTCAATTAACGAGTGGTCAGGCTGTGAGCCGACATTTTGGGAACTTTTAACTCTCCTTTTTTTCCTTTGCGCAAGACAAGCGAAGTGCGGCGTAATGGTCGTGGAAACAGGCATGGGCGGGCGGTTAGATTCTACAAATGTGATTGATCCGTTAGTCAGCGTGATAACCTTGATCGAATTGGAACATACATCGTTTTTAGGAAATACAATCGAAGCAATCGCGGCAGAAAAAGCCGGAATCATAAAACAAGGAAAGCCGCTCATTCTTGCCAAACAATGCGATGAAGCGCTGGAAGTTTTTAAAAAAACAACCCAAGAAAAAAACAGCGAATTATTATATCTACCGGAAATATTAGAACTTACAGATATTAATGTCACATCACGCTCTACAAACTTTACTCTCTCTTCTCCTCATTCGTCATTCAACATTAGTAATTCCTCATTCACTCTCCCCATTCCGGGAAAAGTGCAGGCGGAAAACGCCGCTCTCGCCGTCACAGCAATTAAAACCGCTTTTCCGCAAATAGACGAGAACGTTATACGAAATGCTCTTGCCGCTTTAAGAATACCCGCTCGTTTTGAAAATATCACAAAAGATACTAACGCGCCGCAGGATCATCAAACGCCTTTTATCATTGACGGGGCTCATACTCCCGAGAGTCTGCGTCTTTGCGTAGAAACTTTTTGCTCGCTTTACGGCAGCGGCGGTATTCTGCTCTTTGGCTGCGCCGCCGATAAAGACGCGCAAGCGATGGCGAAAATAGCGTGTTCTCATTTTACTAAAATAATTATCACTACTCCGGGGAATTTTAAAATCAGCAGCCCGCCGCAAGTTTACGAAGCTTTTATAAATATAGCCGGAGACTCGAAGACGGAATTAATTACAGATACTAAAAAAGCCGTTGAGACAGCGCAAAAATACTCGACAGAGAAAAATCTTCCGATTCTTGGAACCGGCTCGTTTTATTTGGTGTCTGAGATCAGAAAGATAGTAATGATTTAGGATAAGCGGCCGTCACTATTTGTTTTGCTCTAATTGAATAGTATCTGCTGGTCTCTAACTTTTTTCTCCTGCCTCTTTTCCAATATCAGATAAACAACAGGAATAAAAAATAAAGTGATAAATGTCGAGCTGAAAAGTCCGCCGAAAATACATTGACCAAGCGGAGCGTAAACTTCCGAACCTTCTCCTGTCGCCATCGATAACGGGATAACGCAGAAAAGCGTAGTAACGGTTGTCATTAAAATCGGTTTAAGACGGGAAATCGCCCCTGTTATAACAGCTTCTTCCAGCGGCATTTCATATTTTTCGCGCAACAGATTGATATAACTGATAAGAATAATCGCGTTATTCACAACAAGACCGGCAAGAGTAATGACACCTAACAACGAAACAAGATTTAATGAAGAGCCGAAAAGCATAAGTCCGCCGGATATACCGATTAAAGTAAAAGGAATCGATGACATGACGAGTAACGGCTGCGTGAAACGCTCAAATTGAATGACCATAACCGAATAAATTAAAAATACCGCTACCGCGAGAATAACAAATAATGAACCGAATGATGATAACATTTCGGCGGCGCTGCCGGATAATTCCCATGACGCGCCGGGAACAATTCCGTGAGTTTTAATTAATTCTTCGAGACGGCGGGTGCTTTCGCGCACATTCGGATCGCGGAGCGCGGCGGAGACCGTAATGGCGCGGGATTTATTTCTGTGATTAATTTGAGAAAGTGTCTCCTCAATATTTAACTCGGCGAAATTCGCGTAAGAAACCTGACTTCCCGCCGCGGAATTTAATCCAATTGAATAAAGAACGTCATGCGAAATTGACTCGCTGCCGACATTAGTTCGAAGCTCTATAGGATAATTTTTATCTTTATCGTAAAAAGTTCCGATTGAAATTCCGTTAAACACAATTCTGTTTGCAAGAGCGGCTTCATAGGATGATAGCCCAAGCAGTCCTAAATACTGATGTAAAATTTTTGTATTCATTTCCCGCTGATTAAAACGGATATCCATATCTGTGCTTAATACATTAGGATCCTGCAGCATATATTGATTTATTTGCTCAGCGGCGGCGACTACAGTGTCAAGATTATTTCCGTATACATTGATAACAAGACCGTCTCCGCCTGTTGCCAGCGACAATAAATTTGATAATCCCCCGTTATTAAAATTCGCCTGTACGTCTGGAAGCGATCTTTTAACTTTATCCTGAAGCTCATTGACAATTTCCACAACATGGCGTTTCCTGTCGCGCAGACGCGTTAGCCGCAACAATCCGTAAGATCGATTCGGCTCATTTCCCATTGCAAAAGCGCCGGCTTGACCTACAATGAAATACGCGGACTCAAGTTCGCCGGGAATAATTTCAACGATTTTTTTTTCGAGCAGCACTATTTTTTCGCGAGTCATTTCTAAAGTGTAGCCGCCGGGTGTTTCTACGCTTACGACAATTTCCGCCATGTCTGTTTGAGCCAGAAATTCAAAACCGAGAAATCTAAGCGAAAAAATACTGAGCACAAAGAGAATTAAAGTGCCGGTTAAAAAAGAACCTTTGCTTTTAATTGCGCCTAACAACAGCCGCTTATAACCGCTGTTAAGTGACTCCATAAATTTTTCCACCGGAACAGAAAGTATTTTGTTAAACCCTTTGTCTTTTTCCTGTTTTAAAAACAGACCACATAAAAAAGGAATAACAATAATCGCGGCGATTATAGAAAAAAAGATCGAGAAAATAATCGTCCAAGCGACATCTTTTAAAATAATTCCGGCTAAACCCGTTAAAAATAAAACAGGGAAAAACGCAGCCATTGTCGTGGTTCCCGAGGCGATTAACGCCGCGCCTGTTTCCGTTACGCCGACTGATGCGGCGTCTCCCGCGGTTAATTGTCCTTTGTTAAAGTGCCGCTGAATCATTTCGAGCACAACAATCGAAGCGTCAATTGTCATACCGATTGCCGCTGTGATTCCTCCGAGAGTTACAAGATCAAGACTGGAACCTTTTACCCAAAGAGCAAGCAATGTAAATAAGATCGAGAGCGGAATAGCCAGACTGATCATTAATGTTGTGCTTGTGTTATGCAAAAATAAAAATAAAATTATTACAGCGAGAAACGCGCCCATCATCGCGGAACGCAGAACGGAGCTGACGGACATGGAAATATTGTGCGCGTCATCTTTGATATACGAAAAAGAAATTCCGCCCGCGTATTCTTTTTCAAGCGCGTCTAAAATCGAGCGTATATCGCGGCTGATAGCAATACTGTCACCGTCCTGCTGCTTTGTGATCGAAAGCGCGAGAGAATCTTCGCCGCCGGAGATAACGTAATTAGTGCGCCTGTCTTCCGTTATTTCGATGCTTGCGACATCTTTTAAACGAATAAAACTTCCGTCTTTAAAACCGATCACCTGCTCTTCAAAATCACGAAGCGAAGTAAAACGCCCGTCTGTGCGGATATTCAAATGATACCCTTGAAAAGTTCCTTCGCCTCCGGGAAGCGAATAATTCGAAGCTCCGAGAATTTGCGCGATTTCTGTCAGCGATATTTTTAACGCGCCAAGCCGATCCAGATCGATTTTTATTTCTACTATATCCTTACTGCCGCCGTTTAGATTAACGTTCGCGACTCCGGAAACGCGCGACAATGCCGGTATCACATGATCGTCACATAACGCGGAAAGTTCGCTCCTGCTTCCCTCTCCGCTTATAATAATTGTCATAACAGGAAGTTCTGAGGTACTGTACTGCATGATTCGCGGCGGAACGGGAAGATCATCCGGGAGTTTTCCAAGCGCACCGTTAATTTTTTCTCTGATTTCATAAAGACGGTCTTCGGCTTTTTCATTATATCCAAGCTGAAGCTCAATAACAGAAACTGAATTTCTGGAAACAGAAGACATCAGGTTCAGCCCCGCCAGAGTTCCCAGAGCGTCTTCAAGCGGATTTGTAATTTCAACTTCGATGTCGGCAGGTCCGACTCCGGGCCAAGTAGTGACAACAACTATAGTAGGCATGCTCATATCGGCGATTAAACTGCGCCGCAGATTAAAGACAGACATCAATCCAAAAACAAAAAGAATAATGAGAAACATCATGATAACTTTCGGATGTTTAATCGCAAAGTCGGCAATTTTCATTTTGAAGAATCCTGTCCCGGTGATTGCGGTACGTTATGTGAATGTTCGGTTAAAATATTTAAACGCTGACCTTCGGAAACAAAATGCTGTCCTTCCAAAATAAATATTCTTTCGCTTAACTCCGAAGGAATCTGAAAGTAATCATTATTAAAAAACTCAGGAATAAATTCCATAAACTGAGCTTTGTTTTCATCGGCGGCATACATCAATCTGCTGCCGGAAGCTAATACCCTGAACGGAAGAAAATAAATATTGTCTTTTTTATCGAGAGTGAAAATTACATTGACAAACATTCCCGGGCGAAGTCCGTAAACAGACCCGTAAGGAATCTCATACTCAACCTGAAAACTCCGGTTCTCTGGCGATACATACGGAGCGAGACTTAAAGGTTTTAAATCGAAGGAGCCTCCTTCACCTAACGCCGGCACTTGAATACGGACAGGCATTGTTTCCCAATTCTCGGCGAAAAATCTGTAATGAATTTCCGGAATAGACGCTTTAATCCGCAGATCGCCGAGATCACCTAATGTTACAAGCGGCGTTCCCGCGCCGACAAGGCTTCCTTCTGTGCCGTGTTTCATTAAAACTGTCGCGTTCATCGGCGATCTAATTTTAGTATAATCCATGTTAAGCTGCGCAAGCTCAAATTGAGCGCGGGCAACTTCGAACTGCATTCTTGTCTCTTCGTAATTTTGCCGCGACACTCCCTGATCCCGAAAGAGTTGACTTATGCGGTTGTAAGTCGAGCGCGCGGTGAGGAAAGCGGACTGCGCCTGAAGAAAAGTCTGTTCATACGGCGCGGAATCAACCTGAGCGATAATCTGCTCTTCCGCGACATTATCGCCGGCTTTTACGTCAATCATAATAAGAGTGCCGCCGACTCTGGGAACTAAAGTAATCAGCCTGCCTGTTTCAACCTGACTTGTTATGCGCAATGTTTTTTCAAGGCTGCCGTGAATCGGTTTTATGGTAATAACAGGAGCGAAAAATTCATCTTCGCCCGTATCATCTTTTATAATAATAGAAATAATTATAATGACAGCTAACAGAGCGAGAACCGCGAAAGCAATCAATTTAAAATAAGATAATTTTCCTTTAATTATATTTTTCATGATGCCTCATCATAAAATCAATTTTTTATTTTCCAATAATTATCAACTTTTTCGAATTTACACGCCGGAACCGAAATCTGTCTTCCGTCATCATTAACAAGTTTAATCTGACAGGTGATCGGGTTTACTTCGCCTACTCTCCAGTTGTCATTTTCATGATTAATGCGCATTCCCTCCTGAGGAAGATTGCGCTGCTGTTCGCTGTAAAAACCATATTCGTAAAAAAGGCAGCAAAGAAGCCTGCCGCACGGACCGGATATTTTTACGGAGTTAAGCGAAAGTTTTTGATCCTTCGCCATTTTTATAGACACAGGTTTTAATTTATCCGAAACGCAGTGACAGCAGTAACCTCTGCCGCAGACGCCCAAACCGCCGACGACTCTCGCTTCATCGCGCACGCCGATCTGACGAAGCTCAATTCTCATTTTAAAAACGCTGACTAAATCTTTGATAAGCTCGCGGAAATCGACCCTGTTCTCCGCCGTAAAGAAAAAAAGAATTTTCGGCTCTTCAAGAAGATAATGAACGAGAACAAGTTTCATCTCTAATTTGTGATTTTCAATTTTTTTTCTGCAGATATCGAACGCTTCGGATTCCAATTTATTATTGTTACGTGATTTTTCTATATCTTCGCTTGTCGCGGTTCTTACAATCCACGCGATTTCAGAAACTGACGGAAGCTTCCCGCGCACAGAGCCGATAACCTGCGCAAGATCGCGTCCGTAGCGGGTGGGAACGATAACCATAGTATCGGGAGTTAAACTGTCTTCGCGGTAGACTGCGAGAAATGTTTCCTGCGAATACAAAAGCCGCAGTCTGTAAATCGGAGTATCGGGAGCGATGGACTCAATACCGGCGTCAGCGCCTGTTATTACATTGCGATCCTGAAACTTAGCCTCATTGCGATCATCTTCAAGACCGGAAATATCTTCGTCTATATTTTCATATTCATTATAATTACCCATAATATCAGTATATTATATTACAAAAATATATACTAGTTTTTCGCTACTGCAGCAAATCCACTAACAGCCCTTTAATTTCTTCAAGCTTTGAAATAATATCAAGCTGCTTCGACTGACTCGATAAAAGCATCGCTGCCATGTCTTCTAATTTTTTATCGATAACTAAAATAATCGTGTGCCTTTTCTGTGACATTGCTTCGGGAGTGCCGCGCTGCCCCTTAAATCCCGGCTTCATAAATTTCGGAAGCCCTTTTTCGTGATCGAGAGTGTAAACGTTCTGCACAATGTAATTAACGAAATTACGCACAGCTTGTTTGTAGCGCATAATTTCTTCAGGAAGAGGACGCGATTTTAAAATGTCGCCTGCGTCCCGCACTTCGTCCATCAGAACGTTAACCGCGTCTTCGGAAGGAGTCGCGTCGCGCAGCGGTCCAAGCTCATCGGCAGTCTTGCTTTTTAAACTGTCAAACAAAAGCGAAAATTCACCCCGCTCGTTTTTGCGTATGCCTTTGGATTTTTTCTCGTCTTTAACCGGCGCGTAAGCGGCAGGGTTCATGTAGAAGGATGTATCGGTTCCGTCAACTTTAGCCATTAGATTTAAAAACCGGCAGCGCCGATTTGATACCAAGCGCGTCTTTGTGTTCGGACATCGTCTTCGACCAGATATCATCGTTTTGACACACAGCTACTCTGCCGTTGACAAAACAGCCGTCGTCCGCTTGAATGCGGCGGGTAATAACATCGCCGATAACAATTGCTGTCGATAGAATTACAAGATGACCGTCCGAAATAATATTTCCGCACACAACGCCGCCGATGGTGACATTTGTACCTGTAACATTTCCTTTCATTCTGGCGCGTTCGCCGATTACTACTCTGCCTTTTGCTTTTACATTTCCGCGGATACTTCCGTCGATACGCGTAAAACCGCCTGTCTCGATATCGCCTGTAAAATTTGTATTGGGTCCGATAATTGTATTGATTGAATAATCGTTTCTATCTTGTACGGGAGGCTGCGGAGCGTTATTCGCCATTTCGTTTAACGTCCTCTGGAAAGACTTGAGCGCATTGTAATGTATCTGTAAGGATCGACAACATCCGATCCGATATGAACTTCGTAATGAAGGTGAGGTCCTGTGGAAATTCCGGTGCTTCCTATAAAACCGATAATCTCACCCTGCTGAACGCGCTGACCAACCTGAACATTGGGGCGCAGCATGTGCGCGTAACGCGTATAATAACCGTGTTTATGACGAACGATCGCGTAATTACCGTAATCGGCGGCATACTCGACAGTAACAACCTGTCCGTCCGCCGTCGATACAATCGGATCACCGGAGCGGTAAGTAGCGATATCGATACCTCTGTGAATGTGCCAAAGCCCCGTAATCGGGTGAATATTCTGCCCGAAAAACATTGTTATGTTGCCGATTCCGTCCTTTACAGGCCACAAGCTTGGAATTTCGGTTAAAAGAGCGATATGGGTGCCAAAACGGTCGCGAATCTCTAAAATCGGCTCAACAGACTCGGAAAAGAACGCCGATAACTGCTTGATTCCGTTAATTTCCGGCAAAACGCCGTCCGATGTTTCGCTGATACCGATAAGCGAGCTTAAGTCGCCAGTTGTATTTTGAGTTTGATTAACCGGACCGCCGATTCCAAGCGATTTAAAAACACTGGAAACAGCATTCTGAAAATTAGTGCCTTCTCTTAAAAGAATCGCAGTTTCGTCGCGCATTAAATCAAGCGAAGCCTGAGTATCGCGCAGTCTGCTGTCTTTGCTCGCCGAAACGTATAAATTGCTGTTATAATTCGAACCGTACCAAAAAACCGCGCCGATAATTCCGAAAATAACAAGGAAAAAACAAAAAGCCGATAAAATGGTCACATGAAGGTTGTAAACCCTCTTTTCTGAATGAGGAACAAATACTAAAGTGTAGCGTCTGGTTAAAAATCTGCCAAAAGCTTTAAAACCGCTGCCAATTACTGTAATTGCGCCGCGGCTAGCTTCGATTATGTTGTGTACAAGCTTGTTTTCCAGACGTTTATACTCATGAACAGAAGCCATTAATTCTCCCAATAGCGATCATTAATTTTAACACTTCAATCTTTAGCTGTCAATAAAATAGTTAAACTGCTTCCCAGCCTGCTTGGATCGCCTTTATATTTATCGGCACAAATTGATGTTTATCCGACGGGAAAAACTTTTTAAGAATGTTTTCGATATCGGTTAACTTGAGAGCGCCGGTTAGTTTTGCCATCGCTCCGAGCGCGACCATATTGGCGAAAAGGACACTTCCTCCGACCTTCTCGGCAATGCCGGAAGCTTCGATTTTTTCGATTTTTAAGTCATTTCTGGCAGGATTTTCCTTAACAAGCGTTGAATTTATTAATATTAAACCGTCTTTTTTAAGAATTTTCTCACAAAGAGGAAGCGAATCGCTGTTCATGACCAGCGCTGAGTCCGGTGTTGTAACAAGAGGGCTGGCAATTTCATCATCAGAGATGATAACGCTCGCTCTGGCGATACCGCCGCGTTTTTCAGCGCCGTAAAACGGGAAGAAAGTGACGTTTTTATCTTCCTGCATGGCAAAATAAACCCACAACTGACCCAAAGAGATGATACCTTGTCCGCCGAATCCGGCAAAAAATGATTTTTCTGTCATTTTACGCCTCCCGCGGCAGAATTGAGAGTGTTTTTAATCTCACCTAACGGATAAACCGGGATCATGTTTTTTTCCAGCCATTCCACAGCTTGAATCGAATCCATCATCCAGTTTGTCGGACAAGGAGAGAGAATTTCAACTATCGTGCTGCCGATTCCCGCCATTTGCGCTTCGAACGCTTTTTTAATGTATTGTTTTGTCTTGCGGACGTTTGCTGCATTATGAACTGCGCCGCGAGCGATGTAATTTGTGCCGTCAAGAGCGGCTAACAACTCTGCTACTCTGATTGGATAGCCCATTCCGGCTGCGTCGGCGTCTCGTCCGTTGGGAGCGGTAGTCGCTTTTTGCCCGAGCAAAGTTGTCGGCGCCATTTGACCGCCTGTCATTCCGTAAATTGCGTTGTTCACAAAGATTGTCGTGAATTTCTCCGCGCGGTTTGCCGCGTGAATCATCTCGGCAGTTCCGATAGCCGCCATATCGCCGTCTCCCTGATAACATATCACTAGATGATCAGGCTGAGCGCGCTTTACTCCTGTAGCCGCTGCCGGCGTTCGTCCGTGCGGCGGCTGCACAGAGTCAAAATCGAAGTATAAATCCGCCCAAATCGAACAACCGACAGGATGGGTAATGATAGTTTTATCCCTAACGCCCATTTCATCAATAACGCTGCAGATCAACCGGTGAATTATTCCGTGTCCGCAGCCGCCGCAATATTTCGTCTGAATAGTTTTTAAACTTTCAGGATGTCCAAGTATTTTTTTCATCTCTTTAAAATTTCCTTTACTTTAGAAAAGACTTCTTCCTCGGTCATTATAACTCCGCCCGATCGTCCTAAAAGTTCAACCTTCGATTTAGAACCTGCGTAATACGCGGAAAGTTTAACATCTTCAATTAATTGACCTTCGGACATTTCTACCGTTAAGAGCGGCATATTTTTCACAGCGATTTTTCCTAGCGCTTCGTACGGAAAAGGCCAGAGAGAAATCGGTCTGAAAATGCCGAGTTTAATTCCCTCTTTTTCTGCAAGCTTCCGCGCACCAAGACAGATTCTCGCGCAAGTGCCGTAAGCAACCATCACAAGATCGGCGTCAGCGCAATTTGACTCTTCAAAACGAATCTCTTGTTTTTTAATATCTTCGTATCTTACAAAACGCTCTTTTGTTTTTGCTTCAAGTTTTTCAGGAACAAGTTCAATCGAAGTGATATGAATCGCTTCTTTGCCTTTTCTTTTCGCGCAGCCTCCCGCAGTCCAATCGCGCTTTGGCGGTTCTTTTTCCGGCGGAAGAACGCAGCCTTCAATCATTTGCCCGATCATACCGTCGGCATGAACAATTACAGGCATCCGGTATTTATCGGCAAGGTCAAAAGCCAGATATGTAAGGTCGGCGGCTTCCTGCACGCTCTTCGGAGCAAGAACGATACATCGATAATCACCGTGCCCTCCTCCGCGCGTGGATTGAAAATAATCGCTCTGCGCAGGAGCGATATTGCCAAGACCAGGACCGCCGCGCTGCACATTTACAAGAACCAGCGGCACATCCGCTCCTGCGGCGTAGGACATTCCTTCCTGTTTAAGACTGATTCCCGGGCTGGAAGAGCTTGTCATCGATCTCATTCCTGCGCAGCTCGCTCCGTAAACCATAATGATCGCGGCGATTTCGCTCTCCGCTTGAATAAAAATTCGTCCCTTATCGAGCATATTTTTTGCCATGTAAGCGGGAATCTCGTTCTGAGGAGTTATCGGGTAACCGAAATACGCGCCGCATCCCGCTCTGATTGCCGCTTCGGCGATGGCGTCGTTTCCCTTCATCAATACTTTTTCGCTCATTTTACCTTCTATCCTTCCAACTCAAAAACCTCGATACAGACATCGGGGCAGACTTCATAACAATTTCCGCAAGCGATACATTTATCGCCGTTTACAGTTCTGACAGGATGTGTACCGGCTGAGTTCATCTCTGTATCTTTTTCCAGAATTTTGACAGGGCACGCGCGGACACAGAGATAACAACCCTTGCAAAATTCCCGATTGATAATAATTTTACCTTTTTTTGCCATTATTTTCCCTTATTTACCTGTGGTGATTATAAATAAAAATTAACTAGCTGTGCAATATGCCAAAGTCCAAAGTAAGCTGCTGTATCAACAGATTCTTTATTACGATTTTCTAACTTTATTTGCGACAACAAATCCTAAAAATCCTGTCAGCAGCATTCCCATACCTGTCTGAAACATCGAAAGAACTTCTATTGCAGGATTTGCTTCCGGTCTTACGCCGATTGTGTAACCAAGACTTAAACTCATGCAGCTTACGATGTCGCCGCCTGATAAAATTTTATATAGTACGCCGAATAATAAAATTAACGTTAAATATGTGATAATAACTCTGGATAAACGCACACCATATCCTAAAACGACATCGAGTAACAAATTTAAAACCGCTTTTAATTTATTCGCGAATTTATTTGTTTCGCTTTCGAACCATAAACGTTTGCGCTCCATTCTTTTTGCCTGTACATACGCCCATTCCGCGTCTTTATTGTGTCCTCTTCCTTCCCACAACGCGCTGAACTGGCGGTAAATTCTTTCGGCTTCTCTGAACTTGCTTGCAAGTCCGCCTTCTACAATCTTCATCTCATTTTTTGCAATATCCAGTCTTATCCATTTAGAAAGAAAATCCTCATATATGGCATGATTTTCCTGAACCAGAGAAGCGCCTGATTTGTTTTTCATTAAATTATCGCTTGTAATGCAGAATGTTTCAAAAGAAATATAATTAAGACTGGAAGATTCGATTTTTGCGTCTTGAAAAATTGTTATTCCTTTAAAAGCGGTTCTGTAAAAATCCGTGTATTTTAAATATGCGCTTTGCAGCGTGCTGTCGATTATATCGGCATAACGAAAATCGCAAAGCTCTATTACAGCTTCCCTGAATTTTGTTTTATAAATTTTTGAATCTTTAAACGACGCATACTTGGCATCGCCCAAACCTTTAATCTGCGCCTGCGAAAAATCGCAGGAATCGAGGTATGATCTTTCAAACTTGCAGTTGATCAATGTTGATTTTAAAAATAAAACATTTTTTAGCGTTTTGTTGTCAGAGAAATTAACGCCTTCAAGCTGTTTACCGGAAAAATTTATTTGATTACTTGTAAAATCAAATTCTGTTAAATCCAGGTCTTTGATTAAATTTTTATTTATTAAATCTGATAATTCCCGCGCGTCAGTAATTTTTATTAATTGTGTCATATAGTTTGACTCCTTAATGTAATTATAACAAGGTTTATTAATATATACAACCAATAATTACCAAGTAATACCATCTCTTATAAATAGACAATTCGCCGAATTTACAATACAATGAGAATTCGAGAAAAAACGGAGGAAGTATGCAAACTGTATGCGGAATAGACCTTGGAACACAGAGTTGCAAAGTAATCGTTTATGATTACGAGAAAAAAACGATTGCCGCTCAATCTGCGTCGCCTATCGAAATGATCGCCGAAAATGACGGCACAAGAGAGCAAAAAACCGAATGGTACGACGCGGCTTTAAAAACTTGTTTTAATAAAATAGATAAAAAATTGAAAAGCACGATTAAAGCGATCGGCGTTTCGGGGCAGCAGCATGGATTTGTGCCGCTGGACGAAAACGGCAAACCTGTTTACAACGTAAAACTTTGGTGTGACACATCGACAGCCAAAGAATGTGAAGAGCTGACAAAAGCGGCAGGCGGCGAAAAAAAATTAATCGAAAAAATCGGGTTGCCGATGCGCCCGGGTTACACAGCTCCGAAAGTAATGTGGCTGAAAAAAAAGAAACCTCAGCTTTTCGCGAAACTGCGTCACATACTGCTTCCTCATAATTATATAAATTTCTTATTAACGGGTGAGTATTGGGCGGAGTACGGAGACGCGAGCGGCACTGCTCTCTTCGATGTACGCAATAGAAAGTGGTCGCCGGAAATTTGCAAATTAATTTCGCCGGATACGGAAAAATATCTTCCGGTTCTTACAAGCGCGGAAAAACCCGCAGGCGCTGTAAGCAAAGCAGCCGCCGATCTTTACGGCATCAGCGAAGGAACGATTGTATCTTCAGGCGGCGGCGATAATATGATGAGCGCGATCGGCACAGGCGCAGTGCGCGACGGATTCTTAACAATGAGCCTTGGAACATCAGGCACTCTTTTTGGTTATTCGAATAAAGCGGTAATCGATCCTTCGGGAGATCTCGCGGCGTTCTGTTCATCGTCTAACGGATGGCTGCCGCTTCTATGCACGATGAACTGCACAGTGGCAAGCGAAGAGTTCCGCGGACTTCTTGGATTTGACGTTAAAAATTTTGATAAAGAAGCGGAGAAAGCTCCGATCGGATCGAACGGCATTGTGATTCTTCCTTTCTTCAACGGAGAGAGAACGCCGAACCTTCCCAACGGAAGAGCAAGCGTCAACGGAATCACGGCGGCTAATTTTAAAAAGGAAAATATCGCCCGCGCCGCGCTTGAATCGGCAATCTTCGGAATGAAAATAGGACTCGACGGTTTTGTAAAACTCGGTTTTAAACCGAAAGAAATCCGTTTAACAGGCGGCGGATCAAGGAGCGCGATCTGGCAGAACATTGCAGCTAACGTAACGAATGTTCCTGTGCGGATTCTAAACGGCACAGAAGCCGCCGCGATGGGCGCCGCGATTCAGGCGTTATGGTGCATTGAAATAAAAGACGGTAAAAAAGCATTGATAGAAGATTTGGCGGATAAACATGTTTCTTTAGGCGCAACTGTAAAACCGGACAGCAAGAACGTAAAATCGTACAGCGACGCTTATGCGGTGTATTCAAAGTATCTTGGGGCTTTAAGCCAGCTATATAAGTAGATAATATCCGCTGTTTAAACGGCGGAAAAAAAATTAAATCGGAGGCAATTATGGCGGATTTTTACAAAGGGGCAAAAGAATATTTCCCGGGTATCCAAAAAATTAAATTTGAGGGAGCAAAAAGCAAAAACCCTCTGGCGTTTAAATTTTACGACGCTGATAAAGTGATCGGCGGTAAAAAGATGAAAGACCATCTCCGCTTTGCAATTGCGTACTGGCACAGTTTCTGCGCTGACGGCGCCGACCCGTTTGGTCCGGGTACTCACAGCTTCCCGTGGAACGCCGAAGCGAAAGACCCGATGGACGCAGCGGATAAAAAAATGGACGCGGCGTTTGAGTTCTTCACAAAAATCGGCGCGGAATATTACGCGTTCCATGACAGAGACGTTGCCCCGGAAGGAGCGACTCCGGCAGAGAGCGAAAAAAATCTGCAAGTGTTAACCGCGAAGGCGAAAAAGCTTCAAGCTGAAACAGGAGTTAAACTTTTATGGGGAACCGCCAACGTTTTCAGTAACCCGCGATTTATGAACGGAGCGGCAACCAATCCCGAGTTCGGCGTCGTAGCGTTAGCTGCAACTCAGGTAAAAGCGGCGATTGACGCGACAATCGAACTTGGCGGATCGGGTTACACATTCTGGGGCGGACGCGAAGGTTACATGAGCCTCCTCAACACTGACTTAAAAAAAGAGAAAGAAAATCTTGCGCGTTTTTTAACAATGGCGCGTGATTACGCCCGCAAACAAGGATTCAAAGGCGTGTTTTATATCGAACCAAAACCGATGGAACCGACAAAGCATCAATATGATTTTGATACAGAAACCGTTATCGGCTTTTTACGCCAGTGGGGGCTCGATAAAGATTTCCGCATGAACATCGAAGCGAACCACGCGGAACTTGCGGGTCACGACTTCGCTCACGAGCTTGAGACTGCCGCCGTTGCGGGATTCTTCGGCTCTGTAGACGCAAACCGCGGCGACTGGGTAAACGGCTGGGACACAGACCAGTTCCCGATCAGCTACTACGAAACAGCGATGGCAATGTACACAATTTTAAAAATCGGCGGCTTTACTGTCGGCGGCTTAAACTTTGACGCGAAAATCCGCAGAAACTCCGTAGACCCGGCAGACCTTTTTGTCGCGCACATCGGCGGCATGGACGCGTTCGCTGTCGGACTGCAGGTCGCGCAGAGAATCATCGATGACGGAGTTATTCCAAACTTTGTAAAAGAACGTTATGCGTCATTCGCAGGCGGAGACGGCGCGAAGTTCAGCAAAGGCGAGCTGACTCTTGAACAGCTTGCAAAAATCGGCGCTGACGCAGGATACGGAAAGACCGGCTTAACAAGCGGCAAGCAGGAATATTTAGAAAACGTTCTGAACAATTATCTTTTGGGTTTATAAAGGAGCAAATAGTTAGGAGTGCGGAGTATCGAATCTCACTCTTAACTATTCACTAACAATTATATCCAGACAGAAAAACCTATAAATACATTTCCGTTCAAAAAGAATTTCTCGGACTTTGTCCATTGATATGTAAAATAATTTTTATGTTTTTCGCTCCAGCCGGCTTCAAGCAGCAAGCCAAGCCGCAGAGCGAATCCTTTATTTCCGCTTGGAATAAAATCAAATTTTGCCTGACAGTAAGGCACAAACAATGATCCGTCGCCAGTAACAACAACGCTTGTGCCGAAGGTAAGAGTCGGCAGCACATACTGCGTAACGCCTGTCGCGCCGATTCCGGCGCCAAGACTGATAAAAGACAAATCATCTATATTCTTTGAAAATACTGTAACAGGAAAATGAATAAGCGCTTCAACAGTTAAATATCTGTAACCAAAATCAAATCCAACGCCAAGCGATGTATGCCCGATAGCGTCTTTTAAATGATCTTTATTCAATAATAAAAAACTGCCGAAACTTACGCCGTAACGCATATCCAAAAGCGGCGGGTCAGGAACTAAATGACTTGGAAGCGCGACAGCGGCGGCAGTCGAGGAGCCGATTACAATTTTTCTGCTGCCTTTCGCGATTGTCGGAGTTTTTCCTTTTGGAAATTTTTCAGATTCGATATTTTGAACAACCCAATAGCCGTCGTCCTGCGCGTCATTTAATTCCATAGACACAAGACCGTTGTTAATAGTAAGCAATTTAAGATGATAATCATCGCCAAGATCGCTGACTCTTACAGCTTTCATAAGCACCGGCATTCTTTGAGTTGAATCAAAAGTGACTTTATTATTTTTAACTATCAATTGAGTTTGAAGATCAACCGTGTTTCTGTGAATCTCGCGGTTTTCGCCGTTATAAAGACCGTACGTTACTGTAAACTTCCGAACCAGATTAAGATCGTACTCAAGAAATTTCAAAGGCCAATCATTAAAATTCCATTTGCCTCTGTTTTTTGTTTTATTTAAATCAAGATTTAATTGACGTAAAACTTTTTGCATTATCGGCAGTTCGATAGAAGGCTGCATTCCGATTAGAAATTCTAAATCGACTGTCGCAGTTGAATAATTTATTTCGCCGGATTTTACAGGCTGAGTATAAAACATTTCAAAGGGAGGATGATCTCGGAAATATTTTTCAAAATCTCTTAATTGTTTATCCCATGCCTGCCATTGCTGATAATCAGATTGAATTTCAAGACCGGTGTCGGCGGAAGAGATCGCGCGGATCGTTTTCTGCAGCTGCTCCTCCGCTCCGGGAAGAGCCGGGTATCTGTCAACAGCGCCGTAAGCGTTAATAAACCCCTCAACATTATTACCCGTTCCTAAAGCAATTTTACTCTTTGCAAGTTTCGCGTGAGCGTCAGCGGCGTTCTGTCCGTCCGCTTCAAGCGCGAGCACTCCTGCCGGCGTCAGCACTACATTCATATGTCCAAGAAGTTTTCCGGCAGCTTCCCGCATTGCGCTGCCGTTTCTTATCTGCGTAATATTAACCAAAGGCGCGTTATGAGACGCAATTACATTTCCTTTACCGGAATCTGTAATATTAAAACTAAGACTAAATTCACGGTTAGATATCGATACAATACTGCCTGTAAGAGTATAATTAAACCGATATACAGACGGAGTCCAAATTTCTTCATCTGCGCCGGTTGTTTCATCCGCTTCGGCTATTTCGTCCGCTTCGATTGTTTCGTCTTCATGAGTTTCGTTTTTACTTGATATTTCAACTGAATCGTTATTATGATAATCCTTCAGGGTAATCTGTGAAAATTTTCCGAGGTATTCGATCAAATATCCCCGGATCATATCCGGTAGATACAGATCGCCGTCTCTTAACCTCTCACCGTTAAAACTCGCCGCAGTCAGCGTAATATTGCTCCCGCTTTTTTCCGGTTCAAAAAAAGGTTCAGCATCGGCTTTTTTAGACTGCCCGAATCCGCCGGCAGCCGGCAGGAAAAGCAAGCCGATTAAAATAAATTTAAAAACTAATTTATTCATATATTACCCTCTATATATAATAATAATACATAGAGAGCGAAATATCACCTTTTTTTTAACGCCTTATTTAACGCATCACACACAATATCAGCCTCGGCGGCTGTCATCCCCGGATACAAAGGAAGCGTCAGCTCATGAGCGCTTACATATTGAGCTTTTGGAGCGGAATTTAACAAGTTTTTATATGCTTTAAAATTCTGAATCGAAGGATAATGGATGCTTGTCTGAACGCCGTCCTGTTTCATCGACTCGATAACAACAGATCGATCAACAGACTCGGAAAGCAGGATCGGCATTATATGATAATTCGGCTTTCCTTTGGAAAAATTCCTAAAAGGTATTGATACAGATTGAACCGCTTCAAGCCTTTGATAATAATGACTGACAAGTTTTTCGCGCTTTAAATTTGAGTCGTTTAATTTTGAGAGCTGAACTAACCCAAGCGCGGAACTAATCTCGTGGATTCGATAATTAAAACCCGGCGATTCAACATCGTAGGAAGCGGCTCTTCCCTTGAACCTGTCAAAAGTAGGGACAGAAATTCCATGAGAGCGGAGCAACCGCATCTTTTCGTATAATTCATCGTTTCGCGTAACAACCATGCCGCCCTCGCCTGCCGCGATATTCTTATTCGCAAAAAAACTAAAAGCCGAAATATCCCCGAAAGTACCGAGCGCCTGCCCGTTGTAATCCGAACCCGGAGAGTGAGCGCAGTCCTCGATTAAGAGCAGGTTATGATTTTTACAGATTGAGGTGATACGATCCATATCGCACGCGAAACCGGCGTAATGAACAATCATTACAGCTTTTGTTTTAGAAGTTATTTTCGCTTCGATGTCATCGGGATCAATCGTCCAATCTTCCATCGATGTAATATCGGCAAGAACATTTTTCGCTTGTACCATTTGAACAGTATTTTGATCCGCGACAAAAGTCAGCGCGGGAGTGATAACCTCATCGCCGTTTCCGATGCCAAGCGAAAGAAGCGCCATGTGAAGCGCAGCCGTTCCGTTCGAGACAGCTAAACTTTTCGCTCCGCTCCCTAATAATTCGGAAAAAGCCGTTTCAAACTCATGTGTTTTTTCGCTGAGCGAAATCCAGCCTGAATCCAGCACTTCCTTAACAGCCTGATACTCTCTTTCGTCATAATCAATTTTATGAAGCTGTACACGCCACATAGCTTATACTAACATATATTATCATGATGAAAAAAGAGATACAGGATAAAATCGGCAAAGAAGGAATTATCGCCGTTATAGAAATCGAGTCGGAACATAACGCTGTGCCGGCAGCGAAAGCGCTTCTTGACGGCGGAATAAAAGTGATTGAACTGGCTCTGCGAACTCCCGCCGCTCTTCCGTCGTTGTCGTTAACAGCAAAAGAATTTCCGCAGATGATTATCGGCGCAGGCACAGTGATCGAAAAAGGACAAGCGGTAAAAGTAAAAAATGAGACCGGCGTGCGCTTTGCCGTCTCTCCGGGGATTAATCCCGAAATTGTTAAAGAAGCAATCGCCGCTGACTTGCCTTTCGCTCCGGGCATCGCGACGCCGAGCGAGCTGGAGCTTGCGATCTCTCTTGGCTGCCGCGTTGTAAAATTTTTCCCCGCCGAAGGAATGGGCGGAGTAAATTATTTAAAAAGCATTAACGCTCCTTATAATCATCTTGGAATAAAATACATTCCTCTCGGCGGCATAACAGCGGAAAATCTAGAACGTTATGCGCAATTTAAACAAGTGCTCGCCGTCGGCGGCAGCTGGATAGCGACCAAAGAGCTGATTAATTCGCAAAATTGGAAAGAAATTACAAAAAGAGCGAAGGATGCTAAGGAGATTTGGGAAAGGAATCGACTTGAGGCGTAGAAAACGCTTTAAAACCAGCAGCGCCTTATTATTGCGGAAACCGGGAAATCAAAGTACAATATCAACATGAATAACGAAGAAAAAAATAAATTTATCGAAAAGTACTCAAAACGCATGCTTGAGCATGGAATGATCGAAAACGAGCTTTATTTAAAGTATGAAGTAAAACGCGGTTTAAGAGATATCAGCGGGAAGGGCGTTCTTGTAGGTCTTACGGAAATTTCCGAGATCAGTTCTTATGTGATCGAAGACGGCGACCTTGTTCCCTGCGAAGGAAAACTTTACTACCGCGGCATCAATATCGAAAAACTTGTTGACGGCTTTTTAAACGAAAAACGATTTGGTTTTGAAGAAGCGTGTTTTCTTCTATTGTTCGGTCATCTTCCTCAAAAAAACGAATACAACGAATTTGTCGATTTACTTGAGGAGCAGGCAGCTCTGCCTGAAAATTTTGTACGCGACACAATCATGAGCGCGCCGAGTAAAGACATGATGAACTCGCTGTCAAAAGGCGTTCTCACCCTTTACGCGTTCGACGATAACCCCGATGACATTAGCGTCGAGAATGTTCTGCGCCAGTCGATTAATTTGATTGCGCAGTTTCCGCTGCTCGCCGTTTACGGGTATCAGTCTTTCGCGCACTTTCACGAGAACAAAAGTTTGATGATCCATCCGCCGCTAAAAGGCGCTTCCATCGCGGAAAATATTCTTCACATGCTGCGCCCGGACTCAAGCTACACAGACCTCGAGGCGAAAATTTTAGACCTCGCTCTTGTGCTTCATGCTGAGCACGGCGGCGGTAATAACTCGACATTTACAAATCACGTTGTTACATCTTCGCATACCGACACATATTCCGCGGTTGTAGCGTCGCTCGCTTCGCTCAAAGGTCCGCGGCACGGCGGCGCCAACATCAAAGTTGTGCAGATGCTCCGCGACATGATGGAAAATATTTCCGACTGGAATGATGATGACAAGATAAACTCATACTTGGAAAAATTATTAAACAAAGAAGCGTTTGACCGCTCCGGTTTGATTTACGGAATGGGTCACGCTGTTTATTCATTGTCCGATCCGCGCGCGAATATTCTGCGCTCTTTTGTTGAGCAACTTGCCGGCGAAAAAGACAGAGTCGCCGAATATAATCTTTATTCCAAAGTGGAGAAACTCGCCCCGGAAATGATCGGAAAAGTGCGCAGGATTTATAAAGGCGTAAGCGCCAATATCGATTTTTATTCGGGCTTTGTATACAGCATGCTCGATTTGCCGCCTGAACTTTTCACTCCGCTCTTTGCTGTAGCGCGTGTCGCCGGCTGGAGCGCGCACAGACTGGAAGAACTTGTAAACAACGGAAAGATCATCCGTCCGGCGTACAAGTCAGTTTATAAACAACAGAAATATGTGCCGATGAAAGAGCGAGGGTAGGAACCGATTTCCGGCTTTTCACAGGACAGTCATCTTACGCGGCTTTAAATCTTGAAACTTCGCCACGAAAAAATTGAAGGCAGCAGCTACTCCAATAATATCTTTTCTTCGGCTTCTTTCTCGAATTGCTGCGTGTAAAGCTTGAAATAATGTCCCTTTTTTTCCATTAATTCGGTGTGAGTGCCGCGCTCGATTATCTGCCCCTCATCCATGACCAATATCACATCGGCGCTGCGGATTGTTGAAAGCCTGTGAGCTATGACAAAACTTGTGCGTCCTTCAAGCAATTTGTGAATCGCATCCTGAAGCAGCATTTCCATTTCTGTGTCGACGGAACTTGTCGCCTCGTCAAGAATGAAAATCCGCGGATCGGCGAGAACGGCGCGCGCAAATGAGATGATTTGTTTTTCTCCGGTGGAGAGCCTGTCGCCGCCTTCGCCTGCTTCGGTGTCGTAACCTTTTTCCATCTTTTCGATAATTTTGTCGGCGTAGACAATTTTCGCGGCGTTTTCAACTTCTTCGTCCGTGGCGTCTAACTTTCCATAACGGATATTTTCGCGGATAGTGCCGGAAAATAAATGCGGACTTTGCAAAACATAACCAAACGCGCTGTGAAGCCAGTGCTGACTTCGTTCGCGGTAATCTTTTCCGTCAATTAAAACCTGTCCCGATGTCGGCTCAAAAAACCGGCAGACAAGATTTACAAGCGTAGATTTACCGGCTCCTGTTTCTCCGACAATCGCGACATATTTTCCCGCGGGAATTGACAGACTAAAATTATCCAAGATTTTTTTACTGTACCCCGGATAACAAAATGTCACATCACGGAACTCAACATCGCCGTTTACAGCTTCCCAGTTTTCTTTTTTGGGCGTAAACACATCGCCGTATTTTTCCAGAACATCCGGTCTGTCGGTGATGCCGGGAGTCTGTTCCAGCAGCCCCGTTACGCGCTCAACATTTGCCTGAGTAGAAACAAAATCGGTGAATATGCGGGCAATGTTCTGGATAGGCCAGAAGAAGCCGCCGGCGTATTGTAAAAAAATCGCAAGGATAGCGAGGTCTGCGCCCATTACTACAATCTCCCATCCGGCGTAACTTAAAACGGCGGCGGTGGCAAGAGAACTGATAAAAAGCATCGAGGGGATAAAAACGGCATGAAGACGCGCCATGTGCGTACCGTGTACCCGGTACTCGCTTGTAATTTTTGAATATTCCGCGTGGCTTTGTTTTTCTGATACCAATACTTTTACAGTCCGCGCTCCGATAATTCCTTCGTTCATCGCGCCTGTCATTTTAGAATTTACTTTGCGCATAACGCGGTTCACTGTTAAAATTCTGCTTTGGAAAAACCATGTAAGAAGCGCAAGCGGCGGAATTGTCGCGCAGACAATCAACGCGAGTTTCCAATGAACAAGAAACATCGATATAACAGCGCCGACGCAATAAATGCACGACCAAGTAAAATCGATAAGACCCCACGCGACTAAATCCCCGATTCTTCCTGTATCGGAATTTGTGCGCGCCATCAGATAACCGACAGGGAACTTGTTATAGTAGGAAAGACTCAATTTTTGTAAATGAAGAAACACAGAGTTTCTGATGCCGCGGCTCATTCCGCATTCCGCTCTGATACCGATAGAAACAAAAAAGTTTGTTCCGATTCCCTGACATGTAACCATGATCGCTGCCGCGCCGATCAAAAACCATGCGCCGTCAAGAACCATCGGCTGTATGTTGTTTCGTATCGCATATCCTAAAAGCAGCGGAATAACTATATCGATAAACGCTACAAAAACCATCAGTATTGCGCAGATAATTAAATTCTTTTTTTCCGGCGCGATGAACGGGAGCATCTTGCCCCAAATCTTTAACGAGACCGGTTTATTATAATCAATATCTTCCGCTTCATAATCAGACATTATTTTCTCCTTCGGTCATTCCGGCGGCTTGCATTTCAAATATCCGGCGGTAAGTGCCTTCTCTTTGAATTAATTCATTGTGAGATCCGATATCCTCAACAGTGTTATTTTTTAACACTAAAATTTTATCAGCCTGCATCAAACTTGAGATTCGATGCGAAATGATAATGACAGCGGCGTCTTTTACCCTCTGGCGTAAAGCTGCGCGGATCTTCGAATCGGTTTCCGTGTCAACGGCGGAAAGGCTGTCATCGAAAATCATCACAGGACAATTGCCGGCGAGCATCCGCGCAATAGCTACTCTTTGTTTTTGTCCGCCGGAGAGCGTAACGCCTCTCTCGCCGATAATTGTTTCATATTTTTGAGCGAAATCTTCTATCGTATCATGCACCATCGCGGTGAATGCCGCGCTTTGCAAAACCTCATCAGTGAGATTTCCATGAGCCGCGCAGATATTTTCGCGTATCGTTTTTGAAAAAAGAAACGGCTCCTGCAGACACAGTCCGATATTTTTCCGCAGGTGAGATCGCGCGATTTTGCGGATATCGATTCCGTCAATTTTAATTACTCCCTTTCCTTCGTCAACGTCATACAATCTGCTAAGCAGATGAACAAGAGACGATTTTCCGGAGCCTGTCGCTCCGAGAACCGCAAGCGTCTCTCCGGGTTTCAGCGTGAAAGAAATGTCGCGTAACACAGGTTCTGACTCGCCGTAAGCGAACGTTACGCGATCAAAATTAATCTCTCCCTTAATTTCCGGACAAAGCGCGTCAGCCGGATCTGTCTCAGGTTCTGTTGCCAGTACTTCACGGATTCGCTCTGTCGATACCAGCACTTTTGAAAAATCGGAAATTATGCGCCCGAGCTGACGAACGGGCCAAATCATCATGCCGCTGTAAGCGTAAAAAGCGAGAAATGTCCCGGGTGATAAATCGCCGTTAACGCAGCGGAAAATTCCCGCGGCGATGATAACAGTTAATTGAAGCCCGCTCATGATATCACCCGCTCCCCAAAAAAGACCGAGCATCTTGCCGATATTAATCCAGTTAGTCGCGTGCTGATTCGTTTTCTCGGAAAATTTTTTCATCTCCCACGCCTCGCGTCCGAAAGCGCGGACAACCCTGACTCCTGTAAAATTTTCCTGAGCGACAGCCTGCATCTGCCCTTCTGTGACTTCCGCGGCTTCAAATCTTTTGCTTACGCGGCGAAAGTAAAAAATAGAAAATGTCAGTATCACAGGAATCAGCGACAACCCAATTAATGACATAAAAACATCCATCGAGAACATCATCAATACAGCGAAAATAAAAATGAAAACCGTTCTGAATAATTCACTTAAATTGTTTTGAATAAATCCGCGTATATGATCAACATCGGTTGTGCTGCGCTGAATGATGTCGCCCGTCTGACATTTAACGTGCCAGTTCCACGGCAGTTTTTGAATGTGACCGTAAAGCGTGTTTAAGAGTTTCCACGCTATTGTTTCGCCCATTTCTCCGACCATGTAGTTGCGGATTAAGTTGCAAAGCTCGGCGCACAGAGCGGCTGCTGCGATAAAAAGCGCGCATATCCAGATTCTTTCGCGTAATAAAGATACGCCGCCGATTGACTCGACAAAATTTTTAACGAATTCCGGCGCATTAAGGGGAACATTACCAATCACCGAATCGATGGTAAAGCGGACTATCTGAGGATTAATAATCGCGAATGCGACAGTCCCGAATGTAGCGGCGACGCAAATAAAGAAGCGTAATTTCCTTTCTGACGCGGCGGCGGCAACAAGCCCGATCCGACCGCCTTTCCATGGCAATATCATAAATAAAACTCCAATATGTCAAAGCGCTAAACTAACGGTATGGCGCTTTATTAGGATAATTAATTAATTGTTTTTATAATGAACTTAATTAATCATTTTAATAACTTTTTAACAATTTCTTAACATTGTATAATAAGAAACAAATAGTATAAAGCCTGTTTCATACATTACGGAGGAAATTCGTGATTACAATAATGGTTGTTGAAGATGATGTAAAACTAAATAAAATTGTCTGTGCCGGTTTGGACGCGCACGGATACCGGTCTGCAGGCTGCCTGAGCGCCAATGAAGCGTTTGATAAAATGATTGATATAAAATTCGACTTGATAATTTCCGATATAATGATGCCGGAAATTGACGGTTTTAAATTTGCCTCTCTTATCAGAGAGCAAAATAAAAGCATACCGATTTTATTTATATCAGCAAGGGATGATATTTCCGCTAAGCATAAAGGTTTTAAAATCGGCATTGATGATTATATTGTAAAGCCTTTCGATATGGAAGAATTAATTCTACGCGTCGGCGCGCTTCTTCGAAGAGCGAATATACAAAACGAAAAAAAACTGACAGTCGGCAGTGTAGTAATGAATGCCGATGAAATGACTGTGTATCATAAAGATAAAGAAATCCCCTTAACTGTAAAAGAATTTCAAGTTTTATTTAAACTTTTATCAAACCCAAAAACAGCGTTTACGCGCAATCAGCTTATGGATGATATTTGGGGGCTGGAAACAGGAACAACGCCGCGCTCTGTCGATGTTTATATCACATCGTTACGCGATAAATTTTCCGAGTGTGATGATTTTGAAATCGTAACCGTTTACCGCTTAGGGTACAAGGCGGTTTTGAAATGAAAAAACTTAAAGACGATCGTATCACAAGACGTTACTGGTCATTAAAAGAATATTCGGTTCTGCTATTAATATTAGCCGGTTTTAACGGTTTTCATATGTGGATTTATCAATCTTTGTATTTAAGCGATCTGTTAGACGAAAGCGTAAGAACTGTCATAAATATTCTGGCGTTATATGTCATGGTAATGGCGGCGATAGCCACCGCTGTAATCGGTCTGCTTAGATACAGATTTTTTATCGATCCGATGAAAAAATTAAGCGATGTAGCGAGAGAAATAGCAAAAGGCGATTTTTCCGTCCGTATCCCCGTTTCAGAAAAAACCGGTAAAAAAAACTTTTTAGATGTTTTATATGCGGACTTCAATACAATGGCGGAAGAACTTTCCAGCATCGAAACTTTAAAAAATGATTTTATTGCCAATGTATCCCACGAAATTAAAACCCCGCTTTCTGTGATACAATCTTATACAACAGCTCTGCAGAATAAATCTCTTGATGAAAATGACAGAATGGAATACACACAGACAATTATCGAAGCAACCCAAAAACTTAACGCATTAGTTACAAATATACTAAAATTAAACAAACTGGAAAACCAGGGAATTAAAATAGAAGCCAAAGATTTTGATTTAAGCGAACAGCTAAGACGATGCGCTTTAATGTACGCCGAACAAATGGAACAAAAAAATATCCAATTTGAAGAAGATATTGATGATGTTATCGTATGTTATGATGAAAATCTGCTGGAAATCGTCTGGAATAATCTTCTTTCTAACGCGATAAAATTTTCTTATTACGGCGGAAGTATTTATATCAATTTGAAAACTTATTCTGACACAAATAAAAAAAGCGTAAAAATTTCGATAACAGATACCGGATGCGGAATGAGTATGGACACGCAAAAACGCATTTTTGATAAATTTTTTCAAGGCGACACGTCTCACTCCAAAAACGGAAACGGTCTTGGGCTTGCGCTCGTGAAAAAAACAATTGATTTACTCGGCGCAGTCATCACAGTACAAAGCGCGCCGGGGAAAGGAACAACTTTTACCGTTTGTTTATTGCAACCATTATAAAAAAATTATGTCAAAAACATTATGGATAATTATTTTGAAAAAAATTTTAAACTCAGATATTTTGAAATGAATAAATACGGAGAAGCGTCTCCGACAACTATTCTGACACTGCTGGAAGAAACAGCCGCTGAACATTGTTATCATATCGGCAATTGTTTATACAGTCTGGAAAAGCAAAATATAGGATGGGTATTATTATCAGGCGTAATTGATATGGAAAGATATCCTAAATATAAAGAAAATATAACAATAAGAACGTGGCTGTCAAAATATTCATTGTTCAAAGGATATAGAGAAAATTTAATTATTGATGAATCAGGAAATATAATCGGAAGAGCAAAAGGCATTTGGGCTTTTTATGATATAGAAAAAAGAAAGCCGTCTCCTGTTTTTGAAGAAATAAAATCAAAATGGGGATTAAATCCTGAAATATCAAAAGAAATTAATCTGGAAAAAATTAAAACGGAAACCGCAGGCGAGCCTAAAGAAGAATTCAACGTTTATAAAGCTGACATTGACAGCAATAAACACGTAAACAATATTAAATACTTTCATTGGCTGGTAGAATCGTTGCCGGAAGAAATACTTGATAACTATTACCTAAAAATAATTAACGCAAGATTCTTCTCGGAAGCGAATATCGGTGAAAAAATTCAAGTATATTCAACGAACGATCAGGATGAAAACGAGTATTTAATTACAATGAAAAGCAATATTGATAATAAATTACTGGCAGCTGCCCATACGATATGGAAAGAAAAAATTCTTACGATTTAACAACTTCTTAACAACTTTTTAATAAATGATAATATCCTTCGCCAATAATTAAAATATGTTAAATGAGAAAATTAATCATTTAATATGCAAATCTCTTTAAAGAGGTTTAAAGAAATTCCGGAGGTTTTTATATGAAAAAACTAACAACGATTTTAATTTTAGTAAGTTTGTACGGAGCATCACTCTTTGCTCAGGATATAACTGATTCAGCGGCAGAATCAGACTCATTAGAGCTTAAAAAAGAAAGAGTAAACTTCTTTAAAAGAATTATTAACGGCTTTAAAGAAAACACCGCCGCAATTCATGAATTGAATAAAGAAAACGCCGCTGATATAAGAGCAGCAACCAGATCTAATTATGAAGCAGCAAACGCAGAAAATAAAGGCATCACAAAAGTAAAAGAAGCGGAAGGATCGTTGAATAAATTTAAAACCATGTTCCAAAACATGGGTAATACTGCGAAAGAACTCGCCGAAGAAGAAGATGCGCGCCGTGAAGAAATTAAAAATTTTACTTCATACAGAGAATTATTGGAAAAACAACGCGAGAAAAGACATAAAGTCAAAGTACGTTAAAGAGGAATCAAGATGAAAAAAACTATTTATTTATTAACAGGCGCTGCCGGTTTTCTTGGCAGTAATATTTCACGCACATTGATCAGTCAGGGGAAAAAAGTCCGCGCCCTTGTTCTCCCAAACGATCCGGCTATGCCGCAAGTTCCTGCGGAAGTTGATATTGTTTCCGGTAATTTACTGGATATAAATTCGTTAAAGAGATTTTTCACAATCGGTTATGATACGGAAATAATAGTAATCCATTGCGCAAGCATGGTAACTGTTAAAGACGGTTATAATAAAAAGTTATATGACATTAATGTTCACGGAACCAGAAATATAATCGATAAATGTCTTGAGCACAAAGTAAAAAAATTAGTATATGTAAGTTCTACCAGCGCTATTCCCGAGCTTCCGCACGGTCAGACAATAAAAGAAATTGATTATTATGATCACAATGCGGTCGTCGGTTTTTACGGGAAAACAAAAGCGGAAGCGTCTCAGGCTGTAATGGATGCTGTTAAATACGCCGGATTAGACGCTTCAATTATTTTTCCCAGCGGTATCTGCGGTCCGAACGATTACGCGTACGGTTATTATTCAAACGCAATTATGGACATTGTCGCCGAGAAAATGCCTGCAGGCATCGCCGGCAGCTTTAATGCGGTTGATGTAAGAGATTTAGCTGAAGGAATTGCAGCTTGTGCCGAAAAAGGCGGAAAAGGCGAAGGATATATTTTATCAAACGATATTGTTACAATCGATGATATCTTTGAACTTGTTACTAAATACACAGGAGCTAAACGCGTTACGACAATACTTTCTTTGTCCGCGGCAAAAGGCATCGCATATTTTTCTGAGGTTTACGGTAAACTTACACACACAGAAACAGCTCTTACGAGTTTTGCTGTTTATAATCTTGCGCGTAACAATACTTTTTCCAGCAAAAAAGCAAGGGAAGAATTAGGTTATAAAACCCGTACGTTTGACGAAACAATCCGCGATACGATTATTTGGCTGGACGCAGAAGGAAAACTACAATTAAAAGAAGATTCATTAATAAAAAAGGTAATTGAAAACCTGAAAGAAAGCACCAAAAATATTCATGATACTAATAAAAAAGTATATGAATTACGCAAGAAACATTTCAAAGAACGCCATACAAAAGCTGTGTCGAATGAACCGGGAATTTTTGAAAAAGTAAAAAACGCCAGCGGTTTTGGAAACAAATTCAAAACATTCTTTATCGGTATTCATGAAGCGGCGCAAGAGAATGTACAAAATGAAAAACGCCGCCGCGCAGAAATAAGGGAGGCTGTAAAAAACGGAAAAAAGAAAAAAGAATGATAATGCGATTTTATTTTTAAAACATTTTTATTATAACTTAAATATTCGTTATCTATGAAGTGAAAAACTAATTTATAATTAAAAAATCATTGAAATTCCTTATAAAATATGTTTTTTGCAATAAAAATACGTTTAAGATGTCTTTTCGCCTCTTTATTTTTATTTTTATGTAATGTAAAATATAGAATTATTATGAACAAAAGACCAATAATAGGTTATTACGGCTACTGGGTTGCTCTAACATATTTCAGCGTCGTATCGGCAATAGTCGGCATGCTTTTTGCACTTAACGGATATGTCAGTTACGCAATTATCTGCCTGATGATTTCAGGCGTATGCGATATGTTTGACGGACCGGTAGCAAGATTAAAAAAACGCACCGAAAGAGAAGAAAATTACGGTATTCAAATAGACGCTTTCGCGGATATAATCAGTTTTGGCGTATTCCCCGCTGTAATCGGCTACTCATTACAAACAAAATTAGAATATTCGCTGTTTTCGTCAGAAATGATTGTCAATATAATTATTTTATGTGTTTATGTTTTATCCGCGCTTATAAGGCTTTCTTATTTTAATGTAATAGAAATAGAACTTCAAAATAAAAAAGAAAAAAGGAAATATTACGAGGGAATGCCTGTTACATTCGCCGCAATTATAATTCCTTCAGTATACGTTGTGTGCCTTGCGTTTGATATACAATTTTCTTCTATATATAATATTATGTTAATTATTCTTTCTATTGCATTTGTAATCAGAGTTAAGATACCGAAATTCAGAGGAAAACAATTAATCATTTTTATATTGATAGGACTTCCTATCGCAGCTTATCTCATCTGGCGTATCGGAGTAAAATATTGAGTACTGTTATAGAATATGAAGCAATAGAAATTTCCGGTAAAGATGATTTTATTGTTAGTTTTCTTTATAATAACTTTATAGGAAGGATATTTTTAAAAGCATTAATAAAACCGTCTGTTTCAAAATTTGCCGGAAGTATACTTGATAAAGGTTTTACCAAAATATTTATCAATAATTTTATCAAGCGGAATAATATTAACATAGAAGAATATCAGAATGTAAAATATATTTCATTTAACGATTTTTTTTCCAGACAGATTAAAAAAGAGCTGCGCCTTTATACTGATAATCAATATCATGTGCTTTCTCCCTGTGACGGTAAACTAACTATTTATCCGATAACAAAAGACGGCGTGTTTCATATTAAAAATTCTGTATATACGATTGCGGATTTGCTTCAAGATGAAAAACTTGCTGATGAATTCTTGGAGGGCGAGTGTCTGATATTCAGATTGACAAAAGATGATTATCACAGATATTCCTATATTGATAACGGAGAAAGCATTTACCGAAAAACCATAGACGGCGTGCTTCATACCGTCAGACCGATAGCGCAAAATAAATATAAAATATATATTCAAAACTCAAGAGAATACGAAGTAATGCAAACAAAAAATTTCGGCAAAGTAATTCAAATGGAAGTCGGAGCTCTGTTTGTCGGGCGAATAAAAAATTATTATTTAAAAACGGTTTTTAATCGCGGCGACGAAAAAGGCATGTTTGAATTCGGCGGCTCTACGATTATTTTACTTTTTCAAAACGGAAAGATAAAACCGAATAAAACAATTTGTGATAATACATTAAATAACAAAGAAACAATTGTCAAAATGGGACAAAAAATCGGAGAAAAAAATTGAACATTATGAGATTTGTAATAATGTTTATACTGTTAGTCATCGTATACGGCGGGTCGCATTTCTATACTGCTCAAAGATTATATCAATGGCTGAATTTGATTATCCCAAATATAAATTTAAAAATCTATATCATCATATTTACGATACCTGCATTATCAATGTTTCTTAGATTTATACCGCTTCCTTTCGTTTTAAAATCAATTTTTAATTATATCAGCGCGTATTGGTTAGGAGTTTTCGTATATTTATTCGCATTCACTCTCGCGGCGGATTTAATAATATTACTCTTAAATCTGATAAAAATTATTCCGACTCCTTTACCGCAAAAAGTGCTTTTCTGCAAAGGTTTAATCGCTCTTTTATTGACAACTTGCATTGTAAGTTTCGGTTTATTTAACGCAAACCGGATTAAAAATGTTTCATATAACATAAAAATAGAAAAACCATCGCTGCAATCAGAAATTAAAATAGCGGTAATAAGCGATCTGCATTTAGGAAGCGTTCAATCAGAATCAAATATCGCTAAAATAGTTCAAGGAATAAATGACAGTAAACAGGACATAATATGTATTGTCGGAGATATTTTCAACGATGATTTTAAAATGATAAAAAATCCCGCAAAAGCGGCGGATTTATTCAAAAGTTTAAAATCAACTTACGGCGTTTACGCGTGTTTGGGAAATCATGATGCGGGAAAAACGTTAAACGAAATGATTAATTTCCTTGAACAGAGTAATATAAAACTCCTTAATGATGAATATACAATTATTGACAACCGTTTAGTTTTAGCCGGAAGACTTGACTCATCGCCGATTGGCGGTTTTGGAAGTATGAAAAGAATTGATACAAAAATATTCATGTCTTCTATAAATACAGAATTACCGGTTGTTGTAATGGATCACAACCCTTCGAATATTCATCAATACGGAAATGAAACAGATTTGATAATTTCAGGGCATACTCATAGAGGACAAATATTTCCCGGCAATATAATGACAAACGCAATATTTACAATAGATTACGGACATTATCAAAAAGATGCTAACAGCCCTCATGTAATTGTTACATCTGGGGCAGGAACATGGGGAACTCCGATGCGAGTCGGAACTAACAACGAAATTGCAAATATTATATTATGCGGAAGCAATTAATAAAAAGAATTATTTTACTCGGTCTTATAATTATTTCTCTTGTTAGCTGCAAACCGGATATATATTACATTAATATAAATAGTTCTAACGAACAGAAAACAGAGAGATTATTTTTAAAATCAATTCTTGATACAGAAAAATTAAACCAGCAAAATATACAAATTTTTCAGCCTGATAACGCGGAAAAAAAGCCAATAATAAATATCGATATACTTACCTTTTGGGAATACGAAAATATTGATATTGATATTTTAATATCAAGAAAAATATTAATTCCGTTCGACGATTTTCTTTCCGAACGCACAAACACAACTTTGCAATTATGTCTTAACAGCAGCGAAAAATTAATTCAAATAGACGAATTAAAACCTCCGAATATCGCATTACGTGTAGACGGATTCGCCGCAGGAGACGAAGGTTATCCTCTAATTCAACTGACAGGTATAAACATTCACGCTAATGAAACTATAAAAAAAGAAAATAAAAAACTGCTTTTAGAAAAAATCGATATTATAACAAATACTGTTAATAATTCTCCAAAACCATTAATTCAATCTTTGCTTGAATTAACATGGTTAACCGCAGGCGGAGACATGATGCTTGAGCGCGGAGCTACAGAAATTCTTTTAGACGAAGGACCTTCCGGAATTTTCGGAGAAACTGCGCAGATGCTGGCGTTATCCGACATCGCGCTTGTTAACTTGGAAGGAGTTATAAGCTCGCGGGGGCAAAGAGTAACTAAATCATTTACTTTTAGATTTATTCCTGAAGTTGCCGCTGCTTTAAAAAACGCAGGCATTAGCGCCGTTCTTCACGCGAATAATCATGTCTTTGATTACGGCGAAACAGCGTTTTTAGACAGCCTCGAGTATTTAAATAAAGCGGGAATCGGAATTCTCGGAGCAAGTATTGATGATGATTCAGCTTCCGATCCATTTATTTTTATAAAAGGCGGCGATGAATTTCGTATCTTCGGTATCGCTTCCTTCCCGCGCGAACGCAACGGCTGGGACGGAGTAACAGCGGCGGCTGGTCCTCAAAATGCGGGAATGTTACACGCACAAAAAGGCGGCATAGAAAAATTGAAGCAAAAGTTTTCACCTAACGCAGTAAACATCGTCTTCTTTCACGGCGGAATTGAATGGTCTACGGAACCTGACGCCGCGACAAGAGAAATGTATACAGACTTAATCGCCTCGGGAGCCGATCTTGTAATCGGCACTCATCCGCATGAAGTGCAGGGTTTTGAATGGGTAAACGAAAAACCTGTGTTTTGGTCGCTTGGAAATTATGTCTTCGGCGGCATGAACGGATTTTTCACAGGCGATGAAGGTCTTTTTATCCGTCTTGGATATTATCAGGGAAAACTGTTATATATAGAACCATTTCCTATATTTTTAAACGGTGTAAGAACAGACATTACTTCGCCGGAGAAATTAAAAATATTTTACGAGAGATCCCGGAAATTTATAAATGTTTCTTATTGATTTAAAACACTAACACAAAACATATTATTTCTAGGGTTGATTCCGGCGGCATCAGGTTCCGAATTAAAATCAATGTAACCGAGCTTAGCTTCGGAATCGAACTTGGCGAGAGTGTCCGCGACCGTGTTAGCTGCAATCATGTATTGCTCGCAAGGACGAAAAGCGCGGCATGCCGGACATGCGCACCATTTGTTTTCAAAACCTTCGTCGGGAAGAATATGAAAAATACGCGGAGATGTCACTTCTTGAATTATTTTTGAAAATATTTCGTGAGCGTTTTGAGAAATCATTAAAATTGTTTTCGGATTAGTCGGGCAAAAATGGTGAGACAGTTTTCTGATTCCCTGTTCAAGACGGAACATTCCGCCGTTAAAAAAGAATAGTTTACGCGGCAGCAGCGGCGAAAAATCACGTCCTCCGGCTTCTATGTTCATACCGTGGTTTTTTATCAACTTAATATATTTAGCGTCTTTAGTTTTAAAATAATTATCGACAAACGAGAAAACAACAGTATTACATTCATTTTCGAGAGCCAGATAAATCAACTTTTCACGCTCTCTGCCGCTTGATCTTCTATTGATAAAAAGTCTCTTTCTTTGACGGATGCCGTTATTAAATTGTTCCATATTTTTATAATATGGCATTATTCAAAGTTTGGCTATATAATAATGTTATGGAATTCGACATAGCGATTATCGGCTGCGGAGTATCCGGAGCGAACATCGCCCGCCGCCTTTCGGCATATAAAGTTAAAACTGCGATTCTTGAAAAATCCGCTGATGTTTCATTCGGAACTTCCAAAGCAAACTCAGGGATTATTCACGGCGGCTTTCATCATAATAAAAAATATTTAAAAGCGCGTCTTGAGATTCAAGGCAGTTTAATGTTTGATCAGCTGCGCCGCGAATTAAATTTTCCTTTTCGCAGATGCGGAATAATTGTTGCGGCTCTTCATCATGACGAAATGAAAGTGGTCGAGCATCTGTATCTGCAGGGAGTTCAAAACGATTGTTTAGGAATTGAGCTGTGCTCGCGGCAGAGGCTTCTGGAACTTGAGCCGAAACTCTCCACCGATGTTGTCGGAGGACTCTACGCTCCCGGCGGCGGGATTATAGAGCCGTACCGTTTTGTCTTTGCGTTAGTTGAATCGGCGCAAAAAAACGGAGTAAAACTTTACACAAATTTTAAAGTAAGCGAAGTAAAACGGGACGGCGATTACTGGATCGTCCGCTCACAAAATAAAGATGAAATAAGAGCGCGTTATGTGATAAATGCCGCGGGAATTTTCGCCGATGAGGTTTCAAAAATTTTCGGCGCAGAAGAATTTAAAATAACAGGAAGAAAAGGCGAGTATTTTTTACTGGACAGACTCACCAAAGCTTGTCCGTCAAAAGTGGTATTTCCGGTTCCAACCTCAGTCTCCAAAGGAATGTTAGTAATTCCTACAGTAGAAGGAACAGTTCTAGTCGGACCAACCGCCGATGAATCAGACGATAAAAATGATTTTTCCACAACGCAAAAACATTTAGAACAAATTCTAACATCCGGAAAAACAATAATCCCTTCGCTTAGTCAAAATGATGTTATAACTTCATTCGCGGGATTAAGACCCTGCTTAGAAGAAGATTTTTATATTGAAGCGTCAAAAATAGCGCCGGCGTTTGTGCAGGTCGCAGGTATTCAAAGCCCCGGATTAACGGCGTCGCCCGCGATCGGCGAATATGTAAAAAATATTTTAGTGGAAATGGGTTTGCAGCTAACAGAAAAACCGGGCTGGATTCCCGTTGTGGAAAATCATCCGTGCGCGCGGGAAATTGATTTTAACGAGCTTGATAATTATATCGCCAAAGACCCTGCATGGGGCAACATTGTCTGCCGCTGCGAAAATGTCAGCGAAGCGGAAATCGTACAGGCTGTAAAACTGGGACACACTACATTAGACGGAATAAAATATTTTACGCGCGCGCAGATGGGAAGATGCCAGGGCGGATTCTGCACTTACAAGATCATTAAAATAATAATGAGAGAAACAGGGTTGAGCATGGAGCAGATAACAAAACACGGCGCGGACAGCCGCGTGCTGGCAGGCGCGTTATGAAAGAACTCCAATACGACGCCGTTGTGATCGGCGGAGGAGCAGCAGGACTCGCTGCGGCTCTGGAGCTTGACGCCGAAGGTTTCTCATGCGCGATCGTCGAAAGAGAAGATCACCTCGGCGGAATTTTAATGCAGTGTATTCACAATGGTTTTGGTCTTCATGAATTTAAAGAAGAGCTGACAGGTCCCGAATTCGCGGAACGATTTATTGAGCGCGTAATAAAATCTAAAATCGCGGTTTACTTAAACACAACTGTTACTCAATTCACTACTATCGATTCTGCTGACGCATCTTCGCTCTTCGCTTCATATTCTTCACATAACATTTCTAACTCCGCTTCTAAATCCCCGCCGCACGCTCCTCATTCCTCGCTGCTCACTCCCGGCTATTCAGTACTCTACTGCGTCTCTCCTTCCGGCGCGATGATCATTCAAAGCCGTGCTTTGTTACTCGCCATGGGATGCCGCGAAAGAAACCGCGGAAACATCCGCATACCCGGATCGCGCCCCGCTGGAATTTTCACAGCCGGTCTCGCGCAGCGGTTAGTCAATATCGAAGGATATATTCCGGGAAAAGAAGCTGTGATCATCGGATCGGGCGACATCGGATTGATCATGGCGCGCCGCTTGAGCTGGATAGGATGTAAAGTAAAAGCGGTGGTAGAAATTTTACCGTATCCCGCAGGATTGACGCGTAACATCGTTCAGTGCTTAAGAGATTTCGACATACCTCTTTACCTTTCGTCGCAGACCACTTGCGTTTACGGAAACGATCGCGTTGAAGGAATCGAAGTTACGCCGATGGAAAACGGACTTCTCGCGCCGAGTGAGAGTTTCAGAATAGACTGCGATACAATTCTTCTCTCTGTCGGATTAATTCCAGAGAACGAACTTTCACGCGCCGCAGGCGTCGAAATCAATTCTGTGACAAACGGACCGTTTGTTGATTCAAATTTAATGACAAATGTTGAGGGAGTTTTCGCCTGCGGCAATGTTTTGCACGTCCACGATCTTGTCGACTGGGTCTGCGAAGAAAGCCGCCGCGCGGGACAAAACGCGGCGAAGTGGCTGCGCGGAGAGCGTTCAGGCTTGCAGATAAAAACTAAAGCGGGTTCTCACGTACGTTATGTGAATCCGGCGAGAATTGCGCCTAACAAAGAAAATTTTATTTATATGAGATCGATGATTTTAAAAAGCGGCGCTGTTTTGGAAATCAAACTGGACAACCGCGTTATAAAAACAAGAAAAGAAAGGCACGTGCAGCCGTCGGAAATGATCAACGTAAATTTGACAGCGAAAGATTTTGAAGGATTCGAAATAAATTCCGATTCATTTTTAGAATTTAATATTAATTAAAGGAATATTATATGCGTAACCTTACATGTATTGTCTGCCCCATTGGATGTGACATTGAAGTAGATGATGATGACAACGGTAATCTCGTTATAACGGGAAACAAATGTCCGCGCGGAGCAGTTTACGCGCAGGAAGAAATAAGATCGCCGAAACGAGTTGTAACAGCGACAGCGTTTGTCAGCGATGAAAATTCAATCATTAAAAGAATTCCTGTTAAAACTTCCCTTCCATGTTTGCGCGAAAAAATCCCCGCGTTGTTAGACGATATATACAAAGTAAAAGTTTCTCTTCCGGTAAAAACCGGCGATAAAATTATCGCGGACTGGAAAGGCGAAGGTTTTAATGTTGTCGCGACACGATCAATCAGCAATCAATAAGAATTTAACGCTCTAGTAAATTTCTATTTAATCATATATAATCACCTTTACATGAAATGGGCAAAAAAAGAAATATCCGCCGAACAGGTAAGGGAAATTTCCGATAAATACGGCTGCGATCTTCTAACTGCCTCGATACTCGCGCGCCGCGGAATCATCACAGGCGAATCAATCCGTTATTTTCTTGAAGACGATATCACATCGCTTCGCAATCCTTTTACGCTTGACGGAATGGAAGACGCTGTCGAACGAATTCTCGCCGCAAAAGAAGAAGGAGAAAAAGTATTAATTTTCGGCGACAGTGATGTTGACGGCATCACAGGAACCGCGCTCTTAGCAGGTTATCTTGAAAGCATCGGCATTGATGTAAGCTGGCGCATTCCCACAGGCGATGAGTCTTACGGCTTATCACTCGAAGCTGTCGAAGAATTTTCAGCCAAAGACGGAACGCTGATAATCACGGTTGACTGCGGCATCTCCCGCTTCGCGGAAATTAAAAGAGCTAACGAACTTTCCATCGATGTTATCGTAACGGATCACCACGAGCCGCAGGATGAATTGCCGGAAGCTCTTGTAATTGTAAATCCAAAATTAAAAAACTCATCATATCCTTTCCGCAATCTTGCAGGCTGCGGCGTCGCGTTTAAACTCGTCTCTGCTTTAAGGTTCGCGCAAAAAAGCGAACTCTACGGACAGCAAATCTGTCTGTTAAACACAAGACCGGTAAACGACGCTTGGGTTATCGAAATCGCGAAAATGCGCAACCTAATCGTCACAAGTACGTTAATCGAAACTATTGTGCCGGGAATGTTATCTGTCGGAGACACGCGGCTTCCCGCATATCTTGAAGGGCAGCACATTCTCTGCTGGGACGCCGCTCTTCATAAACAGACATTCGCGAAAATTTTCGGCAAAGGCGTTGAATTTGGCTTGATGGATATCGCGCCGCAGATCGGAAAAGAAATTCCTCAGACAGCGGATAAAAGTTTATTACGCATAAAAGAACTTTCAAAAATCGCCAGATACTCTGATAAAGAATTAAACGAGCTTGATGTCTTTGTCAATCTTTTTACATCTTATGCAAAGTTAAAAGAAAAAAGCATAAACACAGATGACGAAAATATCGATCTTCAGCTTGCCGCCTTGGGAACAATCGCCGACATCATGCCGCTGTTAGACGAAAACAGAATCATCGTTCGCCGCGGTCTTGAATCTCTGGAAAAAAAACCGCGACCCGGTATTTTACAGCTTCTTCAAAAACTCGATATCGCCGGCAAACATTTCGATCCGAAAGACATATCGTGGAAATTATGTCCGGCAATTAACGCAGCGCGCAGAATGGGAAACGCGCAGACAGCCGCAGAACTTTTTTTTGAAAAAGATTTATTAAAACGCGAAAGACTCGCCGCAGAACTGACAGGAATGAACGAAAAACGCAAAGACCTCGAGGAAGAAACATGGGGCATGATCGAATCGATGGCTTACAAAAGTTTTGACGAGTACGAACAGAAATTCACACTTGTCTACAGCGATAAACTCAACAAAGGAATCACAGGTCTTATGGCTCAGCGCGTCTGCCGCTGTTTTAACGCTCCGGCGATGGCGGTTTCGTTAGGTGAAATTATTTGCACAGGATCGGTGCGTTCATCCAGAGGTTTTAATGTCTGCGCTTTATTTGATCAATGCGGCGATCTTTTCATCGATGCCGGAGGTCATAAGGCGGCAGGCGGTTTCAGCATGGAAATGAAAAATTGGGACATTTTTTTAGAGCGTTTAAAAAACGCTGTATCCGCAATCGAACTGGAAAAATTAAAAGACGAAGAAATAATTCAAATAGACGCGGAACTCCCTCATGATTATTTAACGCCCGATATATTAAAATTAATCGATCGCTTCGAACCTTACGGCAATGAAAACGAGCCGATTATTTTTTTAACAAAGAATCTGCAGGTAAAAGAAATTAATTTAATCGGGAAACAGGAAGCGAAACATGTAAAAATGACTCTTGACGCCGGAAAATTCAAGTGGCCGGCGCTTTACTGGAATGCCTCCGAGCGCATAGCAAACCGCGAATTCGCAGTCAACGATAAGATTGATGTCGTTTATACTATTAACAGAGATTATTTTAAAGGTAACGAAACGCCTCAGATAATGGTTATAGATTTGAAAAAGTGCTAGAATAAAATCAGGAGCTTTTATGTTAAAGCGGATTGTTATTTTTCTTTCTATAAGTTTTTTAATTATAAACTGCACAAGCATAAAAACAATTTCCGCGCAGCAGACAGACAATGATCAATCAGTAAACACGCAGTTCAAATATGTAATTATCCCCGAATCTCCGGTTCCGGGAGAGCCTGTTACAGTCGCGCTTATAACATCGATAAATAACGTTCAATTAATCGTCAAAGAAAAAGAAGTTGCGAAATCACAGGCATTTTTAATTCCTGCCGAAAACGGACAGCCGAGTTTTACCGCGGCAATTTTCGCGATTCCCTCGACAACAGAACCGGGAGACGCGATCATCAGAATAAATAATGAATTAGGCGTCTTCATGGAAATTCAATTCACAATCGCGCCGAAAGAATTTCCCTCCGAAACTCTCAAATTGAATCCGTCTTTGACAAGCTTGGTAACAACATCCAACGAACGAACAAGAGCAGAATCGGCAAGACTCTGGCAAATACTGACCACGACAGGCAATACGGTTTACCATGACAGCCGATTTGTCCTTCCCATATCAACAACAAGAAGAACAAGCCGTTTCGGCACGCGCCGCATCAATGAATATTCCGATGGAAGACGCGTTACATCAATTCACGCCGGAGTTGATTTCGGCGCTCCGGCAGGAACCGAAGTTTACGCCTGCGGCAGAGGAAAAGTAATTTTAGCGCGTGAAAGACAAATTTCCGGCAACTCAATAATTATCGAACACGGACCGGGCATTTACTCAATTTATTATCATTTAAACGCCATAAAAGGCTGCGTATGCAGCGTCAAAGAAACCTGCGCATGCGGAACCATTGAAGGCTCCATTGTCAGAGCCGGAGAAATAATCGGAGGCGTCGGCTCAACGGGATTTTCAACAGGTCCGCACCTTCACTGGGAGCTTCGCGTCAGCACAGAAAACACAGACCCTGACGTTTTTGTCAGCCGCCCTCTTCTTGACAAAAACCTTATAATTAGTAAACTTTACGAATAGACGGCATACAAAAAATCCGTGCTGTCATATTCAGGGAGAAGGGGGTGATTTTAATTGGCGCACATTACAGTTGACGACAACGAGATGCTGGAGAAAGCTATAAAACGTTTTAAACGTATGGTAGAAAAAGAAGGCATCATCCGCGAGTTCAAAAAGCGGGAGTACTATGAAAAACCTTCCACCATCCTGAACAGAAAGAAAAAAGCAAATGCCCGTAAGTTGATGAAAAGAAACCGCAAGGGCAAAGGTGAATATTAAAAAAATATTCCGATTTTTTTTACCGCAGACCGCCAAAACGATTTTATTATCCGTAATATTTGTGTGGTTTGCGGTAATTTTTTTTATCTCGTGCACATCAATTTCACCGGTTTCGGGTAACAGAGAGCGAGCCGGTGATTTTTTATATATTGATGATATTAAAGCGCATTGGCGGGAATTTTTCGATGGCATTGGTTATTTTCACGGAAAAATTTCATCGCCCAAGATTGAGTTCCATGCTCTAAAGATTGATTTATTTTCACCTAACATAGAAATTTTCTGCGGCGGCGGAGAACTAAGCGCGTCTGTTTCAACATTTGCGCGTAACAATAATTTATACGCGGCGGTAAACGCTGTCCCTTTTGATGTTTCCTCTTCTAAAGAAGGGCAGCCGATTAAAAACATGGGCGTTGTTATCTCCGGCGGCGTTCTTCTCTCTCCCGCTAATCCGCGTTATGACGCTTTGGTTTTCTTTCAGAGAAAAGACAGTCAGTCTTTGACAGCGGCGGTAATCAATCAGTCTGAATTAAATAAATTAAAAGAAAATATTTTACACGCTGCCGGAGGATTTTATAAAATACTCGCAGGCGGAGAGCTGACGCAGCGCACGCTCTCCGTTGAGTCAAGGCATCCGCGCAGCGCCGCCGGCGTTTCAAAAGACGGACGATATCTTTATCTTTTAGTAATTGACGGCAGAAGAGCCGCCAGCATCGGCGCAACGGAAAAAGAGACAGCCGATTTATTGCTTTCGCTCGGTTCATGGGACGCGATTAATTTTGACGGCGGAGGATCAAGCTCGCTTGTTATGCGACATCCTGACGGCAATATAAAACCGGTTAACACTCCCATTCACGGCGGAATACAAGGTTTGGAAAGAGCAGTGGCAGGATGTGTGGGGGTTAGGATAAAATCATCATCAAGCAGCGAAGAAAAATAAGCCTGCGTCCTTCCTCAGTCTTTCCACGGAAAAATAAAATTCTTAAAAGTGCGCACTCCTGTTTTTTCGCGTTCTTCAATCAAGAGAGCGTCCCATGGAATTTTTTTGCGATTTGCTTCAGGGTTTGCTTCAAGCCAGTCGTATTTTAAAAGACGAAGGCGAAGCGCTTCATCAAGAAAAAACATAACTCCTACAGGTCCCGGAAACATAAAAGCGAAAAAAGCGGAAAGAACAAGAATCAATATATTATTCAAAATTAAAAACAGCGACATGCCGGTATTATCTAAAGAAATTAACATACATTTTTTTACGCATTTAAAAAGACCGGGTCCAAGACGGTTAACAACAGTAAAATAAAATTGAAAAGAAATCAACGCGAAAATTGTCACCCAAAAAACAACCGCTGTAAGAGCAAGCCCCAGCATCGGATTTTCCATTGTAAAATAATAAGGAATAACAATTGTTATAATTAAAATCAGCATAATAATAAAAAATCCCATAACAATCCCCGCCGGTAATGCGGGTTTAAATGATTTTAAAAAATCAAGAAAAGTAAATGATCCGTAATCGGAAACAGGTTTAACAGCGCGGGAAACGGCGGAAAGATAAATCGAGCAGATAAATATTCCCATAATCATAAATACAGTTATTAAAACATTAGAACCTAAAACATCGGGAACAAACGCGGGAATAAATAAGATCGCGGAACAGGCGAAAAATCCCAAATTAAGCACAACAACCTTAAACAAATTATCCCACAAATCATAAAAAGTTTTTCTTAATAAAAATCCTATCATTGTTATATGATACAGATGTTGCATAACTAATTCAATAGTTGTACAGCATAATAAAAATTTATATAATAACAAAAGAGGTAGATCATGATAGTAATGAAATTCGGCGGAAGCTCTGTCGCCGACGCGAATCGTTTAAGACATGTCGCGGCGATTGTTAAAACACAAATGGACAGAAAACCTGCGCTGGTTTTATCGGCGATGGGAGACACGACCGATCATCTTCTCGAAGCGGGAAGTCTCGCGTTAAACGAGGGAAAGGTCAATATAAAAAATGTTGAGAAACTTCACAAAGAAACTATAAAAACTTTAAAACTTCCGATTCAAAAAGAAATCAGCGAGCTCTTTGACGAGCTGACCCGCTTGCTTTCGGGTATCGCTCTTATCAGAGAACTCACGCCCCGGACAAAAGATTATCTTGTCTCTTTCGGCGAGAGATTGTCGGTGCGAATTGCGGCAGCGTATTTGAAAACTCTTAAAATGAACGCTCATGCTTTTGACGCATGGGATATCGGTTTTATTTCCGACTCAAATTACACGCAGGCGGAATTAACAAAAGAAAGCTGGGATGCGATTTCGAAAATAATGCAGCAGCAGATAAAAGGGAATGTGCTGCCTGTCGTCACGGGGTTTCTCGCGAAAGACGCGAAGGGAAACATCACAACTCTGGGGCGCGGAGGCTCGGATTTATCCGCAACGATGATTGCCGCGGCGTGCAGAGCGGAAGAAGTGCAGGTATGGAAGGACGTTGATGGAATTCTCACCGCAGATCCTCGAATTGTAAAAAACGCAAAACCTGTCGAAAATGTCACCTACGACGAAGCGGCAGAGCTGGCATATTTCGGAGCGCAGGTGCTTCACCCGAGAGCAATGCAGCCGTGTATGAAAACCGGAACTTCTGTGCTTGTAAAAAATTCTTATAACATCGACGCGCCCGGCACAAGAATCGAGCAGACGTTAGCTGCAAAAAAAAGTCCGCCTGTGCGCGCGATCACTTCAAAACATAAAGTCACTCTTGTAGATATTGTATCGACAAGAATGCTGGGTCAGCATGGATTTCTCGCCGAAGTTTTCTCGATATTCGCGCGTTACAATATTTCGATTGATATGGTTGCAACCAGCGAGGTATCTGTTTCGCTGACAACGGAGACTGCGTTCGATTTAGCCGAAGTGAAAAAAGAACTGAGCAGAATCGCAAGCGTAGAAATAAAAACAGGAAAAGCGATCGTGTCGATCATCGGCAATGTAAAGCGCTCCTCGGAAATACTCGCCAGAGCTTTTAGAATTTGTCAGCTAATCGGCGTGCCGGTGCAGATGATTTCGCAGGGAGCGAGTAAGGTCAACATCAGTTTTATAGTGGATGATACCGAAGCCGCCGAAGTTGTAAAATCGCTTCATATTGATTTCTTTGATGCGTTAATATTTGAAACGCCGAAATCCGCTGCGCCAAGCGGCGCTGAAGTTAAAAAAGAAACTGTTAAAAAAGGTTAATAAAGATGAATATAGCTTTAATCGGTTACGGTAAGATGGGAAAAATGATCGAACAAATCGCTCTTAGTAAAGGTCATAAAATTTCGCTCGTTGTTGATCCGTTTACAAATGCTTTGCCACCGGGAATACAAACAACAAAGACAGTTGCAGATGCGGATTTTTCTTTAACAGACGCGGCGATTGAATTTACTCAGCCTGATACTGCGGCTGCGAATATTACAGCTCTCGCGCGTAAAAAAATCCCCGCAGTGGTAGGGACTACCGGCTGGCTTAATCGCCTGGACGAAATTAAAAAAACTATCGAAGCTGAAAATACTTCAATGCTTTGGGCGTCAAATTTTTCTATCGGCGTAAATTTATTTTACCGCGTCGCGTGGCACGCATCTGAACTTTTAAATAAATTTTCTGAGTATGATGCCGGCGGCTTTGAGTCTCATCATAATAAAAAAATCGACAGTCCTTCCGGCACCGCGAAAACTTTAGCGGAAGGCGTACTGTTAAGGCTCGATCGCAAAAAGAAAATTGTCTGGGAAACGATGAACCGCAAACCTGAAGAAGATGAGCTGCATTTCCCGAGTCTCAGACTGGGAAATATTCCGGGCACTCACAGCTTGTTCTTTGATTCAACGGCGGATACAATAGAAATCACTCATACGGCAAGAAGCCGCGAAGGGTTCGCATTCGGCGCTGTTCACGCCGCGCAGTGGCTTACCGCAAAAAAACGCAGCGGTGTTTTTACGATTGATGATATGCTAAAAGAGTTATTATAGGAGTATTTATGAACGAGTTTACAGGCGCATATACAGCGCTTATAACACCGATGAAAGATTCGGGAGAAATTGATTATGACGGTTTTCGAAGACTTATACAATTTCAGATAACGGAAGGAATTGACGGCATTGTTCCTCTTGGAACAACCGGCGAAAATCCAACGCTCGATGATGACGAAGAAGACAAGCTGATCGAGATCGCAGTTAAAGAAGCTGCCGGAAAGATAAAAGTAATTGTAGGCGCCGGTTCCAACGACACGAAGCATATGATCAAATACACAGAGCGCGCGAAAAAAATGGGAGCCGACGCGGCGTTAGTTGTCACTCCTTACTACAACAAACCAAACGACGACGGTATGCTGCATCATTTCGAAGCCGCGGCAAAAGTCGGTATCCCGATAATCGTTTACAATATTGCTTCCCGCACCGGAAAAAATATCTCTACTCCGCTCATGGAAAAAATTGCGCACTTCCCAAACATCGCAGGCGTCAAAGAGTCTTCCGGTGATTTAAACCAAATGGGAGATGTCATCAAAGACATAGCGATGCCGCGCAAAAACACAAGCGATAAATTTTACGTGCTCTCCGGCGATGACTCTTTCACTCTTCCGTTAATCAGCATGGGCGGCGACGGCGTTATCTCGGTCATTTCAAATTTAATGCCGGCAAAAGTAAAAGCGCTTGTAAAGTCTGCGCTTGACGGCGATTTTGAAAAAGCGCGCGCTATTCACTACGAGCTTCTTCCTTTTATGAAAGCGGCTTTCATCGAAACAAACCCCGTCCCGATCAAAAAGGCTCTCTCATGGGTAGGGCTGCCTGCAGGACCTACGCGCCTGCCATTAGGTAAACTCGCTCCTGCAAGCGAAGAGATTTTAAGAAAAGCGATTAAGTGATAGCCATCATATTTGACTGATTTTAAAAAAAAATCATGAAAGTATCGAATCTATTAAATAAAAATAACTGTCATCTACTGTTTAGTAAAACGGTGTATGATTTCTTCTGCAGGAATACCTTGTTGAACTAATTCGAGAATTTGTTTCTGACTTTTTTCGATACCTTCGGTAATGCCAATCTCCTTACCTTCTGCTAAACCCTGAGCTAAACCTTGAGCTTTACCTTCGGCTCTGCCGTCAATCATCCATTGTTCTTTCAGGCAGAGATCGTCTATCTTTGCGAGGTTTTTATGAAAGTAATAATCCCTTATCGATTCTATCAATCCCATTCTTCGAACACAATGAACCGGTTTCTTTAATTCAGGATATTTTCTCGCTAACATTTCATATTCCTCCTTCTTCTTGCATTTTAAAAACCGCAGCCAGCGCCAGATTTTATTGTTCTCATCTTCTGTCTCCGGCAGCTTCGGTAGTTCTATGATAACTACTTTAAATAAATCTGTAAAGGATTTATTTCTATCGTTTCTTAATTCATAAATGTTCATGTATGAACTTTCTTCATCAAGTAAAACGTGATCACAAATCACAATGCTAACCACATGATGAAGTTTTCTGTAATCTTCGCCCCATTTTAATTGATCTCCGATTAGACGTGCGCCGTAATAGAGAATTCTGCTTCTCATATTTGCTTTTTTTTCCACTTGCAATTCGATGTGAAAGATTTTTCCGGATTTTGCTTCGAGTTTGATGTCGACGATTCCGGATTTGTCTTTTCTGAGGAATCTCCCGAGAACCGGATTAACTACAGTTAGTTTTCCGATTTCATTCCCCGGAATATTGAGGACTGCTGTCAGGAAAGCTTTAGTGTTGTCGATGTTCCTTTTTTCGCCGAAGATTTGTTTAAAAGCGAA
>JGI24695J34938_10000267_pt1 | contig 50738 bp, 42 predicted proteins | sample TergutCo191P3_FD_34938 | JGI IMG/M metagenome (IMG submission 34938)
TGTAGTTTTTTTTTTTACAATTATATAAAATATCCGCATGGCGATTTCCGGCTATGAAGTGACAGCCTCCAAATACAGACCTAAAACCTTTGATGAACTCGCGGGGCAGGAATTTGTTGTTTCTACCATAAAAAATTCTTTAAAAAACGGGCAGATTGCTCACGCGTATCTTTTCGCCGGGCCCAGAGGCTGCGGTAAAACAAGCGCGGCGCGCATTCTCGCGCGTTCTCTGAACTGCGAGAAAGGCCATGATTCGGGACCGTGCGGCGGCGGCGATGGATTTTGCGATAATTGCCGCGCGATCAGCAAGGGCGTAAGCATGGATGTGCTGGAGATTGACGGCGCGTCCAATAATTCTGTAAATGATGTAAGGCAGATTAAGGATGAGGTTTTATTTCCTCCGCATGCGGGGCGTTATAAGGTTTACATAATTGATGAAGTTCACATGCTTTCGGCGAGCGCTTTTAACGCTCTGCTAAAAACCATCGAAGAACCGCCGCCTTATATCGTTTTTATTTTCGCGACTACAGAGCTTCATAAAGTTCCGGCGACAATTAAAAGCCGCTGTCAGCAGTTTAACTTCCGGCTGATACCAGTCGAAACAATTCAGGGGATTCTAAAAAAAATCTGCGCGGAAAATCAAATAAAAGCCGAAGACGACGCGCTATTCTGGATCGCCCGCGAATCCACAGGCAGCATGCGCGACGCCTTTACGCTATTTGATCAGGTTGTTTCATTCTCCGCGGGCAATATCCGAAGCAGCATGATTCGCGAAAAACTTGGTATTATCGGACTTGAAAAATTAAACGCTTTAGCCGAAGCCTGCGCCGCGAATGACGCGCCTTCATCTTTTTCTCTTATTGATGAAATTCTCTCAGGCGGCGTCGCCATCGAACAGTTTGTTATCGATCTTGCCGGATACTACCGCAGTTTATTGCTGATAAAAAACGGCGTAACAAGGGAATCGCTTTTAGGCTACCGGCAGCAGCTTTTTTCCGGAAAAGCGCTTGAAGCCTTTGACGGCATCCGATTGGAGCAGGCGCTTGATATTCTTTTAAACTGTTACCGCGACATCCGTTATTCGATATCGCCCCGCTTTGATCTTGAGACCGCTGTTTCCAAACTTACATGGCTTAGCAAGTGGGTGTCGCCATATGAACTAAAAGAATCTTTGGACAGCGCGAGAAATGTTTTATTATCGGGGAAAAGCGCTGGCGTTTTTTCGGCAAGCGTACAGGAAAAAACTGAATCCGCATACGGGCAGACAGCCGCGCCGCGCGGCGATGATTCCGGACAGGATGCGTTTGCAGATAACGCCTTAAAATCCGGCGGCGCGGCAAAGGCGGCGGATACGGTTAAAAAATCCGGCGGACCTCTCGCGAGCGAGTTTTTGAGAATGGTCGCGGAAAAAGAAAACGGCATAATAAATGACGATGATGAAGCTCCCATGTGGGACTCGTCTGTTACTCGCAATAAGACAGCGGACGCGGTGGCGGCTGGTAAAAATAATATTCCGCCTGAAGTTGAAAACGTGCTCAGTTTTATACCCGGAACGCCGGTTCCGTAATATGTAATATGGAGTGAATATGAATATTAACCCTTTTGATTTATTAAAAAACGCCCAAAAAATTCAAGAACAGATGAGTGGATTTCAGGAGAAGCTTGGCGGGATAACAGCGACAGGCTCCGCCGCCGCGGGTCTTGTTGAAATCGACATTAACGGAAAAATGGAATTGCTGGCAGTTCGTATTTCGCCTCAGACCGCGGGCGATATTGAAATGCTTCAGGATTTGGTTATGGCGGCTTTCACGGACGGCATGGCGAAGGTAAAGGAAGCGATAGCGAAGGAAGTTGGAAGCATGACAGGCGGTATGAATATACCGGGAATGGGCTCGCTTCCTTTCGGGCTCAGCTGATTATTATGGCGGGTAACGCGCTTGACAGGCTGACGGCGTTATTTTCAAAGCTTCCCGGGATTGGAAAAAAAAGCGCGGGAAGGATAGTGTATCATTTTCTTGACTCAAGCCCCGCGTTAGCTGACACCCTCGCGAAAGAGCTGGCGGCTCTTCATAAGTCAATTCTTCGCTGCGGAATTTGCGGCTGTTTTACCGAAACCGATCCCTGCCATGTCTGCGCTGATTCTGATCGCGACGCTTCCGTTATTTGCGTTGTTGAATGCGCGCAGGATGTGCGCGTAATAGAAGAAGGCCGCGAGTTTAATGGAGTTTACCATGTTCTTGGCGGTCTAATCGCTCCGCTGGAAGGCGTAAACCCCGCGAACCTTTCTATCGATAAATTAATAAGCCGCCTGCATAGTTCCGGCGGCAGACCGCAGGTAAAAGAAATTATTTTAGCTTTAAACCCGACGATCGAAGGGGACACAACAGCTCTTTACCTGCAGAAAATATTCAAGGATTATCCTGTGCTTATTACCCGCCTCGCGTCGGGAATGCCTGTCGGCGGCAATATCGAATATATAGATAAACTTACACTATCGCGCAGTTTCCGCGGCAGAATAAAAATTTAATGGAATGACCCCCATGTGCTGCCTGTTTCCACGCTTACGCGCAGCGGAATGTTTAACTTAACAGCTTTTTCCATTTCTTCTCTTACAAGCGAAGCCGCGGTTTTCGCTTCGTCTTTTGGGCACTCAAGTATTAACTCATCATGCACCTGAAGCAAAAGGCGCGCGCCGCTTTTTTCCTTAATCAAACGCTCATCCAGTTTTACCATCGCTGTTTTTACAATGTCCGCCGCCGAACCCTGAATGGGAGTGTTTACCGTTACGCGCTCAGCCGCCGATTTTTCCGTTTTGTTATGCGATGTAATTGTGGGAACGTAGCGGCGGCGCCCTGAGATCGTTGTCACATAACCTGTTTGTTCTGTCTTCGCGATTATGCCTTCTATAAACTTTCTGACTCCCGAGTATGTATTAAAATACGCGCTGATAAAATTCTGCGCGTCAGACCTGCTGATGTTAAGTTCGTTTGCGAGGCGGAACGCGCTCATTCCGTAAATGACGCCAAAGTTGATGGTCTTTGCCATGCGGCGCTGTTCAACTGTGATTTTACTTTCATCGACTCCAAAAATTAAGGACGCTGTGCGCGCGTGAACATCGGTATTTTCCTTAAACGCTGAAATAAGCGTTTCATCGCCTGAAAGATGAGCCAGAACCACAAGCTCAATCTGGCTGTAGTCGGCGGATATCAGGATGCATCCTGGTTTCGCGATAAAAGCTTCGCGTATCCGCCTGCCTTCTTCCGCGCGGACCGGTATATTCTGAAGATTTGGCTCTCTGCTTGAAAGCCTTCCCGTGGCTGTTCCTGTCTGCACAAAGTTTGTGTGAAGCCTTCCCCTGCTGTCCGCCATGTCAGCTAACGTATCGACATAGGTTGATTTTAATTTCGCCAAAGTGCGGTGGCGCAGAATCAGCGCGGGAACCGGGTCTTCGCGCGCGAGTTCTTCAAGCGCGGCGGCGTCCGTTGAGTAGCCGGTTTTTGTTTTTTTTCCGGGCTTTAATTTTCTTTCCGTAAAAAGAACCTCCTGAAGCTGCTTGGGCGATGATAAATTAAACTCATGTCCTGTCAGTTCCCAGGTTCGCGCCTGAATTTCCGCCAGCTCATTTTCCAACTCTTTGCCGTAACTGATAAGCGCTTTTGGTTCTATCATGATTCCTTCGCCTTCCATCTCGGCGAGTATCGGAAGGAGAGGCATCTCAAGATTTTCAAAAAGGAACAAGCCTTCTGTTTTTGTCAGCACGGATTCAAGATAATGTTTCAGCCTCATGCAAAAATCGGCGTCTTCGCAGGAATAGCGCGTAGCGGTTTCAAGCGAAACTGTATCGAATGTGGCGCCTTTGTGCACGATGTCAAAATATTTTGNGGGAGTGCAGTCAAATGAATAGGAAGCAAGCGAATCGAGCGAGTAATTGTTGCGCTCGGGGTCGGCAAGCCACGCCGCGACCATTGTATCCCAGACTTTGCATTGCCAGCGTTCGATGTTCCAGCCGCGGCTTACTTTATAATCAAACTTTGCGTTATGTGCAATTACAGTCATGCCGCTGTCCGCGAATACCGGTAAAAAAAGTTCGCGCGCTTTAACAGGATCAAGAAAATCGGACGGCGTAAAAGAGCCTTGTATAGGATTTCCAGCGTCCTTTATATTTACTCCATGTGGCGCGACCGGAACGTAAAACGCTTCTTTTGGCTTTAACGCTATGGAAATTCCCAAGGGGCGGGAGTTCCACGCGTCAAGCGAATCCGTTTCAAAATCGAGCGCGAGATATTTTTGTTTTTTCGCCTGCTCCAGAATTGATTTTAACTCATCAAGATTTAAAATAGTTTTGTATACTCCGTCTCCCAGAAGCGATTCGTCTGTCACCGTTCCGCGGAGCGGAGCGTCAAAAATTTTATTCGCCGCCGAAGCGTTATCTGCAAATGACCGGCTGTATTCTTTGGCGGGCGCTTCCGCCGCGGAAGATTTAAATTTTACCTTTGGATCAAGCAGTTTGGCGCTTTGTCGGATGCCTTCGCGCATTAGTATGACCGCGGCGGCGGTTCTGTTAATATTTTCCGCGGACAATTCGTCAACGGATGATACAGGAAGCTCAACATCGCTTTTTAATCGTATGAGAGACTGGGAAAAATACGCGCTTTCTTTTCCTTCCGCCAGTTTTTTCCCGGCAGAGCCTTCTATCGCCGCGATGTTTTTGTATATTTCATCAAGCGAGCCGTAACGCGCTATCAGCTTAACTGCCGTTTTATCGCCTATTCCTTTTACGCCTGTTATATTATCAGCCGAGTCTCCAATAAGAGAGAGAAGATCCAGCACTTTGGAAGGTTCCACTCCCCACTCGGATTTAACTTTTTCCGAGTTGATTAACTCCCACGAAGGACCAGCTACCGCTGAGCCTGTATCCTTTCTGTTTATTTTTGACGGACGCAGTTCAAAAATTCCGCCGCCTACAAGCTGAAGCAAATCTTTATCGGAGGAAAGAATATAGCACTGCCTGTTTTCTTCGCGGCACTTCTCCGCGAGCGTGGCGATTATGTCATCAGCCTCGAAACCTTCGGCTTTTAAACATTGAATGCCAAGTGATGTTAAAAATTCTTCAACTAACGGAACTTGTTCGTGCAAATCCTCGGGGGTTTTCTGCCTGTTCGCTTTGTACTCGCTGTACATCTGGTGCCTGAATGTCGGCGCGCGCGAATCAAAAATCGCGGCTAAACGCAGAGGTTTTACAAGTTTTTCCGCGGGCATCCCTTCGCTGTCAGCTGCCGGAGCGCCGTCATCAAGCAGCGATATAACAGCGCGCGAAAAACCAAAGAGCGCGGAAACATTTTTTCCGGAATTGTTTCTAAGCGGATGCGTTAAAAAAGCGAAATAAGATCGATATATAAGCCCGTACGCGTCAATCAAATACAATGGCGGTTTTTCATCAGTCAAATTTGAGGATTTTTTCATATTTTTCATGGTAGCATGAAAACCCTATTGTATGATATAATAATGAAAGTTTGCGCCATTAATAAAAATCCGCTATATTATTAAGAGGAGGTATATTTGTGGGTAAAGTTGTTATCACTGTTAAAGACAAATTTTTTATTGTTGATGATGAAACAGGTGAAATAAAACAAGTTATTATTCAGGATAAACCGAGCATTACTATTGATGAAATGAAAGAAATAATTAAATATCTTGCAGTGAAGGAAAAATAACACGTGAATGATTCAGGCGACAGAAATGACAATAAAGGCGGTCCTCAGTTTCCGTTTGGCGGAGGTAAATTTCCCGATTTAAAAAATTTCGGGGGCTGGAAAGTTTTACTTATCTACCTTGTGATCCTGATTACCGGGATGTTTCTTTTTAACTATTTTTTTATTAACAGATTAAATCCCGCGATTGATTTTTCGGAATTTAAAGCGCTTATTTCATCTGGAGTGATCAAGCGCGTGGAAATAACAGATTCATATTTTACCGGTTACACTAATCCGGCGGGAGCGTCAGGTTCGTCAAGAACATCGGCATTAAACCGTTCTTCCTACGGTTCAACGCAGGACAGAGTGTACCGCACAGTTTCAATTTACGACGGAAATTTTATTCAGTTTTTGGATGATAATAAAGTTTCATACGGCGCGGTTTCGCAGGAAGGAAGCGCGATAATTAGTTTTATTTTAAGCTGGGTTTTACCTATATTATTTTTTATTTTAATCTGGCGGTTTGTTATAAAACGCATCGGCAACATGGGAGGCAATGTTTTGTCTGTCGGGCAAAACCGCGCCGTAATTGTCGCCGAAGGCGATGTGAAAACGCGTTTCAGCGATGTCGCGGGCGTTGACGAAGCGAAAGAAGAACTTGTCGAGGTTGTCGATTTTTTAAAAAGCCCCGATAAATACAAAGAAATCGGCGGGAAAATTCCCAAGGGCGTGCTTTTGGTCGGTCCTCCCGGAACCGGAAAAACTCTTCTCGCGCGCGCGGTCGCGGGAGAAGCGGGCGTCGCGTTTTTCCGCATGAGTGGCGCTGACTTTGTGGAAATGTTTGTCGGCGTGGGAGCAGCCCGCGTCCGCGATTTATTTAAACAGGCGAGAGGAAAAGCGCCGTGTATCATTTTTATTGACGAGCTTGACGCTATCGGCAAGAGCAGGATCAATAACATAGCGGGCGGCAATGACGAGCGCGAGCAGACTCTCAATCAGCTGTTAGTTGAAATGGACGGCTTTGACGGCGCCAGCGGTCTTATTATTCTTGCCGCCACGAACAGACCCGATGTTCTGGATCCCGCGCTTCTTCGACCCGGCAGATTTGACAGGCAGGTGCTTGTCGACAGGCCTGATTTAAAAGGCAGGCAGGCGATTTTGGAAATTCATTCCAAAGATGTGCGGCGCGATCCCATGGTAGACTTGGAAGCTGTCGCGCGGGTGACATCCGGTTTTTCCGGGGCTGATCTCGCGAATATTGTTAACGAGGCCGCGCTTCTTGCGGTCAGGGCGGGCCGCAAAATGGTAACTCAGCTTGATTTTAACGAAGCGATAGAAAAAACCATCGCCGGTCTTCAGAAAAAAACCAGAGTGCTAAAGGAAAAAGAAAGAAGGCTTACAGCTTACCACGAAGCCGGGCACGCTATTGTCGCTGCGTTTACACCTAACGCGGACCCTGTCCAGAAAATTTCGATTATTCCGCGCGGCTTCGCGCTTGGGTATACGCTTCAGCTTCCTCTGGAAGACAGGTACACTGTGACAAAATCGGACTTGCTTGGAAGAATAGACATTCTGCTCGGCGGACGAATCGCTGAGGAAATGATCTCCGGCGAATATTCCACGGGAGCCGCGAATGATTTGACCAAGGCGACCGATATCGCGCGCAAAATGATCACTGACTACGGAATGAGCGACCGCTTCCGCAATGTCGCGCTTACATCGCGCGGCATGAGCATGACAGGGCAGGAAAGGCAGGAACCAAGTTTCCAGCGCGAATACGCTGAAAGCACTCAACAGTATGTTGACGAAGAAATCGCGCGCGTTATCGACTCTCAGTACGCGAACGCGAAGAAAATCCTGGAAGAACACCGCAGCGTCCTTGACAATGTTTCCGCCGCGCTTTTGGAAAAAGAAACACTGGACGAAAAAGAATTTAAAGCTTTACTTAACGCTATGCCTGACGCGGCGTAAAGGATTATTTTTTTCCCTTATCGCCTGTAAGATACTGCTGGGCAAGCTCATTCACAACCTTATGAAACGAATCGCTTATGTCTCTTATATAAACCATCGCTTCGCTGTTTGACGAGCCTTCCGGAAGAAAAAATTGAAACGGTTCTACGTTCAAAGCGGCGGACATTTTCGCCAATGTCGCGGTTGATACTCCCTTTTTACAATTTTCTATATCATTAATAAAATTATGTGTCAGCCCTGTTTTCGCCGCGAGGTTTAACTGCGATACATTCTGTAATCCCCTTAAACGCTTTATATTATTGCTGATTAATCTATGTATATATTCTTTATTGATTTCCGTTTTCTTCGCCATTCAAGCATTTTCAATTTTTTTTATTTTATTGGCAAATAACCTCTGGTAGATTATTTGTCGCTGTAGGCGGGTATTAATTATTTATTTTTTTATTGAGTATTCTCTCAATCATTCAATCCAATTACTGTAAAATTATTTAATATTAAAATTTCCGGACGATATTCATAGTGCATTGTGTCGTATTGCAGCCATTTTCCGCCCCAGATAAAACCGTAGGATTCAAAAATTTTTGTTATAGTTTCCGGCGGATGGTATCTTTGGGTATAAGGCACATTCCACCATTGTATTCCTGATTGCGATGTCCAAAGCCAGTAGGTCTGCCTTCCGCCGTATGATCTTGGCAAAATATCCAGCGCGAGTCCGTACGAGTGATATGATCTTGAATCGGTTATCGCGATGTTGCGCCAGCCGTAACTTTCAATTGATCCCAAAGTATTAATAAAAGTTTGAACTACCTGATCCAAGATCGCGGCTTCCCGGATTTCCGATTCTATCAAAAGCAGTCTTTCCCGCAGCCTCTGATGAACCCTAATTGATCGTCCTAAAAAATTAAACCAGACCATCCTGCTTTCTGTTTCAACTTGATTGCCTGCCTGCCAAAGCGCGTCAAGAAAAAAGTGAGAACGGCGCGAAGACGCCGCGCCGCCGGTTGTCGCCCATGTTGAATAACGCGCCGCTTCTTCCGGGGACGGGCGTACCCAGGGCGGCAATTCTTTTGGGTAATCGTAAAAAGATACTGATCTGTAATTTTCGATATTGGCGATTTCCGCTTCTGGAAGCATTCTTCCGTCAGCGTAATAGTACCATGATCCTCTCATTAGTACCGCCCAATCATCATTTATAAAACTGACATCTTCGATTATATCAGGATATGAAATCATTAAAGCTCTTGTTACAGTTTCCGCGCGCGTTGGCGGCTGCGGTATTTGCGGTTCAGGTTCGGGAATTTCCGCGAAATAATTTTCATCTTCTTCGTCATCATTTGCGGTATCTAAAATATTCTCAAGAAGGGTTACATTTCCATCTTCATCGACAACAGCTTGTATATGAGTGCATTGGAAAAAACTGACAATTATGAGGATTACTACAAAAAAAATAACTATCAATTTTTTATTCATTTGCCTTCCGTTACGCGGCATTTCTGGGAGCAGCCCCGGGTACCTTATAATTACATGTTAAATATAATATAATATTCGGATATGGGGAATATATTAAAACATGGCATTAATATATATCAGAATACTATGAAGGGAACCATCGAAGATAATTATGAAAATCAGCGGCAGCCTGTTTTAGTTAAAGAGACAAAATCGCCTTCTCCTGATGCTTTTAATAGGATACCCGTTGATAAGTTCGAAGCGAAGCCGCAGAAGGATTCTAAGTATGCGCGGGTAGCTAAATTTTTTGTTTTAATCGGAAGCGAGCAGGCTTGCGGCATTCTGGCGGAGCTTGATCCTCAGCAAGTCGGTGAGATTTCCAAAGAAATCGCGAAAATTAAATATATAAAACCGCAGGAAAAAGCGGAAATACTGTCTGAATTTAACGCGTTATTTGCAAATAACGCCTTTCGGATATACGGCTCTTCGCGGGGCGGGATTGAAACAGCGAGGCGCTTTCTTTACGCGGCGAAAGGACCTGTAAAAGGCGAAGAGATTTTAAATAAAGCGATTCCCGAAACAAAAGAAAATATTTTTACTTTTCTGGAAGAGTTTTCTGTAGACCAGCTTGTAATGCTTATAGAAAATGAATCGGCTCAGACCGCGGCTTTAATTTTGTCCAGAATGCCCGCAAAGCAGTCAGCCGGAATAATATGCAAGCTTCCTCCAGATAATAAAGCGGATATATTAAAGCGGATAGCTCATCAAAAAGACGTTTCGCCTGAGGTGCTTGAACAGGTATCCGCTGCGTTAAAGGAAAAAGTCAGGCATATCGCCGGCGGCGCCAACGATCTAAAAATCGACGGATTACAGACATTAGCCGCCATTCTGAAACAGGGTGATTATTCGTTCGGCGACAGGCTGTTAAACGAAATTGAAGAAGACGATCCCCAAATGGGACACAGCCTGAAAGAAAAATTATACACTCTCGATGACATAGTAGGAGCTGTTGACCGCCCAATACAGGATAAATTAAAAACAATGACAGAAAATGAAATCGCTGTTTTATTAAAAGGCAGAGGCGCGGATTTCAGCGAAAAGATACTTTCCTGCGTGTCGGCGGGACGGAGAAAATCAATCCGCGAAGAATCTGAACTTATCGGGGCTGTGCCCAAGCGCGATTGCGATGAAGCCGCGAAAAATTTTCTTTCATGGTTCAGAGCCGCCCGCGAAAGAGGCGATATCATGCTTTACAGCGATGAGGATCTTTTTGTATGAATACAGATTCCTCCGGCGAAGCCGCAGTTAAAACAAATTTATCCAAAGGGCAGACGCTGGAAAGCGGTTTCCGCGTTCTTGATACAGTTGATCTACGCGAAATAAAAGCGGCGGGAATCTGGGCAAAGCACGAAAAAAGCGGCGCGGAAGTTTTTCATATCTTAAACGATGACAGCGAAAATCTTTTTTCATTTACATTCCAGACAGTTCCCAAAGACAGTACGGGAGCCGCGCATATTCTTGAACACACCGTTCTCTGCGGCTCGGAACGTTATCCGCTAAAGGATTCTTTTATCGTTCTCGCGCAGGGAAGCCTTCAGACATTTTTAAACGCGTTAACATATCCTGATAAAACATCGTATCCCGCGAGTTCCACTAACGAGCATGATTATTTTAATTTAATGTCTGTTTACGGAGACGCTGTTTTTCGTCCGCTGCTTCACGAGTGGACATTTACGCAGGAAGGACACAGGCTTGAATACGCGGACGGAAAGCTTTCTGTAACAGGCGTTGTCTACAATGAAATGAAAGGAGCGTATTCGTCGCTTGACGCTTACGCGGGGCTGTGGTCTGTAAAAGCTGTAATGCCTGGAACTCCTTACGCGCTTGAATCGGGAGGTGACCCGGAAGAGATAATTAATCTTACATTGGAAGGCTTAAAAGAATTTCACCGCGCGCATTATTCGCCCGCAAACTGTAAAATATTTCTCGCGGGCAATATTCCAACCGAAAAACAGCTCGCTTTTTTAAACGATGAATTTTTTTCCCTGCTGCCCGGAGGAGCCGCCTGCGGAAAAATAAACAAAACTGAACGCTGGACGGAACATAAAAAATTTCATTTAACGTGTCCGGCGGGCAGCGGTAATAAAGCTACTGTTTTTTTATCGTGGCTCTGCTGCGATGTCACAGACTCGTATGAAACTCTCGCGCTCGCGGTTTTAACGGAAATTCTTTTAGGGCATGACGGCTCTCCTTTAACAAGGGCTTTGGTAGAATCAGGCCTTGGCGAGGATATCACTCCTGTTTCGGGGCTTGAAGGCGATATCAGGGAAGTATTATTTGTCGCGGGATTAAAGAGCGTTGGCGGCGATATAGAAAAAAAGAGCGAAGAAGTAGAAAATCTCATAACAGGCGTTTTTAAAAAACTTGTCAGCGAAGGAATTCCTCCCGGCGAAATTGAAGCGGCTCTTTTATCCGTTGAATTTTCCCAAAAGGAAATACGCCGTTCAGGCGGACCATTTTCGCTTGTGTGGATGCGCAGATGCCTAAGGTCGTGGATTCACGGCGGCAGACCGTGGGACAGCCTTCTGGTTCAGGGGCTTTTTTCTAAATTAAAAGAAAATATCGCGTCTTTTTTTGCCGCCTCTGAAGGTCAGGCGAAAAACTGTTATTTTGAAACGCTGATTCAAAAATATTTTCTGGATAATCCGCACAGAGCGCTGGTTATTCTGGAACCAAAAGATGATTTCCTTTCTAAGCAGGAGGAAAAATTAAGCCAGTCGCTTAAAAAAACAGAAGAAAATTTGAGCGCTGGCGACAGAAAAAAAATTAAGGAAAAATCCAAATTACTTGAAAAAATTCAAAGCGAAGCGGATACGCTGGAAGCGCTCGCTTCTATTCCTCATTTATCAAGAAGCGATCTTTCATTCAAAGAAGATGTTATTCCGCGCGCTCATGTTGATTTAAAGGGAGTTCCGGCTCTTTGTCATGACTTGTTTACAAACGGAATTACGTACATTGATTTCGCGTTTCCTGTTGATATCTTTCCGCTTGATGAGTATCCGTGGCTTCAGTTTTTTTCCAGGGCTGTCTCATCTGTCGGTCTTCCGGGAATGGATTACGGCGAAGTATCAAGCCTGATGGCGCGGACCGCGGGTGGTTTTATTTCGCTTTTGCACACCGGCTCCGCTGTAAAAAACGCTCCTAATGTTATTAAAACAGCCTGCGGTGATTTCGATCTTTGCGGAAGAGACTGGATTATTTTCAGGTTAAGATGCCTTGATGAAAAAATAGCGCCGTCTTTGGATCTCGCGCTGCGCGTAATAAGCGAAGCTGATTTTAATGATCGCAGGCGGATTAACGATTTGATTTTAGAAATGAAAAATGAGGCGGATTCCAGCCTCGCGCCGATGGGGCATATTTATTCATCATGCAGATCAGGGCGTTTCATTTCGCGTTCTAAAACAGTTGAGGAAAAATGGGGCGGCATTTCTCAGATTGATTTTATTCACTGCCTTGTTAATACTGAAATTGATAGTGTTATTAATAAATTAAAATATATCCGCGATAAAATCACAGCAGGCGGATTATTTGTGAATATCACGGGAAGCGCGGCAAACGCTGATAAAGAAATCGCTAACAGGTTCGCGGGATTTGGTCCCCCAAAGCGCCGGCTTGATTCAAATTTGAATTTTGTTCCCGTTAACGATTTTCAAGGGGCGGAAGTTTTTTCTTCCAAATCGCTGCAGGTTGGTTTTGCCGCGCTTACATTTAACTCCGCGCCGTTTGACACAATTGAACAAACAGCGGAATCCGTTCTGGCTCATCAGCTGACAACAGGAGCGTTATGGGAAAACATCCGCATGAAAGGCGGCGCTTACGGCGCTTTCGCGAGTCCCAATTCCCTTGAAAATACTGTTTCGTTAATTACATACCGCGATCCTAATCCTCTGCGCTCTCTGGATTTTTTCTCGTCAATGTTCAAAAAAAAATCATTCGCGGAATGTACGGAAGACTTTTTGGAAAAGTCAATTATCGGCTGTTTCTCAAAAGAAACGCGCCCGCAGACGCCTGCCGAAGACGGACTTGTTGATTTTTTCCGCTTTCTTTACGGCATAGACAATGACTACCGCGGAAGAAAACTTGAAAGGCTTGTATCCCTGTCCGTTTCCGATATTTTAAGCGCTCACGCTTCTCTGGGTACGCGAAAACCATTTTGCCCTGTCATTATCGCCGGCGAGAAAAAAGCTAAAGATGCCGCTAAAGCTCTAAAAGTTGACGCGCAAACACTGCCGATGTGACGCGATAAATTTTTATGACGATGATAATTACCCGCTTGAAGCCGGAGCTTTTTTCAGTGAATCTCTGAATATTTTGTCAGCGTCCAGTTTTTCATCTACGCCGAACAATGGGATGATCCCCTCTTCTTTTAAACTTCTGAAAAGAGGTCCCGGGCGGTTTCCATACGCCCAGCTGTTCTCGTTATTAACAATGTAATCCAGCAGCGTTACCGCCGACAGCGCGAAGAAAATTACCGTCGCGTTTATTTTCCGTTCGGGGGGAAGCATCATATCCATTCTTCTTGAAATTGGATTTGGAACCTGAAAATTATATTTCGCCCACGGATTGCTAATTCCGCTGCACGGAGCTCTGGTTTCCGATCCGCCTGAACGCATGCCCTGTTCAATGCCGAGCGCGACCGCGGTTAATGTTTTTCTTAGCTTTCTGACTTCTGAGTAAATCGGAGTGATTTCATTTTTCTGGAAGGGTGGAGGACCAAGAGACTCAAATTTATAATACGGAAGGAAATATAATCTTTTTATCCAGTGAAGCTCGTTCATGTTTTTTTTGGCGTACGGCGTTCTGGGGTCGCGCGTATTTTCCAGCATACGGCAGTATTCTGAAAGGCGCGGAAGATAATCCCTGGAAAAACTGTCTTCTATAAAGCTCCGCCAGTTGTTCAGGATATCGCCGATTTCATCCGATACTTTCATCGGCTGGCCGTCAGGACCCGCGATAATGCCAAAGTGCACGTAACGCATCCCGATAAAAAGATCGTCAAGTATGTTCATTAATACCGCCACCTGATGAACAGGATCGTTTGCCGCGATCAATTCATAACCCTGTTTCATGTCGTAAACATTCGCGAAGTAAGGATAAAGGTCGGGAAAATCCTCAAGTTTTTCCCATCCCGCCTTAGGAAAGAGTACGCCAAGCGCGGTTCTCGCCTGTTCAAGGGATTTTGTTTCGCTCTTAGCGTTTTCCTCTTTTGTTTTTCTTTCGACTACTTTTGGATCATCGGGGTCTTCTTTTTCAATTCCGTCTTCTTCGTCTTCCAGCGATATCTCACTTTCTTCATCTTCTTCCGCGCCTTTTTGTATTGCCTCAATATCAATATTTTCAATCTGCTGAAGGCCTAAATCGCCGGCGTTTAACTGATCGTTTTCGTTTACAATAATGAAAGCCATAAAACGCCTGCGTCTTTCGATAAAAAAGCGCTCGTAATTTATAAAACGATCTGAAATTAATTTCATTAAAACCGGATACATGCCAAAATGCACATTTTTGCGGATGTCAACTAACGAGGCGATAATGTTGCGTATAATTTCCTGATATTTTTCTTTCGCTTCCATTGGGCTTTCGATATATAAAATCTTATATATCAGTTTAAAAGCGGATTTTATATGTTCAAGATTTAATTCCTCGATTAGGAATAATGGCTTGTAAATGCCCCGCAGAACATCGGAAAAATCCGTAATCATTACAGAACGGGGATGAGCCTGAAGCTCCGCGATATTTTTTGAAAGCTCCTCAATATTCCATCCGCGCAGGATTTCAATTATTTTGTATACAAACGGAGAAGCTCTTTTTAATTGTTTGTTCCGCTTTGTATTGCTTTTCGGAAACAGGCTTCTTACCGCGTTTACCATTTTTTCGATCTTGCTGTAATACTCATTCATGCGCGCTGTAACAAACCGCGGGTTTACGTAATCCGCGGGTTCTTTAAAAAATGAAAAAAACGACACCAAAACCTGTATAGAGCTTTTTATTTCGAACATTAACTGTCCGGCATATTGATCTATTTTGATTCTTTCCCCGTAGGTAAGTTTAGACGGAACATTCGGATCGTCCCCCGGATATTGAACAACTTTTTTTTCTTTGCTTTTACCCGCTAATTCATCGTCAGAGGTCATATCAATTCTGCGGATGCGCTTGTTTCCTTTATCAGGCATTGGGTCTTTTTTAACCGGCTCCGCGCTTTTTTCCGTGCCGATTTCTCCGCCAAGCACCTGCATCATTCTCTTGGCTTCTGATTCGTTTGTTACGCCCAATTTATCGCGGACGCGGCTCAGTTCGCCGGGCGCGTAAATCGCGTTCTTATCTTTTGCCATAATCACACCCGTAAATAAAGTTTTTCTCCCATCCCGGGAAGATTTTTTATTTGAATTTGCTCGCCGTCAGAATTTACCAGCATGCCGTTAAAATATCCCAGCGCGATATTAAAATCTGCTCTTGTTATCAGAATATTTTTACTGCTCCTGTTTTGTTCTTTTAATGTAAACGTCAAATCGACCATGCCTTCAACATCCTGTATAACCCAGTTCGCGTCAGCGCCGTTCGGCATTGTAATTAAAACCGGCGGAAGAGGAGTTAGTTTTCCGTTTTGCCATAACGCGTTTTCATTGTTTTTATTATTCTCTTTTGTTTGATTTTCGGCAATATGGAAGCCAAACCGGCGTTTTTCTTCATCAAAACCAGCGGCTGTGCATATTATTGTGTTCATTCTGTATGGGAAAAAACCTTTATAATCGCAGAAAATACCTGAACAAGTATCATGTTTCAGGTTTATATGTCTTCCGTCAAAAACCATATCACCGCGGACAGGGGCAAGCGCCTTAAAAGCGTACATTATCCGCCTTTCTGTAAAGCCAAGCGAAACGGACATAGGCGTCGCGTCCTGTGTCCGCATATTGTAGGCAAGGTGAACGGTAAGCGGCGGATGTCTGCGGCTCGCCTCAACGTTGATATCAAGCTTAACAGCGTCAGCGTCCAGCCAGCTGTGTATCCTGAAAAAAAAAACCGATGAATGACTGTCTACCGAAGCGTTCGCGAGGCTGTTCGGAAGTTTCCAGCCTGTGCCTGGTTTTATTCTCCTAAAAATAAATTTTTTTTCGTTTTTCCTGTCGTATAACAGAACCTGCGCCATCCTGAACAGCTTCACATTGCAAAAAATAGCGTCAAGGGAATAGTTTTCGTTATGAGCGCTGAACGACTGCCATTCTTTTATTCTGTTGTATCTAACCCATCCGGGAAGAGGGTATTTATAGGGCTTTTTTATTTCCAGTAAATCCACTTTTTCAAATGCCCTGTTCCATGTGCCTATTACAGGATTTCCGTCTTCTACCGGCGAGGCAATCGGAGGCAGTATTTCCCTTGTATACATTCGTCCTCATTTTATCATATTTCGCGAAGCCTGTCACCTGCGCTACATCTGGCGTTACATAGCGCATAACGGCTCTATATCTGGTGTAGAAAATTAATATATAACGGATTATAATATTTTTTACTAATTGTTTTATGAAAATTATTCATATATGGCTTTTTCGATACTAACCGAGTTTTGAAAAAGGCTCATATAACTTGTTGTATTTATTTATTTTTTATATCATCAAAGCGGGGTGTTTTTATATGTTATGTGATCCTTCTAATCCTAAAGGCAGCGGCGTAGTTGATGTTTGGCGGGAGTCTGTTCCTGTGCGTTTCGGCTCGATAGATAAATCAGACAAGCTGACTTTGGACGCCGTTTTTAGCTATTTTCAGGAAGCGGCTATCAGCCACGCGGAGAATATCGGAGTTGGCCGCGATGATATGACAGCGAATAAACAGGCGTGGATTCTTTCGCGGATAACCGTTATCGCTAACCGCCGACCGGATTACTGCGAAAATATAACCGTAAGCACATGGCCGCGCGGATCAGAAAAACTTTTTGTTATCCGCAATTATCAGATTAACGATAAAGATGATGTTCCTGTTGTCAGCGCCCGCAGCGCGTGGCTTGTTTTGGATATAGAAAAACGCCGCCCGTTAAGGCCGCAATCAATAGCTGTTCCGATTCCCCTGAATGAGGGGCGCGAAACTTTAAAACCCGAAGACAAAGGCGCGGCCGGTCTAGAAGAGAGGACAAATCTTCAGAAAACCGCGCGGAGAAAAGCGCTGTATACTGACCTTGACGCCAACGGGCATGTAAACCACATACGATATATTCAATGGATGCAGGATACTCTCGCTCCGCGGCTTCTTGAGAGCGCGGCGAAAATCCGTTTGGACATCAATTATATTAACGAAGTATTAGACGGCGAAACGGTTGATCTTATGTCTGCTTGTATCGAAGATGATAATTGCGCGAACGCTTTTGCTTTTGAAGGCGTTAAAGTAGAAACCGGCGGCGAAAACCGGCAGGCGGCGTTCCGCGCCGAATTAAGGCTTTGGATGTAAAAAGTTAATAAAGTTGTCGAACAAATCTTATAATTATATTTTTTCAATTTTGATAAAATTGATTTTTTCGTGAGGAGAAAAGAATGAAGTTAAAATTCCGGTTGAGTATTATGGTAATCGCCATTGTCGCTGTCATTGTAACAGGAATCGCGGTACTGCTTTTGCGCGAGGCAAGCAGTATAAGTCAGGAACTGAGCATGAAAAGTATCACTCACCTGCTTGAGAGGGAAACCATTTATTGGAAAGGCAGGGAGGAAGGACATCTGCGGGCATTGCATACATTAGCGTCTGTTATGGAGGATTTCCAAAGTATTGACGCGGCAGACCGGCGGAACCAGTTCGACAGTATGTTACGCGGCGCTCTGATTGAAAACGACAGCTGGATACTTACCTATTCAGTTTGGAAACCCAACGCTCTTGATAATATGGATGCCCAGTACATAGACAGACTGGGATCCAGCCCTACAGGTCAGTACGCCATGACTGTTACTAAAGAAACTGGCTCCGTTACAGCCCGCGCAAGCACGGATGTAGAGAATACTATGATTCGTCTTAACGGTCCTGAAGCGCGGATAGATCGCTTTGATGACCCTGTACCCAGAAACGTAAACGGAAGAAACACTTTTGTTATAATTATACAAGTTCCTATTACGCACCCGACTACCAATGAAGTTGTCGGCGCTGTTGGCTGTCTTTTGAATGTAGCGGTTATACAGCCCACATTGGAGTATACTTTGCAAAATAACGATGATATCGCTTTGATGGTAATGTATTCAAGCGATGGTACTATTCTTGGGCATTTTATTCCTGACAGAATAGGCAAAAAAATTCTTGATGTCGATGTTGAATTCGGCGGCGCGAGGCAAGAAGCGTTTCAGGCGATTCAAAGAGGGACAAGTTTTTACGGCAATACTTATGATCCGACTCTTCGTACAAATGTTAGATTGCTGATGCATTCCTTCGCTCTGGGCGAATCAGGCCGTACATGGTCGATATTGATTGGAGTCGCCGAATCGCATGTGCTGAGACATGTCAACGCTATTACCAGATTTACTATAATTTTGGCGGTAACTGCCATACTCGCGGGGGCTGTAATCACCTATATCACTCTGCATTACGCCACCAAACCATTAGTTTATGTAACCGCTACTCTTAAGGATATTGCCGAAGGCGAAGGCGATTTAACAAAAACTATATCCACAAATTCAAAAGACGAAATCGGCGATCTGTCAAAATATTTTAATGATACTCTGTCAAAAATCAAAGACCTTGTGCTGTCCATCAGAAGCGAAGCGAATGTTCTTTCCAATGTCGGAACCGATCTCGCGAGCAATATGAATGAAACCGCGGCGGCAGTTAATGAGATCACCTCCAATATTCAAAGCATTAAAGGACGCATTATAAACCAGAGCGCGAGCGTCAGTGAAACACACGCGACAATGGAACAGGTTGTAAGCAATATCAACAAACTTGATACGCTTGTTCAGGAACAAAGCGCGAATGTCGCGCAGGCATCGTCCGCTATTGAACAAATGGTCGCGAATACCAACTCCGTTACCAATACTGTTAACAGTAACGCCAACAATGTAAGAAATTTAAAAGAAGCTTCAGAAATCGGGCGCAACAGCCTTCAGGAAGTTTCCGCTGATATTCAGGAAATTTCGCGCGAATCCGAAGGATTAATGGAAATCAACTCGGTCATGCAGAACATCGCAAGCCAGACAAACCTGCTGTCAATGAACGCCGCGATTGAAGCCGCGCACGCCGGGGAGGCAGGCAAAGGTTTCGCGGTTGTCGCCGATGAAATCCGCAAACTCGCTGAAAATTCCAGCGGGCAGTCTAAAACCATCAGCGATGTATTAAAAAAGATTAAAACTTCAATCGATAAAATAACCCATTCAACAGAAAATGTTTTAACAAAATTCTCCGCGATTGACGACAGCGTTAATGTTGTAGCGGAGCAGGAAGATAATATTTTGCACGCGATGGAAGAACAGGGAATCGGGAGCAAGCAAATTCTGGAAGGTATCGGCAAGGTAAACGAAATTACCCGTCAGGTCAGCACCAGATCCGATGAAATGCTTCAGAACGCGAAGGAAGTTATCCGCGAAAGCGATAACCTTGAAAAACAAACGCAGGAAATATCCTCGGGCATGAACGAAATGGCAAGCGGCGCTGATGAAATTAATACAGCGGTGAATCATGTTAACGAAATAAGCGGCAAGAACCGTCAGGGAATCAGCGCGCTTATAAACGAGGTTTCCAAGTTTAAAGTTGAGTAGGCGTTAGGGAACAGTTATCTCGCTGGCAGCACTTCCGTTGCGCGCGTACGCTCTTCTTGGATTGTGCGGGTCTATAAAACGCTGCCCTCTGTGGAAGAACACATATTGATACGTTCCCGGCGGCAGCGGAATGGTGATGCTGTAAAATCCTGAAGGTCCTTCCCTCATTTCATACATGAACGGGTCCCAGCTGTTAAAAGTTCCGGCGACAGTTACAATTTCTCCGGGGGATCCTGAGAACGTGAAACGCAATCCATCAGGCAGTCCGTCAAGCGGATCAGGTCTTGTCTGTCTTTGTGGCAGGCGCAGAACAGAATAATTTAATCCTGTAAGAGAGTCGCGCCTTACCGCGGGATTGGCAGGGTCAACAGTCCAAAGTCCGTTTATAATCATCCTGTACTCAAGCTCCCTTAGATTCGCGGGAAACTTGTACACATAAAATTGGATTCCCGAATCCTTGTAAGGACTTGGCTCTTTTTCGCCCGGCAGGATGATTGGATTTAAAAAATCCTGAACAATCATAAGAGTGCTGAACCAGTAAGTCTTTTCAAAATTCTCATGAGCGAACGCGACTCCAACGCGCCTTAAGCCTGAGTCGGCGGTAAAAATAACAGCGTCTTCATGAACTACAGGCGCGCCCGGTTTTTGCATTGACATCAGGCTGTTTATTAATTCATACGTTTCCCAGCCCTGCTGCGCCCACGAAAATGAGGAAATTAACGTAAAAATTACAAAGAAACTAATCCTTTTCATACATTCTTTACAATTATCGGTCGATATATAATTATCTTAATATGATAACATTAACCGGAAGCGGCGCTGAACCGCGCGGTTAAACGAATATAAAACGGGGTTTTATGCCTTCACTTAACGAGCTTGGTAAGTTTAAGTCCTCATTCAGCAATATCGCGAATGAGAAAAACGATCTTAAATCGCTTAATCTGCCGTTCGATGATTTTGAACTCCCCCTTAATGACGCGCCTCCTTTTAACTATTCAAGGAACACGCCTTACACATCGCTTGCTTCAGGCGACGTTGATTTTACCGCTGATACAGAAAGTCCCGAACCTGAAAATCCGGCTGGTAATTTTGATTTTAGTTCATTTCTTGATAATCTTCCCGGGGGCGCGGCTCCATCCGCCGCTGATACGCCCTCTTCCAGCGCTTTATCCGCTATTGATGATTTACTAAACGGTATTAATGATCATACTCCTGAGGATGTTCCCGATTCAATCGCGCCGGAAGAAGATACGGCGATTGACGCGGATCCCGGCGATCTCGGCGCGTCTTTACCTGACGATAATTTTTCGTTGGATGACATTCCGCCGGAGCAGTCCGCGGAAGTTGAGGACATTCCTGATTTCTCCATTGATGATTTAACTGTCGAAGATGTCGCCAAGGATTCTTCCGGCGGCGCTTTGGGGGATGATTTTACCGTACCCGATGATTTATTGGCTGGTTTTGGAGATGAAGTGGAATCATCGCCCGCGGATTTTCCGGCTGATGATTTTTCTCTTGATACTCCCGGGCCCGAATTTAATGAGCCTGAAGATTCGCATGATATCGAGGAGAGCATTGATCTGGGCGGTGAGGTTCTTGAAAGCGGAGCCGGTGATTTTGACGCCGGCGTTCTTGACGCCAGCGTTCTTGACGCCAGCGTTCTTGACGCCAGCGTTCTTGACGCCAGCGATCTTCCCGATTTTGGTGAAGCCGCGGGCGATTCGCTTCCCGATATGGAAGATTTTGATTTAGGCGACGGCAGCATCGATCTTGGCGGCGAGTCTCTGTTCGACAACGCGGATACTGGCGCGGCGCAGGACAGCGGCGAAGCAGGCGGCGATTTTTCCATGGACGACAGTCTTCCTGACTTTGGCGCCGGTTTTGACGATCTTGGATTGTCAACTACGCCTGACGCTTCGTTAGGTGATTTTGACGATTCTCTTTTTGATTCTCATCCCGGAACAGAAAGCCCGGCGTTAGACGCTGGTTTTGATCTTGACGGCGCTGTTCCGGATTTGTCAGGCGGTGACGCGGCCGCGCTTGACCTTGGAGATTTTGGCGCTGACTTCGCTTCAGATTCGATAGAGCTTGAAACCGCGCCAGCCGCGATCGCGCCGGAAGCGGAGCATTTATCCGACGATGTTTTCGGAAGCGATGATTTTTCGCTGTCCGGGCTTGACGATATTTTAAGTAAATCAAAAGTAGAAACTTTGCCGGCTTCCGCCGCGCCGCAGAAAAAAGGCCTGTTCGGCAAAAAGAAACCGCAGGCTGAAGAAGATGAGCCTGAGGCTGATGAAAATATCGATGAAATCTCGTTAAATCAATCTGATGTTGATAAATTATTAAACACACTATCCCAGTACCCGTTGAATTTGCGAATTATCTGCGAAGAGCTGATCGCGGAACAGGTAATTCTTCCTCAGCAATTATCAAAATTAATACGCCTTCTTGTTAACGGGGCGCATGTAAAAGAAACCGCCGCGCATGTGGAATCTATAACCGGAAAGCCCGTTGTAATACCCAAAAGTTTTGAGAAGATGACAGGCGCGGCTTTTGAGGAAGAACAGGCGAGTTTTGGCTATATTTTTGTTCATAATTTCCTTCCTGTAATAAGGCTTGTCACATTTATTATTTTGATGGCAGGCTCTGTTTTATACCTTGCCTACCGTTTTGTTTATACTCCGCTTAGGGCTGAGTCAATATACCGGCGCGGCTATGAAAGAATTCCCGCGGGCGAGTATCAGCGCGCCAATGAATTGTTTTATCAGGCTTTTGAAATTCACAGGAATAAAAACTGGTTCTATTCCTATGCCGAGGCGTTCAGGGATCAAAGGCGTTTTTCGCTTGCCGAAGGAAAGTATGACGAGTTATTGCGGTTCTATCCGCACGATAAAAAAGGCGTATTGGATTACGCGAAACTTAATACAGATTATTTATTAAACTACGAAAAAGCGAATAATCTTCTTCAGCGCGAGCTTCTGGATTACGCGCCTAACGACAGCGAAGGACTTCTCGCCGCCGGGGACAACTTCCTCCGCTGGGGAGATTCGGACCCTGTAAAATATTTTGACAAATACGAGGACGCACGTTTTTGCTACGCGAGGCTTTTGGAGCTATTAGGATGGCAGCCTGCGATTATTCAAAGAATGATGGCGTATTTTATCCGCGTTGATAATTTAAGGGAAACCTTGAATATGAGGATATGGTTTGAAAACAATCCGAAGCATCAGCTGCCTGCTGAATCTCTCGCGGAACTTGGCGGTTATCTTCTTGATAAACAGCTCGAAAGGCCAAAAGGCGTTCCCGATCCGTACATAGAAAGCATAGAAAGCGTACGCGACATGCTGCTTAAAGCCGTAATGATGGAGCCGACATTGCCTGAGCCTCATTACCATCTCGCGCGTTATCATAATAATTTAGGCAATGTTTATGAAGAGCGCCGGACGCTTGAAAACGCGATACGCGCTTTTAACCTCGCGCAGACTGAATCCGTGCGAAGGCGCGGTTACAGGGTTGATACGCAATACCGTTACGCCAATATATTGATTAATAACCGCGAGTTTTTCCCGGCGGAAGAAGAAATAGTACGAGGCATTCAATTATTCGAAGAATACATGAACAGGAATTTGATTCCGGCGTCCGCGCAGCTTGGTCAGTTATACGCTTTAAAAGGCGATCTTGAATTCTTTGTTAAGTCCGGAAACATGGAAACAACTTTAAACAACTACCACACCGCGGAAAGATACGGCTATTCGCCGCCTGAGATTCAATACAGGATGGGCGCGGCGTATTATCAGCAGGGAGACTGGAGCAATTCGTTAAACTATCTTTTTAACGCCGCGGTTGATCTTCCGTTTAACAGGCGCCTGCTTTACGCTCTTGGAAACGCGGCGTATCAGCGGGGCGATTATTTCGCGGCTCAGGGATATTACACCCGCCTTCTTGATATCCTTGAAAGCCAAAGAGTAAGACTGCCTGAGCTGCTTCCGAATGACGGTGTTCAATTCCTTGAAACAGGGGAGCGCCTCATGTACGCGCGTAACAATCTGGGCGCGGCAAGTGAAGCGCTCGCTGAGCAGACAGGCAACCGCGCGTACCGCACTTCGGCGCTTGTAATGTACACAGAGTCCGCCCGCGCTTGGGATGCCATAACCAGAAACCCTGAAACTATGGTGCGTTCGCGCCTTACCGAAAGCTCCGGCTCCCCGAGCATCAACCTGGGGTATCTCAACGCGAATAACGCTCTCCGCCCGTCAAATGATTTTGCGCCGCAGATTTTCCCCCGCATAGACAAAGATGTGCTTGAACCGTCTAAGTGGGAAGAACTGTTAAGGTAAGTAAAAGGTTTTTACGCGATTTCTTATGTTAATTACTATATTATTAGAAAAGCCTTAAAATTATTATCTTTCTCCGTATAATCTCTGGCGTTCCGGGCAGATTTCCGTCCATAGATTAAAAACAGTGTGCGCGTAATTTATATCGGTATAAAGCAATGGTTCGCTGGCATTATATCTTTTTAACCCGCAGTTAAACGCTATTACAGCCGCGAACCAGTTAGGACTGGTTTTTCTAGTTTCATTGTAGAGCAGCGCGAGATGTTGTATACCATCTTTTATCATTGTTTCGGTGTATTGCCTGTTTTCATCAGTAATACGGGAGGAAATCAGCTGCATTGAAACTCTGTCAGATGAATTATTAATTCTGTATTGATTTCCTTCGTTTTCTACAATAATAATCGCCGCTATTAAATAAGGCGGTACATTATATTGCGGCGCGAGAGCGAGTATTATCTCCATAATCCAGGCAGCTAACATATAATTTCTCCTGTATCTGTATATTTAATTGTCGGTAAATTACGAAAAATGATTATTTTAGTAATCCATTGTTTTTTCTTTTTGAAGTTTTGAAAAAGCCTCTACATAATAAATATACAAAAATCGTTTTCAAACGCCCAATAAAATCTTTCATTTTCTAGCATTGACGTTTTCCTATTCGTGTGTTAGATTTAAACAAGCCAGTTTGGTAGACCTTAAATCATTTCTTTTGGATAAGCTATGCAATATTTTGATACTCATGCCCATTTGGGGCTTATAGTTGATGACCCCATTGAACAGCTAATAGTGATACAGGAAGCCCGGCAGGCATCAGTTAATAGAATCGTCTCGATATGTAACAGTCTTCATGACTTTACGCAAGTTTATGATAACCTGAGATCCGCGTCCAATGTGTATCACGCTGTGGGCGTCAGCCCTTCCGAAGTGCAGAATCCCGGCAAAGGCTGGCAGCAGCTAATCGAGCAGAGCGTTCAGCACGAACGCGTTGTCGCGATCGGGGAAATTGGTCTTGATTATTACAGAAAATTCGGGGATAAAAAATCACAAATCGAGCTTTTTATCACTCAGCTTGATATGGCGACAAAACTTAATAAACCGGTAATCATTCACAACCGCGATGCTGGTCACGATGTGCTGGATATTCTGCGCGATCGCCTGCCTCCGCGCGGCGGAGTGCTTCATTGCTATTCCGAGGACGCCGCTTACGCCGAAAAAGCGCTCAGTCTCAATTTGTATTTCTCTTTTGCCGGCAACTTCACATATAAAAACGCCAAAAATCTGCATGAAACTATCGGCGTGCTTCCTGTTGATCGAATTTTAATTGAATCTGAAAGCCCCTTCATGGTTCCCGCGGATTACCGCGGCAAGAGAAATATGCCTAAATACCTCCCGATTACCGCCCGGTACATGGCGGGAATGATCGGCATGGATGAGGAAGCGTTAGCTGCTCAGCTTTGGGAAAACTCCTGTAAATTTTTTAACCTGCCGAACGTATAATTTTTTGTGAGTTTTTATAGATCAATTAAAATCGGCTCTTTGGAACTTTCCGGCAATCTTTTTTTAGCTCCGGTCGCGGGTTATACAGATCGCGCGTTTCGTTCCATATGCTCCGAGCTTGGCGCGTCTTTTTCATTTACGGAACTGGTCTCGGCGGAATCACTGTACCGGAACTTTGCCAAATACGGATTGGACGATAAAGAGCGCGCCGCGAAAACTTCTTTTAACCTTGTCCGCCGCGGAGAAAATGAAAAAAAATACGCGATACAGCTTTTCGCGGGGGAAAGCGAATCAATCTATAAAGCCGCGTCCCTGCTCGCGCCGTTAAAACCTGACGCTCTGGATATAAACGCCGGCTGCCCTGTTCCAAAGGTCGTAAAAAACGGCGCGGGCTCCGCGTTGATGAAAAACCCCGCGAAACTTGGACAGGCGGTTGAAGCGGCAGCGCGCGCTTCGCGCGAATTTCTCGGAGATATTCCTGTAACAATTAAAATCCGTTCCGGATGGGACTCGGTTTCAATTAATTACGCGCAGTGCGCGCGGATTGCCGCCGATGCCGGAGCCGCGATGGTTTCCCTGCATCCGCGCACGCGCTCGCAAGGTTACAGCGGCAAAAGTGAGTGGAATCACATCGCGGATTTAGCCGCGCGCCTTTCTGTTCCCGTCGCGGGATCAGGCGATCTTTACGCGCCCGAAGACGCGCTAAAAATGTTAAGCGAAACAGGCTGCGCCGCTGTAATGTTCGCGAGGGGCGCTATGGGCAATCCTTTTATTTTTCCTGAAACAAAAGCGCTTTTGGAAACAGGCGCGCGGGATCAGCGGGAAACGATACCGCGGCGGCTGGCGGTTGTTATGCGCCACCTTCAGATGCTGTCCTGTGACATTGGCGAGAGGACAGCGTGTCTTGAGATGCGCAAGCAGTTCTGCGCTTACACAAAAGGTTTTTCAGGCGGAGCCGCGCTTCGCGAAAAGGCTGTCCGCGCTCAAACAATAGAAGAGTACAAAAAAATAATTGATGAATATCTGTAATTCTTCCGATAATAAATTATTACTCGCGGGAGGATTTTATGGTTTGGCTTTTTGTCGGTATCGCTTTAATTGTTTTTGGAATTATCGGACTTGCTGTTCAGATTCACAGCATCAGAAATAAAACTAATATGTATTAATTCCGCTGTTGATTTTCTACGCCTTGACCTGTTTTAATTCAATCTCTATTCTTAAATCATGAATTTTTTAAAAAAGCCGTTTAGATACTCTAATTTTAATTCCGTTTATTGGCTTATCGGAATAAATATTCTTTTTTACATCGCGATGCAGTTCTTTGGAGACAGGCCGGCGGCTGTTCTGGATATTTCAAGTCTTGGAATAAGAGATCAGGCGGGCCGCGTATATACTCACACGCAAATCGGACTTTCCAGCATGCTCGCGATGATGCCTCTCGCGGTTATTGAGCTTGGCGCTGTCTGGTCATTTATCACCTATATGTTTATGCACGCGGGCGTATCGCACATTCTTTTTAATATGCTTGGCCTTTTTATTTTTGGTCCGCATGTAGAAAGACAAATGGGCAGCAAGGAGTTTCTTGTTTATTATCTTTTGACAGGCGCTTTAGCCGGAGTTCTTTCTTTTTTTATGTATGTATTAACTGGCAGCCTGATAGTGAATCTTGTAGGAGCGTCCGGCGCTCTTTACGCTGTGATGATCGCTTACGCGATATATTTTCCCAATTCAATTATTTCTATCTGGGGGATAATTCCTCTGCGCGCGCCGGTAATGGTTTTAATTTATACTGTTCTGTCGATATTTTTTGTTGTTACAGGCGGAGGAGGCAATGTCGCGCATCTTACGCATCTCGCGGGTTTTATCTTCGGCTGGTTTTATTTTATGATCCGTTTCGGCGTAAATCCGTGGCGAAGGCTTACAAATAAATAAAAAAAATTTCTACTAACCGGTTTTGAAAAAAACTCAAATTACAAGGACATAAATTAATGAAAAAGGTCGGCATTCTTTTTGGCGGGAAATCCGCTGAACATGAAATTTCATTGTTATCCGCGAAAAATATTTACGAAGCGATTGACAGAAATAAATTTGAACCTGTTCTTATCGGGATCGATAAAACTGGCAGATGGATTCTAAATGACGCGGATCGGTTTTTATTAAATGAAAACAACGCGGCGCTTGTAGAGCTGAACACAAACGGAAAAAACGTCAGCCTTCGAACTGACAGAAACAGTTTTACCGCCGAAAGCGGGAAAGATTTAAATCTTGATGTTATATTTCCGGTTCTTCACGGGCCATTCGGCGAAGACGGCGCGGTTCAGGGGTTTCTTAAGTTAGCTGATATTCCCTATGTCGGCGCGGGAGTGCTTGGCTCCGCCGTTGGGATGGACAAAGACGTGATGAAACGTCTTTTACGCGGCGCGGACATTCCTGTCGGTAAATTTATAGCTTTAAAAAACCATGAAAAAATTCCGTCTTTTTCTGAAATTGAAGCCGCGCTGTCCTCTGATGGAGTTAGCGGCTCTCCTTTTTTTGTTAAACCCGCGAACATGGGTTCCTCTGTCGGGATCAGCAAAGTCCGCGATGAGTCGGAACTGGAAGACGCTTTAAAAACCGCGTTTCTTTATGACACCAAAATCATTATAGAAGAATTTATTCCGGGGCGCGAAATTGAGTGTGCTGTTCTTGGAAACGAAGAGCCTTTAGCATCAATTCCCGGCGAGGTAATTACTGCTCATGATTTTTACTCGTATGACGCGAAATACCTTGATGAAAAAGGCGCGGCGCTGGAAATTCCCGCCATGATTGATGAAGACGCGAAAAAGAGAATAATGGATTTGTCCGTAAAAGTTTTTAATACGCTTTGCTGCGAGGGGCTGGCGCGGGTCGATTTCTTTTTGAAAGAAAACGGAGAAATTATTGTAAACGAAATTAACACTATGCCTGGATTCACAAAAATCAGCATGTATCCTAAAATGTGGGAAGCAAGCGGCATTCCCTATACCGATCTTATTACCCGTTTAATCGGGCTCGCGATTAACCGTTATGAAAAAGAAAGCAAATTAAAAACAACCGTAGCCTAAGCGAAAATTTAACCGCGTTTTGGTTTTGTTTTTTTATTTTCTCGTATATTTTGAATTTTTTTCTTTAAAAATTTAATTAATTGCTGTATACTGTATGTAGTAATCAGTTAATCACTTGAGTTTTTTCCAAAATGCGGACCCGCGGTTCGATAGTTTTGAAAAAGCCTCATTTTATTTATTTTATAGGAGCGAATATGAATCTGGATAAGCTTAAAGAAAAAATCGATACATCCGATGTTGTGGAGGAAGTGATTATTTTGTCTAAAAAGGTATTCAGCAAAAGCGGCGATGACGTTCAAAAAGTGATCGAGATGTTCATAACAAAATCATATTTAATGGGAAAGAAAAATTTAAGTAAAGCAGTCATCGAATAAATATCAACCGCTTGCGTTAAAAAATCAGGCGGGTTTTAGACCCGGAAGATCCCAATCCGGCGGAATTTTTGTCGGCGTTCCTTTTGAGTCGACAAATACCCATGTCACTTTCGCGTCTATTATCAGTTCTTCTCCGCGTGTGATTTGCTGGGAGATTGTTCCGCTGACAGCGCCTTTTTTTATCGGCTTTGATTTAATTACAAGTTCGTCGTCCGTAACAGCCGGTCTCTTATAATCGATCTCGATACGGGAAATATAAGTGCCGTAGCCAAGTTCGACAGCTTTTAAATAATCGAAACCGATATCTTTTAGGAATTCATAGCGCGCGTATTCAAGATAATTTAAATAATTCGCGTTATTAACATGGTTGTAGCTGTCGCACTCGTAGGTTCTTACTTTTAATGTACATTGAGTTTCCATATAGTTATTATAATATATGTTAAAAGTTATGAAAAGACGCGGGTCTATGCGAAAATAAATTTTTTATGGTATTATTAGTTATGTTTAATTTCTGTCCGTCATGCGCTTCTAAAAATATAACTTTTAACGAAGGAAAAGTTTTCCGTTGTCCTGATTGTGATTTCACTTTTTACCAGAATGTCGCCGCGGCGACAGGCTTGATTATATCTGTGCCTGACGCTGAAAGCGAAAAACTTGTATTTCTGGTACGTGGTAATGAGCCTGCCGCCGGTAAACTCGATCTGCCTGGCGGCTTTGTTGACGCCGGTGAAGGGGTGATGGAAGGATTGTACCGCGAGCTTCAGGAAGAACTCCGCTGGTCGCCCCCCGTCCCGCGGGGAGAGTCTTTAATCAATGTGTTTAAGTTATTCGCCTCGTTTTCCAATGTTTATGAGTATAAAAATATTAAATACAATACATGTGATATGTATTTTTATGTTTCAGCTCCTGGATTAAAACCGGAAGATTTACATTTGGAAGAATCCGAAATTTCAAGCGCGCTTTTCTTGAGGCCCAATGAAGTAAATTTTTCCGATTTTGCCTTCCCGTCTACAGTAAAAGCCGTTAAAAAATACTTTGAAATGTTTAGCTTAAAGAATTAAAATTTTTTTTAATAAAATTATTAATATTTTTTCTTTCATAGCCTTGACTATTTTTTAATTTCTCTGCATCTTGATCTTATGAATCATGGAAGCCCGTCAGTTTCTTTTTCCATTCCCGGCGAGTACCGGAAAGCGGCTGAACGCCTTTTCCCAAAGGATGGGTTTTCCAGGGGTCAAAAACCGGATTTAAAAGCCGCGTCGGAATTCGCTAAATCCCTCGGAATTGGCGTTGAGTATCAGCGCCTGCTCACGCTGGACAGAAGCAGCCCGGAGTTTCAGAATTTTCTTACATACTTTCAGAACAATATGGATTTATTGATAAAAAAAACGTGGGTCGAAAAAAATGATGAGTTGCGTAAGGACACGCTTCATGATGATATTCCGCTTTTCATGGAAAAAATCGAAAAAGCAGATTACTATAAAGCGATTGATGACTTTTCAAGGATTCTTAATGAGCTTGCCTATTTGTTTTTCGGCGATCAAAGCGATAAAGCCGACTTTACTGAATACACATTCCGCATCGACGCGCAGATGGGGCTTTTTTGGTGGTACGGAAACAAACTTGAACTAATAAAAAAACTGGATAGTAAAAATGTAGATACTAACGACAGGATTTTATGGGCTGTTCTGCTTTTAGGCTTGTGTTATCTGACGAATTTCTAAAGGATTAATTATGACTGATACAGATTTAACCGCCTCACGCGTTAACGCGCTCCGCGAGGAAAATGACAGCGGCGCGGGTTCTGATTTTATAAGCGAATTTATTAAAGAAGATATCGCTGCCGGGCGTTTTAATCATGTGCGTACGCGGTTTCCTCCCGAGCCGAACGGATGGCTTCATATCGGACATTGTAAAGCTTTTTATATTGATTTCTACATGGCGGAAAAATTCGGCGGCAAGTGCAATCTTCGTTTTGACGATACCAATCCTGAAAAAGAAGATATCTCTTATGTGGAAGCGATCAAGCGGGATATTAAATGGATGGGTTATGACTGGGAAGACCGCGAGTTTTACGCTTCCGATTATTACGAATATTTATATGATCTTGCCGTTAAGATAATTAAAAAAGGAAAAGCTTATGTTGATGATCTTAACGATGAGGAAATCAGGGAGTACCGCGGAACCGCGGCGGTTGAAATCAAAGGTGAAACCCGCGTAACGCCGCCGGGAAGAAACAGCCCTTACAGGGATCGTTCTGTCGAGGAAAATCTTGAGCTGTTCGCGAACATGCGCGCGGGCGTTTATCCCGATGGAGCGAAAACGCTGCGGGCGAAAATCGATATGACTCATCCTAATTTAATTATGCGCGACCCTGTGATGTACAGGATCAGGCGCGAGCATCATTACAGAACCGGCGATTCATGGTGTATTTATCCTATGTATGATTTTCAACATCCGCTTTCCGACGCGAAAGAAGGAATTACCCACTCGCTTTGTTCGCTTGAGTATGAAATCCACAGGCCGCTTTACGAATGGTTTATCCGCGAGGCCGAAGCGTTTCCCTCGCGTCAGATAGAATTCGCGCGCCTTAACCTGACATACACCGTTATGAGCAAACGCTGGCTTTTAAAGCTTGTTCAGGACAAGCATGTTTCAGGCTGGGACGATCCGCGCATGCCGACAATCGCGGGGCTTCGCCGAAGGGGTTATACGCCTGAGTCTATCCGCGCTTTTGTTTCACAGGCGGGCATCGCCAAAACTGACAGCATGGCGGATATCGCTTTTCTTGAGTACTGCCTTCGCGGGGATTTAAACAAGCGCGCGTTACGCGTCATGGCGGTGCTTCGCCCGCTGAAACTTATTATCGAAAACTGGGAAGAAGGCAGAACAGAAGAGCTTGAAGCTGTCAACAATCCCGAAGATGAATCGGCGGGAAAACGCCTTGTGCCTATATCGCGCGAGCTGTGGATTGAACGCGATGATTTTGAAGAGACGCCTCCGCCCAAATACTTCAGGCTTTTCCCGGGGAACTCGGTGCGGCTGCGTTACGCGTATATTATTACCTGCACCGGCTTTGATAAAGACTCAAGCGGAAACATTACCGCGGTACGCTGCGCGTATGATCCGCAGACAAGGGGAGGCAACGCGCCTGATAACCGCAAAGTTAAAGGAACAATACACTGGGTCTGCGCTTCCCATTCCGCGCGGATAGAGGCGCGCCTTTACGATTATCTTTTTAAAACTGAACGCCCGATGGAAACTGCCGCGCGCGAAGACGGCTCCGCGGGGGTTTTTACGGATAATTTAAACCCAAATTCTTTAGAAGTTATTAATGACGCTTACGGCGAAAGAGTTTTAACAAATGCCGCTACTGGCGATATTTTCCAGTTTGAGCGTCTTGGCTATTTTTCCTGCGATCCGGACACAGATAAAGAGGCCGGAAAGTTTGTGTTTAACAGAACAGTGGGTCTTCGCGACACATGGGGAAAGATCGCTAAGAAGAATTAATTTTAATTATTCCGCGCTTGATGTTATCTCATTTATGAGTTCCTTAAATTCTTTTTTTTCATCGTTTGTTAGAACATCGGAAGAATACAAAGCTTTTTCAAAAAGATCGCCGGTTTTGTAAATATCCTTGTTTATTTTTACATTTAACGGCGATGATGAGGCAAGAAGATCGCAGTATTCGCGCGGAGCCAGCGAGGGTTTCCATGATACGCCGCGGATATCAGAACCCCAAATTATTAGGCGCGCGAAAAGCGTTACGCTCATTTGCACATCGCGTTTTTTCGCGGGCGAGTACGCGCTAAAAAGCATCTTCGCGGCTCGGTTGATTTCATCCGCGCTGTATTTTGATAATTTTTTTGATTTGCTGTTTTTTATATACGTTAAAAATGAGGTTATCGCGTTTTTTATGCCGCTAAACCATTCCGTTATTATCAGTTTTAGTTTCTGGCGGAACGTTAAATTTTTTTGCAGGTTTCCTTTGTTGATTAGCGGAGCGATCATAAATCTTATAAGCATAAAGACAGCGAAAATAATTAAAGCGTATCTAATGACAATCCAAAAACGCTTCATTAAATTTTCCCAGAAAAGGGATCTTTGCAGCTCATCATAAGGAATTTGTCCCCAGCCCATATTCTCCTGCTGAAACACCGCTTCCGCCGCCGGCATTTCGATTTCCTTGTATTCCCTGTTAAAAAACGAAAAAAGCCACGCGAAAAAATCTGTGATAACGGAAAAAGGTATAATGCTTGTATTTGATGAAAGAAGACCCGCTAAAACAAGACCTGAAAAAGAAAGTAAAATTATCGCGAGAACGCGTTTGATCCGTTCGTATCCTGAAAGTTTTATGCCTTCTCCCGCGTAGTACTGTTCCCATTTTATTATCGCGAAAAGCCCGTGAATGCAGACTCCGCTCGCGAGGAGGATGATTAAATGAAAATATATTATTATTGGCATTTGTGTATTAACGATAATACTCGCTAGCGCTAGAATAAAAATTATTATTATCTGCGCGTAGTAATTTGTTCTCGCTTTATTGATGTTTTCTTCTGTATACGATAATAATCCTGAATCTTCATATAACATCGCCTGAAGTTTCGCGCCTTCGTATTTTTCCGTTATCGCTTCGAATAATTTGCGCGCCGCGAATAATGTTTTTAATAAAATTACGCTTATCCATGTATATAACGCGCTGACTACCGAAATAATATTTACAGGGTTCGGAATAAAACGCTGCCCGAATGACGCTTCAAAATAAAATATCGATGTTAATAAATATATTAATATTGATATAATAACCGCGCCTCTTATGTTAGCTGCAATACGGCTCGCCTTTACATTCTTCATAAAATCAAAATAAAATGACGCGGCGGCGGCGCTTAATGCTCCCGCTGCTATTAAAATAATAATGTTTAAGTTAACTGAAAACAGAGAGTTAAAAAGCATAATATATGCTATAAGGCATGATAAAGGCATATAAATCGCGAGAAGCGTATAAACAGGGCTGTTGCCAAGATGGCTTTTATCAAATTCTTCGTAGTTTCTGTCGGAGTTTTCAAATGATATCATAGCCGCTTTCCTTTATCTGATGCCTCGGCGAGTTGCCTGGGACTACAGAAAGCATTGTTCGTTCATCTATGACAAGATATTCAAGGCTAAGATGATGTTTTTTAAGCAGGTTAAGCGTGATATACGCTTCATCGCCGAGGTCAGGACCAGCGTAAATGTATCTTGTTCCGTAAGACAGATGCCTGCCGTAGTTTAACATGGTTATTACGCTGTTATGCGCAATTTCAGGTTCAGCGCTGTTAGCTGATTTTGAGTAATCAAGAGCAGCGAGCCGTTCAAGAATCGGGATTGGAGAGGAAGCGGACGCCGGAATTACAGAAATTCCTCCTTCATGGCTTAATGTATAAATTATTATTCCAAACGACTGCCTTTCGCGGGATGCCTTTAGGCAAAGAGCCGCCGCCGCTTCAATGATTCGTTCAATGTTAAATCTCCTGTTTTTAAAATGATAATCATCCCAGTTCACATTCAAAAAAAGCATAACAGGATATGAAGCAGAGGCTTCATACTCGTTTATAAGAAGGCTCCTATGCCCTGATTGAACTTCAAGCTGATTCAATTTCGCGCTTGCCTTCCAGTTGATCCTCCGTCTTTCATCCCCCGGATAATACGGGCGAAGCGACCTGTAGCGCGTAAGATCTTCGTATAAGGGGTTTGTATTGATCATGTTTCCCAGCGGAATTCCCCTTGAATTTTTTATGTTGATTGAACGAACCGAAGGATAAACGTAAATTTTCGTCGTTTCTTTTTCTGTTATGTGAAACGGGAATAATCCCAGAGGATCCGAGCCTTTAATTACAGCGGGTCCAACATTAAAAATTCCTCTGTCCGCGCATAATCCGTCCCAGCAAAGAAGCGTCCATGATTGCTTAAAAAGTGAGCAGAATGTTTTTTTAATTCTTACCACGGAAAGATCGCCCGGGCTGTCGCTTGAAACAAGCATAAACGCGGGGAGAATTCCGTTATTTTCAATTTTTAACTCGATGCGCGCCCATTCATGGCGGAATACGCGCAGTTCGCTGTCCATTCTGGTTACGCGGATATGATTAACAAGATACCATGAGTAAATCCTTGAGCATACAAGGATAAAAATAAAAAACAAGCAAATAAATTGCGCTATGTAAACAGGTGTAAAAATAAATATTAAAATAAAAAATATTATTAATACGCTGAATAATTTATTTCTTTCGGAGCTTAGCCTTCCATCGCTGTTTTTTTTCGCTGAATTTATTTTTTTTTCCGCGCCGGTTATTTCCTCGGCGCTGTTTTTTTTCATTGAGATGTCCGGTATTCAGGAATCGAAGTTGAATCCAGAATTGATTGAATTATCCTGTCCGGCGTTATCCCTCTTATAACCGCTTCAGACGCGAGCAAAAGCCGCTGGCGGAAAACGCTTTTTGACATTTCTTTAACGTCTTCCGGCGTTACATAATTTCTGTTTTTTATCGCGGCGTAAGCCTGAGACGATCTGTAAAGAGCGAGGCTGCCTCTTGGGGAAATTCCCGCTTTTAGCTGCGAATGATTCCGCGTTGCCTCGACAAGCGTAAGCAGATAATCCTTTACGGTTTTTTCAACATGTATCCGGCTGACGGCTTCCTGAAGAGGCGCGATTTCTTCCGCTGACGCGACGCTTTTTATATCTGTAACAGGATGCGTTAAACGCCGCTGGTTTTCCAGCATGCGCGATTCTGAATCAGCGTCAGGATAACCAATGCCAAGCGAAATTAAAAAGCGGTCTTTTTGCGCTTCAGGAAGCGGGAAGGTTCCTTCGAACTCGACGGAATTTTCCGTGGCGAGAACAAAAAATGGTTCCGGAAGCGCGATACGGTTTCCGTCTACTGTTATCTGAGATTCCGCCATCGCTTCCAAAAGAGCTGACTGCGTGCGCGGAGTCGCGCGGTTTATCTCATCAACAAGCACAAATTGATTTACCAAAGGACCCGGGCTGTAAACAAAGCGCCCTTTTTTATCGTCGAATTCTTCCGCCTGCCGCCAGACTGAAACTCCCAGAATATCGGCAGGCAAAAGATCGGGAGTGCATTGTATGCGCGAAAATGTCAGGTTCAGGCTTGCCGCGAATGCGCGAGCGAGAATTGTTTTTCCTGTACCGGGAACATCTTCCAAAAGCGCGTGTCCTCTCGCGAGAAACGCCGTGATTAATGTATCAATTACATCAGTTTTTCCAAGAAAAACAGTTTCGATATTGTTTCTGATCCTCTGCGCGAATTCCGCGATTTCCTGGCATTGTTTTGGCTGCGTGTTGTTCATGGTTAATTATAATATAGAATTTTTAATTATAAAACCTTTGTTACTTTGATTTTACGATCCTGTGGATTTATATTTTTTCAACCCAAACCGGAAAAACACATAACTCGGAATTAAAAATAAAAGTCCTATAACCGGAGTAAACATGTAAAACATATTCGTTTTTATTTCCAGAATATATAAAAGAGGATAATATTGAAACAACGCAAGCGGAACGATATAAGTTAAAAATTTTAAAATATTTTTTCCGTAAATAGAAAACGGATAACGTCCGAATTCGCGCGCGCCGTCCGTCAGGATGTTCATAAATTCAAGTCCTTCTATCGTAAAAAAGGAGAACGCGGCGTAAATGATAAAAAGCGCGAAAAAAATTAGGCTTCCGCAGATAACCATAAGGCAAATCGTTAATATTTTATCCGCTGTCCAGTTAACGCCGCTTTGCGGTATCGCGTAACAGAAAATAATTACAGCCTGCGCTAATCTTCCAAGGCGGGAGAAATCCATTTTCCACGCGAGAATCTGAAAGATAACGCTTCTGGGTCTTACAAGAGCGCGGTCAAATTCTCCGTTTCCAATCATCTGCGGAAAAACATCAAAGCCTCTTCCCAGCATTTCCGCGATTGAAAACGACATCAATATTACGGCGAAACAAAGAATTGCCTGTTCAAATGTGAATCCCTCTACAACATTAAACCGCGAAAACATAAAATAAACGCCCAACAGCGCGGAGAATGAAACCAGAAACTGTCCTAACGCGGTTAAGAAAAAAGAGACCTTATACTGCATCTGGCTTTTTATGTGCATGGATAAAAATTTTAAATATAGATTAAAGCCAGCGTTTCTCATTCTTCATCCGCCCTGTACAATAACTTTTTTTAACGCCCTGCTCATCGCGAACCTGCCGGTTAAAAATAAAACTGTTAACCAGAATAATTGTAAAGCAATTCCTGTTAAAGCTTCCTTGCCGGCGATATTTCCGCTGTAAATCCTAAGCGGCATATTCTGCATTGACGCGAACGGCAGAAGCTCAACAACCGCGCGGATATTTTCCGGGAAAAACGGAAGAGGAATTGTCGCGCCCGCGAGAAAATCAGATAACACCGCTGTAATAATTCTTACGCCCATCGGCGATAATGTGTAGAATAACGAAATATATACCAGCATGGAAAATGAGATAATGACACCTAACGATAGCGCGGCGGAAACAATGAATAATAAAAACTGCGTTAAACCGGAGGGAAGAGACATTCTGTACGGCTGCGGAAGCAGAAACGCTACAATTAATATCGGAGCGCAGCGAAGCAGCGCGCGCGCGAGGCGGTTCGCGGCAGCCTGACAAAACCAGCGGCTGTATAAATCAATCGGGCGCGCCAGTTCATACGCGATTGTTCCCTGCGAGATAGAAGCCGCGATATCGTTTTCCCAAAACCACATCATAAAAAGCGCGAGGAAAGCCTGCTGCATCCAAATATATGAAACCACCTGCCGGAACTCCATAGGAAAAGCGGCGGGGTTTACGCGGTAAAACGCGGCGAACGCGAAAATTTCCATAAAGCCCCACGCGAACTGAGTCGCGATTCCGGCTGCCGCCGCCGCGCGGTATTGGAGAGCGTTGATAAATCGTATGCGGAATATCGCGATATATTTTTTCAGATATGAAACTCCCTGTATAAAGACGCGGCCATTTCCTCCGCGCTTACGCCGGAGACGGAAAGATCAAGTATTTCCGTAAGCGAGGCGAAATATTTTATCGCTTCCGATACTGGCAAGACCGAAGGATCAAGAGTGATGATAAGCCTTTCATCTTTTGATTCAGCTAACGTCATTCCGCTGATAATCTGCGGAACATCGCCTGAGTATTCGATGATCAATGTTTTTTGCTGAGACGAACGTTTTTTTAGTTCGCTGATATTTCCATCGAGCAATATTCTGCCTTTCCCGATTAAGATTATGCGCTCGGTAAGCGCTTCGATATCCTGCATATCGTGAGTTGTAAGTATTACAGTAATTCCTTTTTCCTTATTTAATTTTTTTATAAATTGTCTTACCGCTATTTTTGACACAGCGTCAAGCCCGATTGTCGGCTCGTCAAGAAATAAAATTTTTGGATCGTGTAACAAGGATGCCGCGATTTCGCATCTCATGCGCTGTCCAAGGCTTAAGCTCCGCGCAGGCGTTTTTAATAATTCGCCAAGATCTAAAAGCGAAGTCAGCTCATCCAGATTATTACTAAAAAGTTTTTCGTCTGTTTTGTATATATCGCGGATAAGCTCGAAACTGTCGATGACAGGTACATCCCACCAAAGCTGGCTTCGCTGTCCGAACACCACGCCAATTTCGCGCGAATGTGCGACGCGATCTTTCCACGGAGTTCGTCCATTAATTATACACGCGCCGTTATCAGGCGTTAAAATGCCGCACATGATTTTTATTGTCGTGCTTTTTCCTGCTCCGTTTGGTCCGATATAACCGACCATCTCTCCGTCATTGATTAAAAAATTTACGTCGTTTAACGCGCGGATAGTTTCTGTTTGGCGTGAAAATAACGCCTTCACAGCGTTTTTAAATCCCGCCTGTCTTTTCGCCACATGAAAGGTTTTGTTGATGTTCGCAAGAGATATCATTAAAAATTTCCTTAAACAATCAGTTTATGATTTATTAAAGAAAATGTAAATGTATTTATTTTAATATCCAATTTTCATATGATTCTTTCATAAATTTTTTTATATCAATTCCGTATGCGTCGTTTAAAACGCCGCTGTTTAAAACATCGCTGATATCTCCCTTTGCGGCGATTTTTCCATCGATTAGGATTAGCGCGGAATCAGAAAACCGGCGAGCGAGGTTAAGATCGTGAAACACGTTTACAAGGATTTTATTTTTTTCTTTTGTCCATGTTCTTAAAAATTCCAAAAGTTCAATTTGATGTTTTATATCGAGGTGATTCGCGGGTTCATCCAGTAAGATTACATCAGAAGCCTGCGCTAGCGTTCTCGCGAGAAAAACTCTTTGCAATGTGCCGCCTGAAAGTTCATCTATCAATCGGTCTTTGTTTTCCCATAAATCCAGTTTAATTAAAACTTCTTTAACAATTTCCTTGTCATCAGAGCATTGAGTTCCGAACATGCTGTCTGAGTGCGCGTAACGCCCCATCGAAACTGTATCATAAACAGTATAAGGAAAATAAACCAATGAACTCTGGTTTAACAGCGATATTTTTTTCGCTAGTTTCCTGCGCGGTAACTTTGATATATCAATATCATCTATAAAAATTCCGCCGCGGTAATCGATTATGCGCGCAAGAGATTTTAAGAGAGTGCTTTTTCCGCAGCCATTAGGTCCTAAAACGCAAAAACTTTCGCCTTTTTCAACATTAAAGTCAATGTCAAAAATTACATCAGCGCCGTTATAACCGGAAAATAATTTTTCTGTTTTTATCATTTTTTATTCCTCTTAAAACAGGGATTATTTTTTCCTTCTTTTAAAATAAACCCAGGCGAAAAACGGAGCGCCGATTAACGCTGTAACCGCGCCTACCGGAAGTTCAGCGGGAGGCGTTACTGTTCTTGCCGCGAGGTCCGCCAGCGCCATAAACGCGCCGCCAAAAAGCGCTGACATAGGAATTACATGCTTGTGCGATGATCCGAAAATTCTGCGGACAATGTGTGGCGCCGCTAAATCCACAAAGCCGATTATGCCGACAAACGCGATAGCGCTCCCCGTTAACGCTGCGGCAGTTATGAGCAATATCAGTTTTACGCCGCGGATATTTACGCCTACTGTCTGCGCGTTATCTTCGCCGAATGTCATTATATCCAGTTCTTTATTAAAGCGTGAGGTGAATAAAACGCCGGCTAACGCCGCCGGAGCTAAAATATAAACTGTATACCAGTCTTTCATGGCGAAACTTCCCATTTGCCAGAATACCATGCGCTGAGCGCCTTCGCGGAAGAACGCGAACATAAGCGTGGTAACCGCGTTTAAAAATAATGCGAACACCATGCCTGTTAAAATCACCGTGTGGTTTTCCATGCGCGCGTCAAGCTGCCTTGAGATTCCCATCACAATTAAAATCGCGCCAAGTCCAAAAACAAATCCCAATAACGGCATGGTAAACATTGATATAAATGGAATATTCACTCCCGCGAAAATTACAAGCGACGCGCCTAAAGACGCTCCTGACGATACTCCCAAAGTATATGAAGAAGCCAGAGGATTTCGCAAAACAGACTGCATCACAGCTCCGCTTACTGAAAGCGCCGCTCCCGCGCAAAAAGCGAGCAGCGCGCGCGGCAGGCGAAGGTTCCATACGATAGCCGCGTGAGCCGGATTTATGTGCCCGCCCATATCCAGTCCAAATACGTTATGCGCTATTACGCGCAAAATATCCTGCGGCGGTATGTATACGCTGCCTATCGCGGCGCTTAAAAGCAGCGTAATTACGCTGGCGCATACCGCGATGATTATCTTTATTTTCATCTGTAATATTCGGGGTATACGGCTTTCGCTATTTCGCGTAACGCTTTTATTATATTTTGGCTTGGACGGCTGCTTGAATTCGCGTCAATCATGTAAACATCGCCGTTTTGAACCGCCGCGATTACGCCAAAGCCCGGTCTTCCCATAATTTCTCCTATAGGATCATCTAAAAAATCCGTTGTGGTCAAAATTACATCAGGATTCGCCGATAAAAGCGCTTCGTCAGAAATTGACAACCATCCTGTTTGATTTTTAAAAATATTCTCAGCTCCTGTAAGTTCTATCATTTCATTTAAAAATGTTCCTGTCCCGAAACTGTACATCCACGGCGCGGGAGAAATTTCAAAATAAACCGTTCGTTTCTCCGTTATGGTTTTGGATATATCACTAACTTTGTCTATTTCCGCCTGCATGCCGGAAACAAGAGTTTCACCGGCTTCGCGCGCTTCCATCACTGAAGCGATAAAACGTATATCTTCCATAATAGCCGCGACGTTGCCGCTTGTCGGCATATATATAACGGAAATTCCCGCGGCGGAAACAGGAGCGAGAGGATTATCGCCGGTTCCTCCCCTTGCTATGCCTGTAATAAAAATAATATCAGGCATATAGCTGACAATTAGTTCCGCGTTAAGCGCCATCATATCCAGTTCGGCTGGTGTGTTAGGCGCGAGCCCGGCGGTATCCGCTGAATATATATCAACGGCGATAATCCGGTTCGCTAACCCCAAACCAATCAGAATTTCCGTATTGGACGGTCCGATAGAAATAATTCTGTTAATCTTTTCCGGCAGAATTATCGCGAGACCTTCCCTGTCAACGCCCGGGCGCGCGGACTGTTGATTCGCGGATGTTTCGCTTTTCGCGCCGCACGCTGAAAAAAACAATAATAAAATTCCCAGACCAAGAACAAATGCGGCAATGTTTTTTTTAAACATTTTTTTCTCCTTCAGCAGGTTCGCGGGAATGAAGCCCGCCGCGCGAGTAAATTAATTTTTGGCTTTTCTTTTTTTGAGAAAATAAATTTTAATGTTAAACGGCTTTTCACAGGCTTTTCCGCGAACCTTGAAAAAATATCCCGCGGCTATAAAGCCGTCAGGCGCATACCAAAGTCTCCTGGCTTATGGGCTCTGTCTGATATATAAAAATACGGAAGCTGTTAATAATTTAAATTATCGAACAACTCTATTTTTGTTTCAGGCGTTTTTTCCATCGGCCTTCCCATTTGATTTATTAATCAAAGATTAAATAGCCAAACAGTGACCGTACTAAAACTATAGTTTTTAACTAAAGTTTTTAAACTTAAGTTTATGATGGAATCTTCCCAATTACACAGTTACGGGATAGCGGAGGAATTGGAACTCACATTCTTAAAAACACGCGAGCGCCTCACCCCACTTCCTTTGAAATATACAAGGACAGTTTATTTTAATTTTTTTGGCATGTCAAGGCGAAGAAGAAGCCGCGGTTTTATTTATCGCTTCCAGTAAACCTGAGAGATAACTTATTCCAATCGCTCTGTCGTAAAGTCCGTATCCCGGAATTGACACCTCTCCCCAGATGCATCTGCCGTGATCCGGGCGAAGCGGCCCGTCAAAACCAATGTCGCATAACGCTTTCATGATAGCGTGCATATCAAGAGAGCCGTCGCTTGATAAATGCGCTGATTCCTCAAAGCTGCCGGGGCTGTTATGTTTAACGTTTCGTATATGCGCGAAATGGATACGCCCTTTTAAGCTCCGGATTATATCGGGAATATCATTATCGGGATTTGTTCCAAGGCTTCCGGAACAAAGCGTTACGCCGTTATAAGGATTGTTAACCGCGTTAATAAGGCGCGAAAGATCAGCCTTGTTTTTCATTATCCGCGGGAGTCCAAAAACAGACCACCCCGGATCATCAGGATGCATCGCCATTTTTATTCCGTATTTTTCGCACACTGGCATAATCGCTTTTAAAAAATATACAAGATTCTCGAATAATTTTTTTTCATCGATATCATGGTACATCTTAAACAGTTCGTTTATTCTTTCCATTCGCTGAGGTTCCCATCCTGGAAGCAGAAAACCGCCTGCTTTTTTACTCATTGCTTCAAACATATTATCAGGAGTAATTTGTTTTATAATTTCATGATCATACGACATTACTGTCGCGCCGTCCGGTCTTACCTTCGCCAAATCCGAGCGCGTCCAGTCAAAAACCGCCATGAAATTATAACAAACAGTATCTATACCGGCATCAGAAATTACCTTAAGCGTTTTAATATATTTTTCGATATACATATCGCGCTCACCGCTTCCTGTTTTAATAGCGTCGTGAACATTAACGCTTTCAATGCCGGAAATTTCAAGCCCGTTATCTTCAGCCTGTTTTTTTAAAAAAAGCAGTTCTTCTTTTTCCCATTTTTCTCCCGGCTGTTTGCCGTATAGCGTAGTTATTATTCCGCTGATTCCGGGTATCTGGCGAACCATATCAAGCGTTATGTGATCATATCCCGATCCAAACCAGCGTAAAGTCATTTTTATCATTTTTCTTTCCATAAGACAATTTTATTTTTTTTTCTTGTTTTTTCCATATCAATAACCCGCTGATTTGATGATCCGCAGAATGTTAAACCTATATTTCGCATTTCATGAATATATCGCCCGTCAATCAATATATCACATTCATTTATTAGGGCGAAAACCCCGTCGTCAGTTCCCGCGAGATCAGTTATCTCCTCAAACGTATAGCCTGAATAAGCGGTTACATCCCAGCCGATTTCATGCGCGGCTGACGCGATCTCCGCAAGCTCGCCCGCCTGTAAAAACGGCTCTCCCCCTGAAAAAGTCACGCCTTGTATTTTCGTATCGGTCAGCAGCTTTACCTGTTTTTTTATCATATTGATTATCTGCTTAACAGTAAATTCCTTTCCCGCGTCCATGTCCCAGCTTTCGGGATTATGGCATTGCGGGCATTGATGGCGGCAGCCCTGTGTAAAAATCACATATCTTAAGCCGGGACCGTCAACTATACTTTCCGCGGTAATGCCGGATAAACGCATGCGTTAACCGTTAAATTTTTGATGAATCTGACGGTTTTGAATCTCCGCGAGCTTATAATCATTAAACCGGTCAAGAGTGGATAAATACCCTGTTATTCTGCGCACGCGGCTTATGCTGGTTCCTCCGCACTTAGGGCATTTGTCTTCGTTGATTACTCCGTTCAATCCGCAGTCGCAGCAAACGTCAACCGGAAAATTAACAGCGGCGTATCCCATGTCCGCTTCCGCCATCGCCTTGATCAGCGTTTCATAAGCTTTAAGATTATTTTCCGGCGCTGAAGGAAGTTCAATATAAGATATGTGCCCGGCGTTGCAGTACTTGTGATACGCGCCTTCCAGTTCTATTTTTTTTAGAGCTTTAATTTTGAACTCGACAGGTATATGAAACGAATTTGTATACCACTTTTTATCTGTAATGCCTTTTATCAGCCCGTAACGCTCCGCGTCCTGCTTTGTGAATTTTCCGCTTAACTGTTCCGCCGGAGTCGCGAGCAGCGAAAAATTTAAATTATGTTTTTTTCCCGCTTCATCGCATTTACGCCTCATGTGGCTGATGATCGCGATGCCTAACGCCTGAGCTTCCTGACTTTCACCGTGGTGCTTTCCTGTAATGGCTGTAAGACATTCGGCAAGACCAATAAAGCCGACGCTGAGAGTTCCGTGTTTTATCGCCTTTTCGATTGTGTCATCCGGCGACAGGTCGTCGCTGTCAAGATAAAGTTTTTGCCCCATCAAAAACGGAAAATCTTTTACTCTTAAATTTTTCTGCACATTGTAGCGCGTTATAAGCTGCTCAACGCATAAATCTATTATTTCATCAAGATATCTCCAGAACAAAGATACGTCTTTTCCCGATCGAAGGCCGATTCTCGGAAGATTAATTGTCGTAAATGACAAGTTACCCCTTGAATTTGTCTGTTCAGGTCCGTTGACGTTTGAAATTACGCGGGTACGGCAGCCCATGTACGCCACTTCCTCATCGCGGTACGGTTTATTAAAACTGGAATCCATAAATGAATATGTGGGGAAGAGCCGTTTGCAGGCGACCTTCATGCTAAGCTGGAAAAGATCGTAATTGGGATCGCCTTCATCAAAATTAACGCCTTCTTTTATTCTGAAACATACGTTGGGGAACAGCGGAGACTCACCCTTGCCAAGCCCTTTAAGATAAGCCTGCAGAAAACACTCAGTTACCATTCTGCCTGCTTCTGTCGTATCGCTTCCGAGATTCACGCTTGAAAACGGAACCTGCGCTCCGGCTCTTGAATGCATTGTGTTTAAGTTATAAATAAAGCCTTCCATCGCCTGAAAAGTTTCCTCTCTGGTGCGATCGAGCGCGAGTTTTTTGATTTTCTCCTCATCGGCGTCAAGCCCAAGCTCTTTTAAATTTTCGCGTATTTCCAAAGTTTGTTTTTCTTTTTCTCTTTCGACATAAACCGCCAAATCTTTGTCAAAATACGCGAATGACTGCCCGCCGTGCATATCGTTCTGGTTGCTCTGAAGTATTATCGCGGCAAGAGAAGCGGCGGTTTTTATCCCTTTGGGAGAGCGTATGTAGCCGTGACCGTTGCTGAACCCGTCCCGCAGCATTTTTTCCAGCGGAATCTGAAGGCAGGTTAAAGTTTTGCCGTACCACGAAAGATCGTGAATATAAATATCTCCGTTTATATGAGCCGCGGCTTCCTTTTCCGGCAATACCCGTTTTAAATAATAATTTTTTGACGCGACCTCCGATATTTGTAAAACTTTCGCCGAAGGAGAATTGCCGACGTTCGCGTTGTCTCGGTTTGTTTCCTGCACAATCAGGGATACTGCGTTCATCAGCTCGCTGCGCGCGTCCCTAAGCCTTGTTCTGTTATCGCGGTAAAGAATGTACGATTTCGCTTCTTTCGCGAGACCGTTCTCGATTAAAACATTTTCGACTAAATCCTGCACATTTTCGACTGAAAAATTATCATCTTTGTATTGTTTTTTAATTTTTCTGATTACTTCGAGCGTTAATTCCATCGCCTGATGCCGATCGTCATTTCCGGACGCGTGAAGACATTTAAAAACGGCGTCTGTAATCTTGCTTTCGTGGAAGGTTTGAGCCCTTCCATCCCTTTTAATAATCGATGAGAACATTTTCCCCGCCTCCAAGCATCTTCTACAAGAGTTTATATAGTATTATCGGCAAGTGTCAAGGATTTTTTTATGGATTTACGCTAAATATAGAGTATGATTTTTTTAGTGCGCTATATATAGCGTAGTTTGATTCTATTTACCATAATATGCTAAACTATGGTAGACTTATTTTATGACAAAAATTCATAATTTTGAAGTTTTCGCTATAGATACCCCTGTCGCCGGAAATTACCCCCAGGGGTTTTACAAATACCCGTTTAAAAAAGATGTCCAAACTCTTGAGCTTTTTTCCCAGACTCTTGTCTGGCTGCCGGGCGCGCCCAGGACATTCGCCGGGGACACTCAGTACACCGCTGTTTTAACGCTTGAACCCGCGGACGACTGCTCGTTCGAGGGAACTACAATTGATGATATTTCCGGTCTTCCCGCTGACGCTGAAAATATTACCATAAGCGCCGATGAAAAAAACCTTGTCATAAAAATCATTTTTAAAAAGACCGCGGAAAAAAACGCTCCGGCGCGGATAATTTTTTCCGATGATTTTAAAGGGAACGGCGGCGCTTTGTCTTCGATAGACAGAACGAAATGGGATTTCTGCCCCGAGATGGACAGGCAAGGGCGAAGCTCCTGGCGCGATGATATGGTCAGCGTAAAAGACGGGCTTTTGCGGTTAAAGTTTGCCCGCGATCCCGAACTTGGAAAAGAAAAATCCAAAGACGCCGCTTTCGCTAAAAACTGGATTCGCGCGGGAGCTGTGCGCACTCGGACTAAAGACGACAGGATGATATTTTTTCACGGGTTTGGATTTTATGAGGCGAGAATTAAATTTCCTGTTGTCAGCGGAACGTGGGGAGCTTTCTGGCTGATGAGCCCGACTCAGCGTTTTATCACAGAGGACGGAATCAACGGCGCGGAGATCGATATCATCGAAACAATCAAATCTCATCTTGGCGGTTTTAACAGCGCTCTTCACTGGAACGGCTACAGCGACAAGCATCAGTTTGTGTCAAGCGGCAGAAACAGAACGGCTGACAATCCGCGCCCTGACATTAATATTTTTGACGGAGAGTTCCACACCTTCGCGCTTGACTGGTCGCCTTCCTGTTATCTTTTCTATATAGACAGCCAATTGTTCTGGCGCGTGGACGGCGGCGATTTTTTCAATAACTGCGGAATCAATCAAAATCCAAATTATATTAAACTAACGACAGAGGGCGCGGTTTATTCAGGCGATCTGCCCGAAGATTTTTCCGAAGATGAAATGCTTGTCGATTATGTAAAAGTTTATAATCAGCCTCAATTATGATTCAGATTTTTTTCCGCGAAATATTGACGCGCCAATATTTTCCTTCCTTTTCGCGAATTTTTGTTCTATAATCTAACAATGAAAACTTGCGACCTTGCGCTGATAAAGCAGCGCGGAGCGGAGACTGGAAAAGCAATGCCCCTTGGTGCGTCGCTTACGCGCGAGGGCGTAAATTTTTCTGTCTTTTCCAAAAACGCTGCGGTCATCACTTTAATTATTTTTGAATCCGCCGAAGCAAACAGCCCTTGGATAGAAATCCCTCTTGATAAACGTAAACATAAAACCGGCAATATGTGGCATTGTTTTATCCGCGGTCTTGACGCTGGCGCCTGCTATCTGTACCGCGCTGACGGCGCTTTTTTTCCCGAAAAGGGACAGCGCTTCAACCGCAATAAAACATTGCTTGATCCTTACGCCAAAGCGATAACCGATGTAAGCAACTGGGACTACAGCAAATGCTCGGGCTATGATACAAATAAATCTGGAAGCGATTTAGATTATTCATATTTTGACGATATTGAGAATCAGCCGCGCGGCATTGTTATTAACGATGATTTTGACTGGCAGGACGATATGCCGCTTAATTATCCTCTGCGGTTCAGCGTAATTTATGAAACCCATGTAAAAGGTTTGACAGCTCATCCCAACTCCGGAGTTGAGCATCCCGGAACATACCGCGGAGTGATCGAAAAAATTCCGTTCCTAAAAGATTTGGGCGTAACCAGCCTTGAATTATTGCCGATTCAGGAGTTTAACGAAAATGAATACCTGCGCTATGATCCTAAAACCGGAAAAAAATTATCCAATTACTGGGGATACTCGACTGTCGCGTTTTTCGCGCCCAAAGGCTCTTACGCGTGGGACAAAAGCAACGGAGGGCAGGTTAACGAATTTAAACTGATGGTGCGCGAACTGCATAAGGCGGGCATCGAAGTAATTCTTGATATCGTATTTAATCACACAGCGGAGGGAAACGAACAGGGACCGACATTTTCGTTCCGCGGTTTTGACAATTCAATTTATTATATTTTAAATGAAAACAAGCGCTACTATCAGAATTATTCCGGCTGCGGAAATACCGTTAACTGCAATCATCCTGTTGTGCGCACTTTTATCATGGACTGCCTGCGTTATTGGGTGATGGAAATGCATGTTGACGGATTTCGTTTCGATTTAGGATCGATACTGGGACGCGATCAGAACGGAAACATTATGGAAAATCCGCCGACTCTCGAACAAATCGCCGAAGACCCTGTGCTGAGCTCAACAAAAATTATCGCCGAAGCCTGGGACGCTGGCGGAGCGTATCAGGTTGGATGGTTTCCCGGAGGCCGCTGGGCGGAATGGAACGATAAGTACCGCGACAATGTACGCAGATACTGGAGAGGCGATCCTAAAGAAACCCGCCAGCTTGCTACCAGAATCGCCGGTTCTTCCGATCTTTATCTGCGCGACGGACGCAAGCCTTTCCATTCAATTAACTTTGTAACAAGCCATGACGGTTTTACGATGTACGATCTTGTCGCGTATAACCATAAGCACAACGATGAAAACGGCGAAAACAGCCAGGACGGCAGCAATAATAATGTCAGCTATAATTACGGCACGGAAGGCCCCACTGACGATCCTGTTCTAAAAGCGATTAGGGAAAAACAAATTAAAAACTTTTTCGCTACCTTGATGGTGTCGCTGGGTACGCCGATGATTCTTGGCGGAGACGAGTTCGCGCGCACTCAAAACGGCAATAATAACGCTTATTGTCAGGATAATGAAATATCATGGTACGACTGGTCGTTACTCGAAACTAACACAGGTCTTTACCGCTTTGTAAAGGAGATTATCGCTTTCCGCCTGCGCCACCCGGGATTTATGCGCCCCGAATTTTACACAGGAAGAGGCGGCACTTACAAAGGCATTCCAGACATAAGCTGGTTTGACGATAAGGGCATTTCAACTAACTGGGACAGCGCCGGTTATTATCTTGCTTTTCGCCTCCTTGGCAGCAAGGCTGAAATTCTCGCGGACCGCGATGATAATGATTTTTATATTATGTTTAACGCAAGCACAGAGGTGCACAAATTTATTATGGCGGATCCTCCGTCCAAAAAAGAATGGCTGCGCGCGGTTGACACGGGCATATCGTCACCTAACGACATAATGCTTCCCGGAACCGAAGAACGCCTTACATCACAGCGGATTTATTCCGTTAAAGCGCGGAGCATTGTTATACTGATATCAAAAGAAAAACAATAAGGTAAAATAAATGGATAATTCCAGTTTTATTTTCGGCGTCGATCTTGACGGCGTTGTCGGCGATTTCTACGGCGCGATCAGGAATATCGCCGCGGAATGGCTTAACAAACCGCTTGACGCCTTAACCACCGAAGTTTCATTCGGCCTTAAAGAGTGGGGCATTGAAGAGTTTGGCGGTTATGAAAGGCTGCATCGTTTCGCCGTAACGCAGCGCGATATTTTCCGCGACATGGCTCCGATTGAGCAGGCTCCCGCTATCCTCAGAAAATTATCGAATCAGGGCATTCGCGTCCGCATCATCACTCACCGTCTTTTTTTAAAGCATTCGCACCGCAGCACAATCACACAGACAGTCGACTGGCTGGATAATTTTGACATTCCCTACTGGGACATCTGCTTCATGAACGATAAAGGCGCTGTCGGCGCTCATGTTTACATTGACGACGCTCCAGAAAATATAAAAAACCTGCGCAAATTGGGCTGTAATACAATCGTGTTCAGCAATTCCACAAACCGCGATCTGTCCGGTCCCCGCGCGGACAACTGGCTCGATGTAGAACATCTTGTAATGGAATCCCGCGAGGAATGGCGTACAGGCACAATGGGTTTGTTCAATATTAAATAGTGTCTGTCCATAAAGCCGGTTACTTTACGGACAGACCGCGGACATTAGTCCTTGGCGTATGCCGAGTGATTTAGATGAATATAATATTATAAATAACGTAATCAAACTAAATTTCAATCTTATAATGTACCTCCGATTACTCACAAATAACCTTTTATTACTAAAGGCTTAGGCTTCATTCCTTGTCCGGTATTTGTAAACGGACTTAATATATCCAGAACACTTCCAAGTTCAATACTGGTTCTGACATACGCTGTTGCGTTTCCAAAGCGGCGGTTCACAATACCCGCAGTTGATTTATATGTTTCTTCGGCTCTGTCCGCGTCTTTTTCGCTGTTCCAGCAGATAATAACCGCGATTGATTCGTTATTCTCGGCTTCAAGTTCCCACT
>JGI24695J34938_10000271_pt1 | contig 50591 bp, 48 predicted proteins | sample TergutCo191P3_FD_34938 | JGI IMG/M metagenome (IMG submission 34938)
GGGGGGAGACTTCCCCCCTCACTTTAAATTTTACGGTTGTCGCCGGATCGTGAACGTCCTTGTAGCCGCCAAGGTTTAGTTCGTGATTTGAAAGGACAGTGGCGCAGCGGGGGCAGTACGGGAGGATATAGTGACCTTCGTAAAGGAGGTTTTTGTCCCAGAGGGATTTCATGACCCACCAGATTGATTCCATGTAATCGCTTTCCATGGTTTTGTAATCGTTGTCGAAATCGACCCAGCGTCCGAGGCGTGTGATGGTGGCGCGCCATTCTTTCACATAACGCAGGACGGAGGCGCGGCAGGCTTCGTTGAAAGCGGCGACGCCGAATTTTTCGATTTCGGATTTTGATTTTAAATTGAGTTCTTTTTCGATGAGGTTTTCGACGGGGAGTCCGTGGCAGTCCCAGCCGAAGCGGCGATCGACTTTTTTGCCTTTCATGGTTTGGTAGCGGGGGATGATGTCTTTGATTGTGCTCGGGACGAAGTGCCCGAAGTGCGGAAGCCCTGTGGCAAAGGGAGGTCCGTCGTAGAAAACGAACTCGCTGTTTTCTTTTCGCTGTTCAACGGATTTTTCGAAAATTTTATTTTCTTCCCAGAATTTGAGAACTTCTTCTTCGAGTTTTGGGAAATTTACTTTAGTATTAACAGGTTTGTACATATAATGCTCCTGCTGATACTATGCCATAAACAAAATATTTTTACAATTTAACAATTAATTAAAATTCGCACAGCTTCTACCGCCGTTTTAATCGCGTCTTCGGTATCGTGGCAATGAGGGTTGCTCATTCCCGCTTTTTCGCGCTCTTGATTCCAGACAACATTGAGAACGCAGCCTGCTTTTGCGCCGAGGATTTGGCATACGATGTAGAGCGCGGCGCTTTCCATTTCGGAAGCGAGGCATCCGGCTTTTTTCCACGCTTCCCATTTATCTTTTAATTCATAACCTGAGGGCATCCTGTCAGGGTTGTGCTGTCCGTAAAAAGAATCCTTGCATTGAACGATTCCTGTGTGCCATTTAAAACCTAAGTTTTTCGCCGCTTGAACAAGAGCGGTTGTTATATCGAAGTGAGCGATTGCGGGAAACTCTATCGGCGCGTATTCGCGGGTTGTTCCTTCCTGACGAATCGCTCCGGCGGCGATAACAATGTCTCCGCCCGTTACAGGCAGCGCAATTCCGCCGCAGGTTCCGACTCTGATAAAATTGCGCACGCCTGTCGCGTAAAGCTCTTCCACGCATATAGCGGTCGAAGGTCCGCCCATTCCGGTGGAAATTACCATGACTGTTTTGCCGGAGATTTCACCTAACCATGTCGTGTATTCGCGGTTTTGGCAGAAAAAGCGCGGGTTATCAAGAAAAGAGGCGATTTTTTCCACACGTCCGGGATCGCCGGGAAGGATGGCGTATAACGCTCCGTGCGTGTCGTCAAAACCTATATGATATTGTTTCTCCATATTACCTGCGTCCCTTGTCATAAGGTATGCCTTCCGCTCTGGGCGCTTGAGACATTTTTGAACTGAAGGCGAGGACAAGCAATGTCGCAATGTACGGTATCATTTTATAAACATAACTTGGAATAGGGAAGGCGCTCAAGAAATTGATTCCCGAGTAAGAGGAAGAAATCGCTTTCATTAAGCCGAAGAAAAACGCAGCCGCGATGATGCGCCCTGGTTTCCACTGACCGAAAATTAAAACAGCTAACGCTAAAAATCCGTATCCGGAAACATCAGCGTTAAATTGCGTTGATGTAGGAATTACAAACACAAGTCCGCCGAGTCCCGCGAGCGCCCCGGAAAGAATTACGCCGGCGTAACGCATGGCGTAAACATTGATACCGGCGGAATCAGCCGCTTGAGGATTTTCGCCGCAGGAGCGCAGGCGGAGTCCGAAACGCGTCTTATACAGAAAATAAGCCGATAATATCAGAATAAAAAAACCGATATAAGTTGTGATATAAGTATTTTGAAAAGCCAGCGGTCCTAAAACCGGAATGTCACCTAACAGAGGCACTTTATCGATGCGGAATTGATTAACAAAGGGAACCTGCTGCACTGTGCGGATTGTTCTTGCTATGTAAATAGCGAGCGCGGGAGCGAGCATGTTTATCGCCGTTCCGCTGATTATCTGATTCGCTTTTAAATTAATCGAGGCGTATGCGTGAAGAAGCGAAACAACAGCTCCTGTCAGCGCGGAAACCAGCATCGCAAGAAAAAGAATATCGTGCCTTGAAATAACGATATTTCTTCCGAATTCATCAAGTCTATAAGCGGGAATGATTTGCTGAACCGCATTTATAAATAAAATACCCGCGAACGCGCCGAAGATCATCAATCCTTCAAGAGCGATATTGATAACGCCCGAGCGCTCCGCGAACATTCCGCCGAGCGCGACAATTAAAAGAGGTATCGAGAAAAACATTGTCTGCTGTACGAGAAAATACAATGTATTCATAAGAGGTTACCTCTCTGTTTTTTAAGCGTGTTAAAATAATTTTTAACAAAAAGAGCGAACGCGCTGAAATAAATTATTACAGCGATAATGATTTCGATTACCTGCGGAGAAAAACTGAACAACTGCATATTGTTTCCTCCGACATTCAAGTAAGCGATTAAAAGACCGGAAAAAATAATTCCAATCGGATTGTTTAATCCTAAAAGCGCGACAGGGATTCCGTTAAAGCCTTCTTGAGCAAGGACATCAACAACAGTGATGCCTTTGCCAGAACCCGCAAGAAATAAAAGAGCGCCGCCTACTCCTGCAAGAGCGCCTGATATCACCATCGATAAAATGATGCTGCGTTTTTGTTTGATACCCGCGTAGCGGGCGGCGTCGCTGTTAAAACCGCACGCTTTAAGCTCGTAACCGAAAGCGGTTTTCTCAAGAATAAGAAACAATAATACGGCAAATCCAACCGCGATAAAAATCCCTGAGTTCGCGCTGGATACGATATATCCGTCTTTGAAAATGTTATCCATCCCGAGCCTTGGAACATTCGCGTTAGCTGCAACCGGAAGACTTTGATTTCGCATTGAATCATATATCGTTCTTGTTACAAGGAAATTAACAAGGTACATGCCGATATAATTTGTCATGATGCACGAGATAACTTCGTTCACATTAAACAACGCTTTGAAGATTCCGGGAATCGCTCCCCAGACCGCGCCTGCAAGAAGAGCGGCGCAAAGAGCCGATATCCAGAGCATATTCCCCGGAATAAATGTGCATTTAACGCCGACATAAACAGCGGCAAAAGCGCCGACTATAAACTGACCGGCGGCTCCGATATTGAATAAACCTGTCTTCGCCGAAAATCCGACGGAGAGACCGGTCATAATGACCGGAGTGGCAAAATATAAAACCTGTCCAAGATCATTTAAATTAGAAAATCCGCCTGTAAGAATTGTCGCGAAACCGTCAATCGCCTGAGACGCGTTAGTTAATAGAAGAATTATGAAGCCCGCTAACAATCCAACCAGAATCGCTGTTACGGATGAATACGCGTCAACAGCCGGATCGGATAACAGGCGTCTGAATTTTAAGTTTGATTCCATGCTTTTTTCCGTTTTTGGACGCCGGACATATAAAGCCCGAGTTCATGATAAGTTACTTCGCTTGGTTTAACATCAGCGACGATTTTACCCTCGAATATAACGAGGATTCTGTCGCTCACATCCATTACTTCGTCAAGCTCAAGCGAAACTAACAATACTCCCTTGCCTTTATCGCGCTCTGTGACAAGCTGCTTGTGAATATATTCGCAGGCTCCGATATCAAGTCCTCTTGTCGGCTGCACCGCCGCGATAAGGTGGCAGTTACGCGAAATTTCCCGCGCGATGATTGCCTTCTGCTGATTGCCGCCCGACATGCTGCGCGTAAGAGTGCGGGAGCCGCTTCCGCTGCGAATGTCGTAGGATTCAATTAACTCGTCGGCGAATTTATAAATTTCGTTAAAATCTAAGAAACCGAATTTTTGAAAACGTGAGGTGAAATAATTTTGAAGCACAAGGTTGTAACCAAGATTGTAATCCAATACAAGCCCGTGTTTATGCCTGTCTTCGGGGATATGCGCGAAACGTCTTGACCTGATGCTGCTGTGCGTAATATCGCTGCCGTCAAGAATAATGCGCCCCGATTCGGATTCGATAATGCCGGCGATAGAAAGAATTAATTCCTGCTGACCGTTGCCGTCAATCCCCGCAATGCAGACAATTTCTCCGGAGCGCACTTCAAAGCTTGCTTTATCAACTAACGGTTTATTGTGATGTTTGCTTCTTACGGTTAAATCCTCGATTTTTAAAACTGTGTAACCCGGTTTACTCTCGGTTTTTTCGACGGTGAGATTTACTTTTCTTCCGACCATCATTTTTGAAAGCATTTCTTTTGTAACGCGGGCTATTTCGACAGTGCCGACCGATTTTCCGTCTCGCAGAACGGTGCATCTGTCGGCGATGTTTTTAATCTCGTCAAGTTTATGAGTGATAAAAATTATCGACTTGCCTTCGGCGACAAGATTTTTCATTATGTTCATTAGTTCCTCAATTTCCTGAGGAGTAAGAACCGCCGTCGGCTCATCGAATATCAATATCTCATTTTCGCGGTAAAGCATTTTTAAGATTTCAACGCGCTGCTGCATTCCGACAGTAATATCGCTGATCAGCGCGTCAGGTTTTATCTCGAGTTTATAATGCTTTGAAAGTTCCGTTACCTGTTTGCGCGCGTCATCGAGTTTTAACATTCCGTAACTGGTTGTCTCCGCGCCGAGAATAATATTTTCTAATACCGAAAAATTATGAACAAGTTTAAAATGCTGATGAACCATTCCGATGCCGAGTTTTTTCGCGTCGTTAGGTCCGTTGATTTTAAATTCTATGCCGTTCTTTCTAATGACACCCTTCTCCGGCTGATAAAGACCGAAAAGGATGCTCATTAGAGTTGACTTGCCCGCGCCGTTTTCACCTAACAGCGCGTGGATTTCGCCTTTCTTAAGCTGAAGCGTTATATCATCGTTTGCTACTATGCCGGGAAAAACTTTTGTAATCCCCGCCATTTCGATCAACGGAGGAACGGGCGCCTCTTGGGCTTGGTTAATATCAGGGCTATCCATGCGCTTTAATTATTTTACTTCTGTAACTCTGGTGAGTTTTACAGGAACAACGCTCGGGCTTCCGTTAGCTGAAGGATCATCCAACATTCTTGGAATGGTGCCGTCCTGAAGCAAGTGGAATATCGCGTTGTAATCTCTGTTACTGAATCTTTCAAATCTTGAAGTCGCCATCGGCAGGTCTACGCCGTTGTTAACAGCTTCGAACACTTGAGTTTTTCCGCCGGGGAATCTGCCGGAATAGAAAGCCGCGATACAGGCAAAAACCGACGCTTGAAGTCCTTTCCTTGCCGATGTTAAAACAGTCGGCGATTCGTTTGACTGATCGACATCAACGCCGATAACTTTTTTGTTTGCCTGTTCCGCCGCCGCCATTACCGAGTTTCCTACCGCTCCGCCGCAGCCGAATATTACATCGACCCCGGAGTTATACCATGATGCCGCCATTGTCTGAACTTCCGGCGTAGCGTTGAAGTGACCTGTATAATGGTAATTAACTGTAACATCGCCGGCAGCTAAACCCATATCGTTAGCGGCGTACTCTGCGCCCTGGATAAAACCGTAACCGAAACGAACAACCGCGGGAACAGCCATGCCGCCCATGAAGCCGAGTCTTCTGTTTCCGTCTTTAACAGCGGCGTAACCTGCAAGGAATCCCGCCTGATCCTCGGCATATAAAACGCCGACAGTATTGCTGGCTGTTCTGTAAGTGGGCATGCCCTTGCTCCAATCGCCGTCATTGGGAACGCCGTCAACAAGAATGAAGTTTACGTTCTTGTATCGATCTTGAGCTTCATAAATTGGTTTCTCAAAAAGGAAGCCGGGGGTAACGATGATTTTCGCTCCGCCGCGGACAGCAAGATCAATTGCCGTAAGATACGCGTTATCGCTCTGCTCTGCCGGCTGATAGTATTTATGGGAAATATTGTTGTCGCGGGCATATTGAACAAGACCTTCCCACGAACCTTGATTGAAGGATTTATCGTCGATTGTGCCAAGGTCAGTTACAAGAGCCAAATCGAATGTTTCGGCGCCTCTCTTCCCGCCCTTTGTACATGCTGCCGAGAATAATACCAGGATAGATAATAAAATAATACCTAATTTTTTCATTTTTACACCTCTTTATTTGGATAAATTTACTTTCAATAGGTTATAATAAATAATTTTACCTGTCAATAGTTCATTTTATTTAATTAAAATTATACAAGATTTTCTTTGTAATAAAAACCGCAGCAGTCAAAATTAATAACAGACTTATTGACACATTTTTTAAAATTGTATATATTGAATCCATTATCGGGGTGCTGGCTTCGGCAATGATTTGCCGCTTCCGGCTGAGATTGGGCGCGAACGGTGTTCGCAAAGCCCGGAACCCTTGTCTGCCGTTTTAACTTTCGGTTAAGAAGTCAGACTGAACCTGATCCGGATAATACCGGCGGAGGAAAAATGAAAAAACACAACTGGCTTCCTATTATCCCGATTATTATAATCCTTCTCTTATGGCATTTTTTATGCTCAAGCGGAATTGTCCCGCCGTATATGCTGCCTACTTTATTTCAGGTAGCGGCTGTTTTTATTTCTGATTTTAATTTATTGATGAGACATCTTTTATTCACATTGATGGAAGCGATGATTGGGCTTGCGTTAGCTGTAATTACCGCGTTTATTCTCGCGGTGATAATGGACGCTAACCGTTTATTAAAACAATCAATAACGCCGATTCTTCTATTAACTCAAACAATGCCCGTGATCGCTGTCGCTCCTTTGTTAATTTTATGGATGGGTTACGGACTCGCGCCGAAAATTTCTCTTGTGTTTTTAACTTGTTTCTTTCCGGTAACAATAGGTTTACTTGGCGCGTTCGCCTCCGCGGATAATGATGTTCTGCGTTTGCTGCAATCGATGGGAGCGAAAAAATGGCAGCTATACTGGTACGTTAAAATTCCTCAGTCGCTGCCCGGGTTTTTTTCCGGTTTAAAAATAGCCGCGTCATATTCGATTATCGGAGCGGTTGTAGCGGAGTGGCTCGGCGGAGACGCGGGGCTCGGTGTTTACATGATCAGAGTCAGAAGATCATATTCGTTCGATAAAATGTTCGCTGTTATTCTTCTTGTGTCCGCGCTGAGTTTAATATTGATAAAACTTGTTTCTTTATTGGAAAAGAAATCGATGCCTTGGAGAAAAATATAAGTGAACAGTTATTGTTCACTAACCGCTACTCATAATCCACAAAATTTTTTTAAGGAGAAAAAAATGAAAAAAGTCGGAATTGTTTTTACGTTAGCTGTTATTTTAATTTTTAACAGCTGCTCAAAAAACGACGGGGTTATCCGCGTGCTGCTTGACTGGACGCCGAATACAAATCATACGGGTTTGTTTGTCGCGCTGGAAAAGGGATGGTTCGAAGAAGAAGGTTTGCGCGTAACGATAACGCAGCCGCCCGAAGATGAAGCGCTTGTTCTTGTCGCTTCGGGCAGAGCTGAGTTTGGCGTAACGTTCCAGGAGTCGATGGGACCGGCTGTAGCGAAGAAGCGGGACGCTCTTCCTGTAACTGCGGTCGCGGCGATTATCAGCCATAACACTTCGGGGATAATGTCGCTGAAAGAAAGCGGTATTCAAAGACCGCGCGATTTACAGGGAAAGAGATTCGCTTCGTGGGAAACGCCTGTAGTAACCGCTGTTATGCGCCGCATTGTAAACAGGGACGGCGGCGATTTTAACTCTGTTATCATGGTTCCGAATAACGCCACAGACGCAATTTCCGCGCTGCAGACTGATGTTGACTCAATCTGGATTTATTACGCATGGGACGGAATAAACGCGGAAGTGGAAGGAATCGAGTTTAACTATATCGATTTGGGAACTTTCGACAGCGTTCTTGATTTTTATACTCCTGTTCTGGTTGTTAACAACGCTTGGGCGGATAAAAATCCGCAGACTGTAACAAGTTTTATGAACGCTGTAAGCAAAGGTTATAATTTTGCGATTAACAATCCGAAAGAAGCGTCTGATATTTTATTAAAGCACGCGCCGGAACTGGACTCGAAAATTGTAGAAAGGAGTCAGGAGTATTTAAAAACTCGTTATAAAGGGGACGCGAAACGCTGGGGAGAAATTGATCCTCAAAGGTGGAGCGCGTTTTACAAGTGGATGTATCAAAACGATTTACTCGAAGTTGATATCGGCGAAGGCGGCTTCACTAATAAATTTTTGCCATAAAAATGATATTCAAATGTGAAAATATAAAGAAAAATTATAACGGCGAGCCGGTGGTGCAGGATATAAATCTTGATCTGCATGAGGGCGGGTTTATTTCTCTTGTGGGACCTTCGGGAGTAGGTAAAACTACTCTATTTAATGTTCTCTCCGGTGTTGAGAAACCCGACGCCGGCAGAGTAATTTTAAACGGTGAGGATATTACAGGCATAAGCGGCAAGGTGAGTTATATGCTTCAAAAAGATTTACTGCTTGAATACCGCACAGTCATTGATAATGTAATTCTGCCGCTTCTAATCAAAGGCGAAAAGAAAAAAATTGCCAGAGGAGCGGCGGCGGAATTTTTCCCGATGTTCGGTTTATCGGGCTATGAAAAAAAATACCCGAATGAATTATCGGGGGGAATGAGACAAAGAGCCGCTCTTCTTCGCACTTGTCTTTCAAGCGCGGCGCGAAACACAAACACAGAGACGCAGACTCAAAATCAGGTCATCCTTCTTGACGAGCCTTTTTCGGCGTTAGACGCAATTACGCGCCGTAAGATGCAGTCATGGTACGCGGGCGTCGCGCAGCAGATGAAAATCTCCACTCTTTTTATCACGCATGATGTCGAAGAAGCGCTTGTGTTATCTGACACTGTTTACATAATGAACGGTAAGCCGGGTATCATAACGAAAATAATTAATGTGCAGCCGCACAAAAGAAACGCGGAATTTTCCGTATCAAAAGAATTTATGGAACTGAAAAAATTGATTATCGACGCAATCGGGGATAATTAAAAACACCGGCGAAGCGTTCTTCGCCGGCATTTACGCTTGTTTGATACGAATTTTTAACTACTTGTTAAAATTATTAATAGCAATGTTAAATTTTGTAGTCCATGTTTTAATAAGCTGCGCGGGATTTGCTTTGCCAAGGCTGTTTCTAAATTCGTTTACAAAATCTTCAAACGGATATCCGGGAATTATCGCATGGTTTCTGACAACTAAATACTGCGGATCTCTTGACATTACAACTGTCTCTGTTACATCGCGCGGATTTTTGGCAGACCAGTAATGACTTGCCAGCCAGTCGTTATCTACAGGCGTATTCCAAAGCTCTGCTGCTTTTAAAATAGCGTCAACTTCGGAAGGTGAATAATACGCGGGAATCACGAAAACACTATCCAGAGCATCAATACGATAATGTCTCGATCTTGGACCTTTTGGAGGCAGAGCAATTCCGTATACGAATTTAAAATCAGCAGAGTTACCTTTTCTCCATTCAGGCTGAAATACCATGGATATTTTTTGATCTTTAAATAAATTCCACTCAGCTTCCCATTCAGAAAAAGGAGAAGTCATAATAAGATTCTCGTTTATCAATTTATTGTAAAAATTCAATGCGTCTGTTACAGCGGCGTTATTGGCTGCGTTTTGCGCCTTTCCCTTGTTGTTAAATGTAACAAAATCACCGCCGTTGGAATAAACAAGAGCTCTTATAAATTCTCTTGGATCATCGCAATGAAGAGCGTAAATATCAGGTTTTCCGTCTCCGTCTGTATCGCGTGATAATTTTTTGCAAAGATCGTATAACGCGTCCCATGTCCATGTATTATTTTTCTGCAGGTTGTAGATATATTCCGCGCTTAAACCTGCTTGTCTTAAATGATCGGCGTTAAAGAAAACCATTGCCGTCTGCCAGCTGTTGTTCGGGTGTCCGTACTTCCATCCGAATTGTTTTCCGCCGAATGTCATCATTCTTTCTACAAGAGAGTTATACATCGGTCTTTCGTATGCAGATTCATTGCGGTTGCTGAAATTCACCGCTTTGCTGTCACTTACAGGATATAAAAGCCCTTGTTTTTGAAGCGCGATTGCCATGTCAGCCGCTAATTCGTAAATCTGGTATTGTTTATTGCGCGAAGTAAGATTAATGGAAACAACCTGAAGATAATTATCAAAATTAGTTAATTCGACACTGGAAAAATCAAATCCGTTTTCGCTTAATAGTTTTTTTCTGTAATCTAGTTCTTTTTGTTCACCATCATTTCTTGGTTTATAAGTGTTTACGTCATAATTATTCCACCATGTGGCAACAGTGAATTTTTGACCCCTTAAACCCGGAGCCTGCGCAGCTAAAGCAGCGTGCGGAACCTGCTGCGCTGTCAGAAAAAAAATGCTCGCTGCGGCAATTATCAATGTAATAACAATAACCAGAACCCTTTTCGATTTTTTCATAAATTCTCCTCTCGTAATAAAATAAAAATATTCTAATAATAAGAATATGAAGAGAAATATATGACAAAAAATCTATATATAAACCTTGTATTTATACCAGTTTTTTACTTGATTATTACTTGGTTTATGATTTTTATATTAAATTTTGTTGGGAATAATACCATGAAGTACACCTCAATAACAAAATAGTGTTTTTTATTGATAATTATAACTTTTTTTGGTATAATAATATAAAATTAATCAAAGCTGGTTAAGCGAAGTAGACATATAAACGGTGTAGTTAAATATATAGAAATAGTTAAATTTTAAAAAAAAACTCGTGATTAAAGAAGTTACTCGCTATTATATATGACTATTATAGAATTTTTAGTTAAATTTCCTTCAGAAAAGAAGCTATAGATCATTTTATAAAAAATGTAATAACACATTATCTGTTTTTACTGGAATTATATTTGAACACTTCTCTACAGACATCAGAAAATAGTTTTACGCTATTCATTATGATGAAGGTAAGAAATTAACGGGTAAGCAATTAATTAAAGTACTTGATTATGTTTGTAAAGGTAAAGTTATTGTTATTTCGGATGATTTTAAATGTTATGATATTCTTAATAAAAAAAACAAAAACGAATTATCAACGATACACTGTTAATCATTCAATCGGACAGTATAACGCAGGTAAAGGAATTCAAACAGTTGGCAAATATTTGTGGACTTTAATATTATATTTATACCTAATATTAAAACATATATACTATTTTCTTTACATTATAAAATATTCATGATATAATAACTATATTATTTTTTGTTAAATATAAGGAGATTCCATTATTATGTTAAAAAATATAACTGAATTATTAAATAATAATATTCCAAATAAATTCTATATATCAGGAATTTATGCTTTAAATATTACTAATAATGATGAAGATTCATTTGGTGATTGGCATAGAAACATATGGTATAATATCAATGAATACCCTAATTCTAATATAACACATTTTGGGGATTTAGGAGAATTTAATACAAATGATATATGGGATAGTTATGGAATATATGAAGGAAAAGGTTTACTTTTAAAAGAAAATAATATTATTACAAATTATAAAAATATATATATTGCGAATCATAGAAGAGCTGTTTTAGATTTATTATATTATTATATTAAGAAATATAAAGTAATATGGGAAGTAGGTGAAGCCGCAGAAGAATATATTCTTGATAATAAAAAAATAATTGAAATGCTTGATAAATCTAAATATGTTGTAAAATATTTAAATAATGATGAATTATTTATTTACAATAAATGGTATTTAAAACAAGAAAAATATTTAATGGGGGAATAAAATGGGTATTAATAAAGAAGATTTAATTAAAAAAGGATTCTCAAATGAAGAAATAAATCTTGCATATTTATTAGAATGTTTAGCAAAAGAATTAACAAATAAAAATATGATATTAGGCGGAGGAACTGCTTTATTATTAAAACATGGTTTAACAAGACCATCTACGGATTTAGATTTATATACTGACTTGAGTATTAATTCTTTAGATTTAAAAAATAAAGTATCAAAATGTTTTAAAGAACTAAATGTAAATTTATTAGAATTTAATAAAGATGAAAAAAAGAATCATTTTCATATATATTACAAATGTAAATATAATAATGTTCAATATAATTTCACAATAAGTTGTTTTAATAATAAAGAAAAACTAAAATATAAAAGTAATTTTTCTAATGATGGTAATATATATACATTTAATATTAAAAATATATGTACATATAAAACAGAAGCTTTTGTTACAAGAGATAAAATAAGAGATATTTTTGATATAAATTTTTTAATAAATAAATATCCAAAATATTTTAATGATAATAGATTAAAAGAAATAAAAGATAAATTAGATAAATTTAATAAAGAACATATAAAAGAATTATTTTTAAAGGATAATGTATTAAAAAGATATAATTCTGATGATATTATAAATACAATATATAAAAATATAAATAATATAATATCATATTATAATAATATTAAACATATAAATAATATTATATTTAATGAAAAAAATGAACCTTTTTTAAATAATGAAAAATTGGAATTTATAAAAGATTATACAATAGGTAATAGTAATGTTAATTATAGAAAAGAATATAAAAATAAAAATGGAGATTTGTATACTGTATTAGATGTATATGATAATACAAGTAAAATATCACCTGACCATCTTGTATTTAAATGTAAAATTACAAATGAATTCGCAATAAAATATACAGAAAAATATTTAAAAAACAGATTAGAAGAGTATAAAAAAAATAAAAATAGTATTAAAAATGAAAATAATATTATTATTAATAAAAAATCAAGTGGAAAAAATAGAAAATTGCATTTATAATTAGTTTTTATTTAATTGACAGTAATTTTAATTTGTTAAAATATATGAATATTATTAAAAATTTTTGAAAAACAAGGATAAAAAATTAATTCCTTGCTAACCTGATTATTTCAAATTTGGTAAAAGTTATGGTCGGCTGATTTCCTGAATAATTGTAAGCATTTAAGCTTAAAATGTTTGAGTTGGATTTTGTACTGCTTGCTGTTCTATTCGCGAATACTGACGCGGCTCCTTTATACTCAATATTCGCTTTTACATTGCTTTTTAAATGATTATTAGGTGACAAATGGGCAAAATAATTGCCGGACTCATCGAGTGTATCCACGAAGAATGCCGTAAGGTAATCAATATCAGCATTTGATATAAACGTAAAATAAATTAAAAAGTGATCTCTGTCGTTAATTCTTATATCATCCGGAAACGGCGTTAATCTTGCGGAATAACCAATTGGATCATCGTCGTTAAGAGTGACAATGAACGGCTCATCTTCTGATACAAACGATACTGCTATAGCTTTACCTATTTCTGTAACATTGGAAGGCTTCGATGTCACAGGAGAAGGTTTTAGAAAAAATATAATAAAAATTGATACAAAAATTATTCCCGCCAAAACCGGTACGGCTATTCGTTTTTTATTTATCAAAAAAAATTTATTTTTAAAAGACGGAATATTTTCAGATTTTTCCAATAACGCGATTTCTGATATTCGTTTTGCGGAACCGTATTTAGCGATTAATTCCTGATAATTATGAACATCGGTTTTTTTATATATATTATTTCTGTGATAATCCACAGTTCTTGATGAAATATTTAATTTAAACGCTATTTCTTTGGATGAATCGCCTTCAAGCAGTAGCTCAAATATTTCTTGTTCACGCGAAGTCAAGTTATTACCGGAAGCCTTTACTCTTTCAATTCCATTCAAATCACTCATTGTATTATTTATAGCAAATAATGTGAATTTTAACAAGAATATGTCAATATTAATTTTTATTGCTATAAAGACACCGGATTTCTCTTGCGTCAATATTATTTAACTGCGGTATGTTATGTGTACATTCAGATTTTGCCTGCGAGCAGCGGGGAGCGAACGGGCAGCCCGGCTCGGGATTTGAAGGGTCTGTTACTTTTCCGCCGATTGTCGAAAGACGCTCTTTTGAATAATGACTGCCAAAGCGCGGAGATGCGGCAAGAAGCGCGGTTGTGTAAGGATGCTTCGGATTGCCGGTAATTTCCTGCGCGCCGCCCGATTCCATCACAAGACCGCCGTACATCACAATAATTCTGTCGGAAATTTCCGAGACAAGATCGATGTCGTGACTGATAAAAATTATCGAAATATTTCTGGTGCGGCGAAGCGTTTTTAAAAGTTCAACAATTTGTTTTTGTATTGTAAGGTCTAAAGCTGTTGTCGGCTCATCGGCGATTAAAAGCTCGCAGTTTTGCGCGAGAGCCAGAGCAATGCCGATGCGCTGCAGCTGCCCCCCCGAGAACTGATGCGGAAAATTAATGAGTCTTTCCGGTCCGTTATCAAGTCCGGTTTCAGCTAACAGAGCGGCGGCGCGTTTTGCCGACTCTTCTCTGGTGATATCGGGCTGCGAGTTTTTGAAAGTTTCATAAAACACGCTTCCTATATTCTGCAATGGATCATAAGAACGCCCGGGTTCCTGAAAAATCATTCCGATTTTCTTGCCGCGGTATTCGCGTAACGCCTCAACATTAAGATTTATAAGTTTTTTTCCTTCATAAAGAATAGAACCCCGCACGCCGGCGTTTTTCGGAAGCAGCCCCGGAATCGCGTGAGTGCTGACGCTCTTTCCCGAACCGCTCTCCCCTACAATGCCGACAGTCTCGCCTTTTTTCATCTCGAACGATAATCCCCGCACAGCGTGAACCGTTACGAGATTTTTCCCCCTCAAAATCGAAAAATCCACAATTAAATCTTTTACTTTTAGGAATGAGGAATGGGGAATGGGGAGTGTCGAATGAGGAATGGGGAATGGGGAATGAGAATTGTCGTTTGTAATATTTTCGTTGTTAATACCGCTATCTACATAACTTCGATCCCTATTCCCTGTTCCCGATCCCCTGCTCCATAGTTTCTTTCTCCTTGCGAAAACCGTATGATACGGATCAAAAAAATCGCGTAACGCGTCTCCGATAAAATTAAACGCCAGAGTTACACCTAACAAAAACCAGACAGGCGTTAAAAGCCACGGAAAAGCGCGAAGGTTGGCAAGCGTGGAAAGGTCCCGTTTAATGAGCGAACCCCAGCTTACAGCCGGGTCTGTAATTCCCAAACCAAGATATGACAAAACTGTTTCTGTCATGATAAATCCAGGGATACTCAATGTAACGCTTACTATTAAAATACTTGCAAGCTGCGGAATAATGTGCCTGAATATTATAACAACGGAAGGAATCATTTCCAGTTTTGCATTCAAAATAAATTCTTCGCGTTTTATCGAATGAACCATGCCGCGGATTGTGCGCGCGGAACCGGGCCATCCGACAAGCGAAAGAATCAGCGTAATCATCATGTAAGTCTGCGCCGGGTCCATATTAGCCGCTAACAGCGAGCGCAGAAAAAGTATTAAATACAGCGAAGGTATCAGCATTAAAAATTCCGCCGAGCGCATGATCGACCAGTCAGTTAAACCTCCGAAGTAACCCGCAAGTCCGCCTGCTAATCCCGCGAGGACAAGCGAGATAAATGTGGCGACAAAACCGATTGTAAGAGAGACGCGCGAGCCGTAAACAATGCGCGAGTACATGCACCTGCCAAGATTGTCAGCGCCCATTAAAAAAACAGGATATTCATCCTGTGATGTCGTAAAAAGATGGCGGTCAGCGCGGATAAAACCAAAAAGAAGGTACGATTCTCCCTTACCGAATAATTTTATCCGCGAATAATGATCCCGCACTCTGGCGTAAGTCCACGAGATCGAGTTCGTTACGCGAAACTCCTGCGCTTGAATTTTCCCTTTGTAAAATCTTGTATTAGGAGGATGATAACTTTTATCGGCGAAGGAAGTGTTAGGTGAATAGGGCGCGAAAAATTCGGCGAACATCATCATTAAATATAAAATTATCAAGCAAAAAACAGAGGCAAGCGCGACAGGACGTGTTTTTATGTAATTAACAAATTTTTTCATAATTACTCTTTCCCGTACCTGATTCGAGGATCGACAAGCGCGAGAATAATGTCAGCTAACGCCATTCCTACCAGCACAAGGAAAGAAATAAACATGATGTTCGCAAGAACAAGATTGATATCCTGCTGAGTAACAGCTTCGTACATCAGCCTTCCGATTCCCGGGTACGCAAAAATTATTTCCAGTATAAGAGAGCCGGAAAAAAGTCCCGCCAGCATATTCGCGCTTCCTGTGATGTAAGGATTTAATGTGTTTCTGAAAGCGTGCGCGAAATAAATGCGCCATTCCGCTATACCGCGCGAACGAAGAGACGTGATGTACGGCTGCCCGAGCTGATCTAACATTGTCGCGCGTATCATGCGAAGAGAGCCGCCGATTCCTCCCAAAAAAGCGGATAACAGCGGCAGAAAAATATGATGCATGTAAGAGAAAACAAATTTCGCGGGAGCTTCCGCCATGGGAAACGAAGGATACGCCGTTACGGGAAACAATCCGGAAACAGAAGCGAATAATTGCAATAGGATCAAAAGTAAAAGTCCCGGAAACGCGTGAAGCACGAGCGAAAAAAATGTCACAGCGTAATCGGCTCTTGTTCCCGCTTTAGTCGAAAAATACACGCCTAACGCGAAAGAAAAAATCGTGATAAAAACAAGCGAGATTAAATTTAACACAAGCGAGTTTATTATCCGGGTAGAAATTAAAAAAGAAACAGGAGCGCGCGAAATCAAACTGACTCCCAAATCCCCATGGATGATAACGCGGTTAAGCCACTTGAAATATTGAATATAAAACGGCTGATCGAGTCCTAACTCGGCTCTCTTTGCGTCAAGCTGATCTGCGCTGAGCGCCTGCAAATTCTGCCCCGCTCTGCCTCGATCTTCGCTGAACAACTGCTGAATCATAATTTGATCTACAATATCGCCGGGCGCCAGAGCCATCAAACCGAAAATCGCGAACCCAAGAAGAAAAAGCATAATAGTCATCGTAAGGAGTCTGTTTAATATATAGGAAATTAAAGGAAAACGGCGTTTAAATGCGTAAAAAGGTTTTAAAATAATCGCAAAACCGCGGATTTCTGCCGGCATCTCCACTCCCTTGTATCATTTTAAGGTCATCAAAATTTATTGTCAATCGGAGAAACATTATCGGCAATTTATCCTTGAATTTTAATAAAATATTTATTAGAATTAAGTATCCGGAGGTTGTATGAAAAAGTTTATTATTTTCCTTGGTTTTTTGGCGCTTGTCGCGCCGGTTTTCGCTCAGAATTCGTCAGGTGATAAACCTAATATGTACTATATTAATGTGCCGGTAGAAAAAATCTTTCTGTCATCAGAAGGTTATATCATCCAATACCGGAACGCCCGCGCAGTAGTTTTGGCGGTCGGAATTCCAAACGAATGGTTTTCTGAAGCCGGCGGCAGAGCGCAATTATTGATAATGCCGACAACCTCGGATTATCCGACAATGTCAATTTTTTATATTGACAACGAATTCAGCCATGTAAGACTTTATGTTCATAAAGCAAAGTCGCATCACACATGGGGAAGTATTCCAATCAGCACCGATGTCAGCAGTTATTTTAAAGACAAGGAAAAATTCGATATAAAATTCTGATGGATTCATGCAACATTAGTTCAGCAGTACCTGATGAACTGGTCTCATTCATTAAAACCGGTTCCAGATTTATAATTGCCGGTCACAAAGAACCTGACGGCGACTGCGTAGGGAGCCAGCTTGCCTTACGCAGCGCATTGCTTCGTCTGGGAAAAGAAGCGTTTGTCTGCTCTGCCGGTCCCTTTAAACGAATAGAATTAAAAAATTATTCAAATCAATTTATTGATATTTCCCGAATCGCTGATGATAAAACAAAAGCGATTATCGTAGACTGCTCGTCAAAAGAAAGAACAGGTGACATTTTAGAATATCTCGAAAAAATTCCGTGCGCAATAATCGATCATCACGCGGCTTCCGATCATTCACAGCTTAATTTACAGGAGCCGGTTTATATCGATATTAATTGTCCCTCCTGCACATTGCTGATTTTCAAATTAATAAAAGCGCTCGGTTTAGAAATAACAAAAGACGAAGCGGATTTTCTTCTGTTCGGTCTTTGCACCGACACGGGATTTTTTCGTCACCTAACAGAAAAAAACGCCGATGTATTTGAAGCCGCCGCCGCCATGATTTCCAAAGGCGCAAGCCCCAAAAATATTTTTTACGCAATCAACGGCGGCAAATCATTAAATTCGAGAATTCAAATCGGAAATATACTCGCAAGAACAGAAAGTTTTTTTGACGGAAAATTATTGATAAGCTGTGAAACTCTCGAGGAACATAATAAATTCGGTCTTGAAGGAAGAGACTCGGACGCTTTAAATCAAATGCTGTTATCCATTGAAAATGTAGAAGCATTAGTAATCATTCGCCAGGAGTCTACCGACAATTGTACTGTGAGTTTAAGATCGATTGATAAAATAAATGTAGCGGAGATCGCGGCTTCTTTCAAAGGAGGCGGTCATAAAAACGCGTCAGGTCTCACAATGAAAGGAACGCTTGAAACCGTAAAAGAAACTATAATAAATTCTTTTAAAAATATTTTTAATTAAACAGTAAAATAATTTCGATATGATCTTTTTAATTAATTAAATTTATTTCGCCCCGTAAAATAAATACGCTCCTATACAGCTCCGATATTCTTGAAACAGGAGCTGACATGAAAAAAATATTAAATAATTTTTATTCTGATTTTATAAACGGAAAAATTAACAATACGGAATTAGAGAGTTTTATTTTTGATTATCTTATTAACAATCAGGAAAAAACCTGTCTTAGCCATTGGAAAAAAGATCAATATGAAGATTTTATTTCATGGTTTTATACGAAATTAAAAAACGCGATTAATTCATATAATGATATCGGCTCTTCGTTTGAAGCGTTTATTGCAAAATATCTGCATGTTTCCGCGAAGGAATATCATGTGCGCGCTACAATTAACAGCATCACAGAATATTCCGCGTGGAGCGCGCGCGTTTCTGAAATGTACGCGCATGAGGAACAGCCTGTATATCAAATTAATCAAAATGCGGAAAGCGTTATCACTAATCTTGTGATTGATAAAAAAGGCAGAAAAAATTCAAAACGAATTTTAGCGCTGATATTAAAATGCTATTATTATGTATCAGAGGATTTCGCAGAAAAAATCGCTCCGTTGATCGGATTAAAAAGCAAAATACTGCTTAGTATGTTATACGAAATTCGAGAGAAGAGACAGGAAAAAGACGATAAAATTTTTCTGATGAGAGAACAGGTTTACCGCCAATATTACCGCTGTATCGTTTATGAAAAAAGATTAGATACAATTAAAGAAAATTCAAACGCTTATAACGAATTAAAAATAAGGATTGATAAGGCGAAACAGAGGCTGGAAAGAATGCGCGGGCGCTTAAACAATATCAAAACAGACGCGACCAACAAACAGATTGCCGAAGTTATCGGCATCACAAAGGGAACAGTGGACGCAAGCCTTTGCAGATTAAAAATCAAATGGGAAAAAATGTCCAAAAACGCGGAATTAAATTAAATATTGAATGGAATTATATGTTTCATATTTTATATAATTTACCAGTCAAACGCGAACACAGCTTTCTCGTGATAATCTTTGCCGGAAGACGCTGTGCACGAAGGAAAATTTTCATGATTCGGCGAATCGGGATAATGCTGAGTCTCAAGGCAGAAACCGGAATATTTCGCATAACGTTTACCGTATTTTCCTTCGCTGTCAACATGGTTTCCCGTGTAAAACTGAACACCCGGCTGCGTCGTAAAAACTTTCATTGTGCGGTTAGAAACAGGCTCAAAAACTATCGCGCACGGTCTTAGTTTTCCTTCTTCTCCGTCAACAGCAAAACAATGATCGTAACCTTTAAAAGAATTTATGTCAGAATCAGCGCATATTTTTCTGCGCGTTTTAAAATCAAAATCTGTTCCGTTTACCGGAATTAAGCTGCCTGTAGGAATTAAATTTTCATTTACTTCGACATAAAAAGAAGAAAATAAATTTACTTCGTGCGATAACACATCGCCGTTCCCTTCTCCGGCTAAATTAAAATAAGCGTGATTTGTAAAATTAACAGGGCATGGTTTATCGACTTTTGCCTGATAATCACAGATCAATTCATTTGATTTTGTAAGACCGTAACTGACAACAGCTTTCATTTTTCCGGGAAAGCTGCAGTCACCGTCATGACTTTCAAGCTCGAACCGCACATAAACGCCTTCGTTTTCTTCGTAAGCGTCGGCTTTCCATAAACGTTTTGCAAAACCATTGCTCCCCGAATGAAGAGAATTTTTTCCGTCATTGGCTTCAAGCTGATATGTTTTTCCGTTCATAGAAAAAGCGGCATTATTAATTCTGTTCGCAAAACGTCCGACTGTTACGCCAAAGTATTGCTTGTTGGAAAGAAAACCGTCAAGGCTTGAATAACCCAGCAGTACATCATCTTTGTTTTTACGCGAAGGAACTATCAGGCTAGTCCATGATGCGCCGATATTTGTAAGCGATAATTTTAAATCTCCGGCTTTAAGCGTAAATATTTTAACTTTTTTTCCGTTAGAAAGAACGCCGAAATTTTTTCTGTCAATTTTCATATTTAAATTATACACTTGCGGACTTGGTAATTACAAGGTACAATTAAGAACTATTTTTGCGATGAGGATGCAATTTATGAAAAAAACGCTCTTATTATTAACAATTTTATCAATTACAGTTTTTAGCTTCGCGCAAAACGATCCTGCCGAAGGTTACTGGCTTAGCATCGATGAAAAAACAAATAAGATAACCGCAGGCTGGCATATTTATCAGGAAAGCGGAAAATTATTCGGAAAAATTATATCGATGTCGGAGTTTCCTCCGGGATTAAACGCGGAAAGATGCAAAGATAGTTATCCTAATTTTCCGATCGCGGGAAAAGCGAATCAAATGCCTGTTATAGGAACTCCGTGGATTTATAATCTTTCCATGCAAAAACCGGGCGAATGGAGCGGCGGAAGAATTATTAATCCGGAAGACGGTAAAGATTATCACTGCAAAATAATTTACAGAACAGCGGACGGCAGAAAATATAAAACCGATGTCTTGGAAATGCGCGGCGAAATCGGACTTGGAATCGGACGAAGTCAATTTTGGCAGAGATCAAATTTAGAAACAGCGGGCAGTCTCTGGAAAAATTAAAAAGTTAAAAAATCATATACGGACAAATAATTATCAGAAATACAAAAATATTTCATAACTTGAATCAATAATAAAATCATATTATAATGAAAATAACAATAATTATGGCGGTATTATGGCAGAAATCATAAAATCTAATAACGATTTATGCACAGGCTGTAACCGTTGTGTCCGCGAATGTCCGATGGAAACTACAAATGTAACCTATCAAGACGAAAACGGAAATATTAAAGTCAAAATTGATCATGAGAAATGCATTGACTGCGGGCGCTGCATTACAGCCTGCAAACATAACGCCAGATCGCTTGTTGATGATACAGAGCGGTTTTTTTTCGATTTATCCAAAGGTCTTTCCATATCGCTGATAGTCGCGCCCTCTGTCAGAACAAATATCCCGAATTATAAAAAACTTTTCGTTTTATTAAAAACGTTAGGTGTAAATAAGATTTACGATGTTTCTCTGGGAGCGGATATCTGCATTTGGGCGCATATAAAACACATCGAAAAAAATCCGAATAAACCGTTAATTACCCAACCGTGCCCTGCGATTGTTTCTTATTGTAAATTATACCGTCACGATTTACTCGATAAACTTTCTCCGATTCACAGCCCCATGGCATGCACTTCGATCTATATGAAAAATTACGCCGGTATTAAAGATCATATCGCGGCTCTTTCGCCGTGCATAGCTAAAAAAAAAGAATTTGAAGAAACTAAACTCGCCGAATATAATGTCACTTTCGCTTCGCTCTTAAAATATTTATCAGATAACAATCTTATTTTACCGGAAAAAGAGATTCAATTCGATCACGATGAAAGCGGATTAGGTTCACTGTTTCCTATGCCCGGAGGTCTCACCGAAAACATAGAGTATTTTTTAGGCAAGAAACTCCATATATCGCAAGCGGAAGGTTTTAATGTTTACGAAAAACTCGACCGTTACGCGAAAACATCAGAAGAATTTCTTCCGGAAATTTATGATGTTTTAAACTGCGCAGACGGCTGTAACTTAGGTCCCGCGTATTCGCATGATATAAGTATTTTTCAAATTGACAAAAGAATGAGCCATAAAAGAATGAGAGCAAACGATGAACAGAAAAAGAAATATTATCAATCTATATTTAAATTATATGAAAACACTTTAAATTTACCGCACTTTACAAGAGAATACGCTCCTATTAAAACAAGCAATCCGGTAATAACAGACGATGATATAGAAAAAGCGTTTAATCTTCTCGGCAAGGATAATTATAAAAAACAAAATGTAGACTGCGGCGCATGCGGAAGCCGGACATGCAGGCAAATGGCGAGAAAAATTGCGCTTAACGTTAATATACCTGATAACTGTATTGTAAAAACAGCGGAAGACGCGAAAGCCGAACACAATGAAAATCTTCGTTCTCATGTTCAGCTGATGCAAATGGAAAAAACGCGCGAAGCGGATTATCGTATGCGTTTTATGCTTGACGCGAATCCGTATATAAATATTTTGTTTAACAAAAATTTTGAATTAATTGACTGCAATCTCGCGGCGATTAATTTTATGGGATTTAATACAAAAGATGATATGCTTGCGGGGTTTGTTAAAAAAGTTACGCAAAGCCTGCCGCATTTACAGCCTGACGGACACGAGTCAGATACATTATTGAGTAAATTATCAGTTGCCGCAAGAGAAGGTTCTGTCCGTTTTGAAACCGGTATAATACTCGATGGATGTTTTCGCAGTCTTGATGTCGAGTTTAAAAAAATTCCGTTCGAAGACAGTTACGCGATAGTCGGTTATGTATACGATATGACATCTGTCCGCGAAAGAGAAATGGAAATAACCCGCATACATGAAAAGAGCGAACAGCAACTGACAAAATTAAAAGCGGTTGTAAACGCGACAAAAATCGGTTTATGGGATGTCAAAATAGCGGATTACAATCCCTCTCATCCATTAAATGTTTATTCATGGTCGGATGAAGTGCGTTTCATGCTTGGATTCAAAGATTCTCATGATTTTCCGGATTCGTTTGACAGTTGGTACGAAAGACTGCATCCAGATGATATAGAAGAAGGAATAATAGCAATACAGCGTCATCTTGGAGATATAACAGGCAATACTCCTTACGATATTGAATACAGGTTAAAGTGCAAAACCGGCGAATATAAATATTTTCACGCATGCGGCGAAGCTATCCGCAATAAAAAAGGAACAGCGTTTTATTTAGCCGGCGCTATTATGGATATTACAGAAGTAAAAAAATATTTAATTTTAAAAGAAAAACAAAGACTGGAAGCTGAAGAAGCAAATAAAGCAAAATCGATTTTTTTAAGCAACATGAGCCACGAAATCCGCACGCCGTTAAACGCAATAATCGGAATGACAACAATCGGAAAAATGTCGCGGGAAATCGAATTAAAAGATAATTCTTTTAAAAAAATCGAGGGAGCGTCAAAACATCTGTTAGGTGTAATTAATGATATCCTTGATATGTCAAAGATAGAAGAAAATAAACTTGAATTAGCGCCCATCAATTTTAATTTTAAAGAAATGCTTCAAAAAGTCGCTGATATATTCCAGCCGCGGATTTCGGAAAAACAGCAAAAATTTGAGATTCACGTTGAGGATGACATACCGGAAATATTAATCGGAGATGATCAAAGGTTATCGCAGGTGATAGCAAATCTTCTTTCGAACGCTGTTAAATTTACGCCGGACGAAGGTTCAATCCGCCTTGACGCGCGGCTTATATCGGAAAAAGAATCGAAATGCACCATAATCGTCAGCGTAACAGACACCGGAATCGGAATCGCCGAAGAGCAGATAGAGAGATTATTCGCGTCTTTTGAACAGGCGGACGCCAGAATTGCGCGTAACTTCGGAGGCACTGGTCTGGGGCTTTCAATTTCCAAACGCATTATTGAATTGATGAACGGAGAAATATGCGTTAACTCGAAGCTTGGCAAAGGAGCGACTTTTGTATTTAACATTTTATTAAAGCGCGGTTCTAAAGAAGAATTTGAAAAGATAAATGAGCAATTAAATGATCAAAATGAAGCGGATGACAATTTTTCAGGCAAAATAATTTTGTTAGCTGAAGATGTGGAAATTAACCGCGAAATTGTAATTACTCTTCTTGAGTCTACAAATATTACAATTGAATGCGCAGAAAACGGAGAAATCGCTTTAAACATGTACGCCAAGAACCCTGAAAAATACGCTTTAATTTTTATGGATATACAAATGCCTCAAATGGACGGATACCAGGCAACCCGCATGATAAGAGCGTTTGAAAATGAAAATAATATTACGCGCGGTATTCCGATAATTGCTATGACAGCTAACGTATTCCGCGAAGATATCGAAAGATGCCTTGAAGCAGGCATGAACGGTCACATAAGAAAACCTATCGACTACAGCGAGTTAATAAAATATCTTCGCGAACATTTAAAGTAAAATAATAGTTCCAAAACTAAAAGCTTTGGAACAACATTGATTAATTGCCAAGATCGTCCTTTATTTTAACAGTAACAGTTTCATCATAGCAGGAGAAACAATGATTAACTGTAGATTTTTCAGGCGATTTTGTAAACGAGCTTATAAGCGGCACAATTATTAATCCTGCAAGCATGCAGAACGCGCCGGCATTTATAGGCGAATGTAAAACAGGTGGTAAAATGTCGGCAGGAAGAAGTTTTAAGTTTCTAAAAAGATTTATCATGATAAAAACTGTGCTGAAAATAAAACATGACCAAACTGCCGCTTTGCTTGTGCGCTTCCAGTATAATCCGTAAAGGAAGGGTGCAAGGAATGAACCTGCAAGAGCTCCCCACGAAACGCCCATTAACTGAGCGATGAATGTTGTTCTGCTTCTGAATTGGAAAATTGCGATTACGGAAGAAATCGCGATAAACACAACAATTAATATTCTTATTATCAGTAACTGTTGTTTTTCGCTCATATTTTTAATAATATTTCCTTTTAAAAAGTCCAATGTTAAAGTTGAGGATGAAGACATAACCAATGATGAAAGAGTAGAAATAGAGGCTGCAAAAACAAGAACTATTATTAAACCCATCATCGCGTCGCTGTTAAAATTGGCGAGTATGCCCGGAATGATAGAATCAAAACCGTTAGCTGCTACATCAGCGGGGTTTGCGAATATGCGTCCAAAACTTCCAAGGAAGTAACATCCGCCTGCGACGAGTACCGCGAAAATTGTAGAAACAATTGCGCCCTTTGTTATCATTGTTTCGCTTTTAATTGAGTAGAAGCGGGCGACCATTTGCGGAAGCCCCCATGTACCCAAAGATGTCAATATTAATACGCCTAATAAAGAAATAGGATCGGGACCAAGGAATGATGCAAATACGCCCGGTGATGTTCCCCAAACTCCGTCTTTTGCGGCGCCTTCGACATGAGCTAACGCGCTGACCGCTTCTGTGTAACCGCCCTTTGTACTGATTGCAACAGCGATTACCGCTATTACGCCGATTACAGTAATAGAACCTTGAATGAAATCATTTACCGCTGTTGCGAAATATCCGCCGATAACTACGAAAATCGCTGTTAAAATTCCCATCGCTATGATGCAATATTCAAATGGTATGTTAAATGCGACTGCAAAAAGGCGCGAAAGTCCGTTATAAAGCGATGCAGTGTACGGAATTAAAAATATAAATACGATAACAGAAGCGCCGATTTTTAACGCTTGTGACGCATAACGAGTGCCGAAAAATTCCGGCATGGTTGCGCTTTTAATATGATTTGTCATGATGCGGGTTCGTCTGCCTAGTATAAACCAAGCCATGAGAGAACCGATAAACGCGTTGCCAAGACCGATCCATACAGCAGCGGATCCGAATTTCCAGCCGAACTGTCCCGCGTATCCGACGAATACAACCGCGGAGAAGTAAGTCGCTCCGTATGAAAACGCCGAAAGCCAAGGACCGACATTGCGTCCGCCAAGAACGAAATCATTTACATTTGACGCTCTTTTTCGGAAGTAAATCCCGATAAAAATAGTGACCGCGAAGAATAATAACAATAGAAATATTTTTATGAACATAGTTAACCGCCTTATATTTTATTTTGTAAAAGTACACAAAAATGTAATTATTGTCAAGTTGACAAATTATTATTAAAATAAATGGAAATAGGTTATAATGATAGCATGGATAACAGCGAATTATTGGACAAAATTAAAGCACTTGAATACGAAAACGCGCTTTTACGAGCAGAGATTGAAAGAGACACCACGTTAGCGCATAAATTAAATCACGCAATTTTAAAAACAGCTCCGTTTGGTCTTACAATTTTTGATGAAAATATAAATATAATCGATTGCAATGAGGAAATGCTGCATATCTGCGGCGCGACAAAACAATATTATATAAAAAACTTTTCGGATTTCTCGCCTGAATATCAGCCTGACGGAACAAGATCAATGGACATGGCGATTGAAGCGATGAAAAAAGTCATGGCAACAGGTGAAACTATCAAAGTTGAATATAATCATAAAAACCTCGAAGGCGAAATTATACCATGCGAAATTACAATGACGTGTATCGAGGCTGACAATAAATATATCGGACTCGCGTTCGCTTACGATCTTCGCAAGATCAAAGAAATGGAAACAGAGATCAAAAAAACCGGGCGTTTAAATAAAGTTATACTAGATAACATTCCGATCGGCATGGCGATTTTTAAGGGAACTCCGCCGAAAGTTATAGACTGCAATGACGTGATTGTTAAAATGTTTGACTCAACCAAAGAGCATGTAATAGAACGCTACTTCGATGATTTTTCTCCTGAGTATCTTCCCGACGGACGGCTTGCGCTTAAAGAGGCATTGAATAATATGGGACGCGCGATATCAGGTGAAATTGTAAAAACCGAGTGGCCTCATATAACGGCAAAAGGAGAACCTGTTCCATGCGAAGTAACTTTAATCCGCGTTGAAGACGAGGATGAATTTATCGGACTTGGTTTTTTATATGATCTTCGCGAGTATAAAGAGCTGACAAAAAATCTTGAAGAAGCCGTTGAACGCGCCACCGCCGCTTCCGAAGCGAAGAGCACATTCCTGTCAAACATGTCGCACGAAATCCGCACTCCGATGAATGCGATTATCGGCATGACTACTATCGGAAAAACGGCGCAGGATATTAAACGCAAGGATTATTGTTTTGAAAAAATCGATAATGCGTCTCAGCATTTGTTAGGCATCATTAATGACGTGCTTGATATGTCAAAGATAGAAGCGAATAAATTCGAGTTGTCTTACGAAGAGTTTGATTTCGAAAAAATACTTCAGCGCGTAATTAACATAATTTCTTTCAGGTCTGACGAAAAAAAACAAAAGCTTTCTGTTAATATCGATAAATCCATTCCGCGGATATTAGTCGGCGACGATCAGCGTCTTGCGCAGGTAATAACAAATCTGATGAGTAATGCGGTAAAGTTCACGCCGGAAGAAGGATCGGTAAAACTCGAAACGCGTTTTTTAGACAGAGACGAAGATGAATACACTATTCAAATAACGGTTAAAGATTCGGGAATCGGAATAACGCCCGAGCAGCAGGAAAAACTTTTCAAATCTTTTCAGCAGGCTGATATCGGAACATCGCGCAAATTCGGCGGAACAGGACTTGGGCTTGCGATTTCAAAAAGAATTGTGGAAATGATGGGCGGGAAAATTTCCGTTGAATCTGAAATTGACAAAGGATCATCATTTATTTTTTCTTTTAAAGCAAAACGCGGCGCGAAGAAAACGCAGAGCTTAAGCGAAATCGGCGTTAACTGGAACAATGTCACAATAATGGCGGTAGACGACGATAAAGAAATTCTTGATTACTTCAAAGAAATAATGAAAGGTTTCGGATCAAACTGCGATACGGCGTTAAGCGCGCAGGAAGCCTTAACATTAATTGCGTTTAACGGTATGTACGATATTTATTTTGTTGACTGGAAAATGCCGGGTATGGACGGCATATCGCTTGCCAAAGAAATAAAAGCGAAAGCCGCCTCCCCCGAACATACGATTGTAATTATGATCTCAGCCGCCGAATGGAGCAGCATTGCCGACGAAGCAAAGTTGGCAGGCGTTGATAAATTTCTTTCAAAGCCGCTGTTCCCGTCCTCAATCGCGGATGCGATAACGGAAGCGATAGGAATCAACAAACAAAAGGAAGAGAATAACGCGGATCAAAATGAAATTTTTAAAGGGCATAAAATTCTGTTAGCTGAAGATGTGGAAATAAACCGCGAGATTGTCGCCGCTCTGGTAGAACCGACTCTATTGGAAGTTGATTATGCCGAGAACGGCGAAAAAGCCGTAATAATGTACGAGAATTCATCCGATAAATACGATTTAATATTGATGGATTTACAAATGCCCGTAATGGACGGCTTCGAAGCCACAAAAAAAATCCGCGAAATTGAGTTAAACCGAAGGGAACATGGCGGCATGGAGTCTGCGCATATTCCGATAATCGCGATGACGGCTAACGTTTTCCGTGAAGATATCGATAAATGTCTGGAAGCCGGTATGAACGGTCATATCGGCAAGCCGCTTGATATAATCGAATTTATAAATTTACTAAGGAAGTATTTATTGAAATAAAGCTGATTAAAAAATTAATAAATCGAAGTTTATAAAAACACAGTGTCAGAAAAAATATATGGTGAAATATATACAGAACACTACTGATACTTCTGCGAAATTTCTTTAAACTTATCTTGAATATCAATAACAGCGTCGGTAATGACAGGATCAAACTGAGTGCCTTTTCCTTCCTTGATAATTCTGATCGCTTCTTCGTAAGGCATTGCCGCCTTGTAAACACGGGCGCACACAAGAGCGTCATAAACGTCAGCTAACGCGGCAATGCGCGCAGGCAGAGGAATTTTATCTCCCTTTAACTGGCGCGGATAACCTTTGCCGTCCCAGCGTTCGTGATGCGCATAACAGATATCTTCACAGTGTTTAAGATATAAAGAAGAATTGATATCGCCGAGCTCTTCGATAATTTCTTTGCCGCGCGTTGTGTGAGTTTTCATAATTTCGTATTCAGCGGGATCGAGTTTGCCGGGTTTTAAAAGAATTTTATCGGGGATTGCGATCTTTCCGACATCATGGAGCGCCATCGATTTCATGATGATATCCGGCTGGAGTCTTTTTAATTCTTCGGCGTAAATAGAACCGGTATCAATTAAATAATCGATTAAAGCTTTTACAAATAACTGCGTTCTTTTTACATGTTCGCCGGATTCAAGATCGCGGTGCTCGATAACGTTCGCAAGTCCCTGAAGAGCGTTATCAAGAGTCTTTGTCGCTTCGGCGGTTTTTTCGGCGACCATTGTTTCAAGATTATCGCTGTAATTTTTTAACGCGATTTGATTTCTTACGCGCAGCTTTACAATTTCAGGAAGAAACGGTTTATTGATAAAATCAACGGCGCCTGCGTCAAGCAATTCGCTTTCAGACTCATTTTCGATGGTAATAAAAATAACAGGAATTCTTTTAAACGTACTATCGGTTTTTAAAATTTCAAAAAATTCTTTGCCGTTCATCTGCGGCATATTCACATCTAAAAGAATTATTTTCGGAATCGAATCGGCTGTTTTAAGTTTTACAAGAGCTTCTCTGCCGTTAAACGCGGTGATGATTTTAAAATCATCCTTTAAAATTTCTTCGAGGATGATGACGTTAGTATCAACATCATCAACTACTAATACTGCCGGTCTGTTATCAGCCATACTGCGCTATTACCTTATCCATTTCTATCATAGTTTGATTATATACATTTTTAACTAAAACGATTTGATCGCTGCTGACGGAGCCGGCTTTTATCTGACCTTCCAGCTCGGCGACTTGCTTAAATAATTCCGTAAGAGAAAGATTCGCGGCAAGTCCTTTTAATGTATGAGAAGCGTTGCGGGCCGCTTCCGTATTACCGGCGGACAGAGCTGAATCAATTTGCGATAAACTTTGATCATCTTTAAATTTTCCCAGCAGTTTTATATAGAGCTTTGTATTATTCATGACTCTTTTCGCGCCTTCATCAGCATTAATGTAAACAATATCAGCCATAATAATTTCTCCTTTTGTTTGGATTTTTAATATGTTAGCGTTCGCGGTAAATAATGCGTCCGCGGCTTAAATCGTACGGAGACAGAGCGACTCTGACGCGGTCGCCGGGAACAATTCTGATATAGTGTTTGCGCATTTTTCCGGAAAGATGAGCAAGTATAAGATGCCCGTTCTGATTATCAAGTTCTACCCTGAACATTGTATTAGGAAGCGCTTCCCTGACAACTCCTTCAACTTCAATCGCTTCTTCTTTCGCCACTTTTTCTCCTTTAAAAACCCGCCTTTGGCGGATATGACATGGTACACGCAAAACCCCTTTATGTCAATTATGCCGATATGGTAAACTATTTTATGCGTTATTACAGCACTAGAAATAAAAATTTATCCGTTAACTTTGCCGAGGCTGCTCTATCGGGGCTTGCTCCGGACGGAGGGCTTTTTGTCCCCGAAGAAATCCCTCAATACCCCGCGGCAGTCAGTTCATCGCTTGGTCAGATGAACTTTATTGATATCGCTTTTGAAACAATTAAACCTTATGTAAAAAATAATATTTCAGAAAGCGCGTTATCTGACATTGTACAGTCCGCTTTCACATTCGGCGCGCCGGCAGTTTATGCAGAAGACCGGTATATTGTTGAACTTTTTCACGGACCGACAGCCGCTTTTAAGGATTTCGGAGCGCGTTTTATGGCGCGCGCGTTTTCTTTTTTGCGCAGAAGCGAAGATCGTCCTCTTCGCATTTTAGTCGCCACTTCAGGCGATACAGGCGGCGCTGTCGCTGACGGCTTTTTTGATGTGCCGGGAATCAATGTGACAGTGCTCTATCCGTTAGGAAGAGTAACTCCTCTTCAAGAACGGCAGATCGCGGGGCTTGGAAAAAATATTTCCGCCGTCGCCGTGAAAGGCAGTTTTGATGATTGTCAGCATCTGGTTAAAGCCGCGCTCTGCGATGAAGGTTTAAAAAAACGGATGTCATTATCTTCTGCGAACTCGATTAACATCAGCAGACTTATTCCGCAAGCTGTTTATTATTCGGCTGCGGCGGGAAAAATGCGGGACGGAAAAATCGATATTGACGGTGAAGCCACTCCGCGGTTTTTAAAAATTAATGATCAAAATAAAAAAATCGATTTGCAAAAAAACAGAAAAGTAATTCTTTGTGTGCCGTCAGGAAATTTCGGTAATTTGACAGCGGGACTTTACTCGATGAAAATGGGCGCGCCTGTTGAGCGATTTATCGCGGCGACAAATATTAACAAAACTGTTCCCGACTATTTAGATTCAGGCGAGTATCTTGCGCGTAATTCGCAGGCGACAATTTCCAACGCGATGGACGTAGGCGCGCCCAGTAATTTTGAGCGGATGTCGTCTCACTTTTCTTGGGATGAAATGAAGCGGATCATTTTAGGCGTTTCTGTTTCCGATGAAGAAACACGCCAAACAATTAAACGCGTTCATGAAAAAACCGGCTACTTTCTTGATCCGCACAGCGCTGTCGGCTGGAATGGAGTTGATAAACTTACCGCAGGTAAAAAAATCGAAAGCTCCGCGGCAATCGGAATACTCGGCACCGCTCATCCTGCGAAATTTTCGGAAGTGGTTGAGCCGCTTGTTGGTTCTCCTCCTGTGCCGCTTACTCTAAGCAAAGCGATGGAACGAACTGTAAACGCGAAGACAATCCCCGCGGAATTTCCGGCGTTACTCGAAATTTTGAATGAATTAAATTGAAAAAGAATTTAACCGTGGGTATTATTTCAATTTTAATTTTCTTTTTCTTCAGCGTTACCGCAGTTTTAGCCTGCGATTTGGAAGGACATTTTGCGTTTAACGTTTCAAATGAAGAAGAAATTCTCTACACAGGATGTTATGACGCTGTAAATCTCGGTCCTCATATAATCGAATATATTTTAACAAAAGAGAGAGCCGAAGCGACAGGAGTGCGCCGCCCTCGGACGCGGTTTTCGCAGGATAGAGACGGCGGCGTTCTTATGGATTTGTTAGCTGAAAACGGATACTCGCTTCCTCATCATTCTGATTTTTCTCATTCAGGCTACGACAGAGGACACATGGCGCCTAACGCCGATTTTAACGACACTTATCAAAACGCATTGATGACATTTTTTATCGGGAACATCTGGCCTCAGACTCCGGAAGTAAACCGCGTTGTTTGGCTCAAGACAGAAAACGAAACAAGAGCGCTCGCGGGCGTATATCAATTTGTAAAGGTAATCATCATAGTCGATGAATTCAGCGGAGAAAAAGTCGGCGATATTACGATACCTTCGTGTTTTAAAAGAAGGGTTTATGATCTATACACCGGTGATTTGATTTATAAAATTGACGTTTACCAGTGATTCCTGCTGCGACAAAACAAATAAATAATCCGATAATCGATTTAAAAAATTTCCGGCTTCGCTGTTAAGAGCATGATCTTTTTTTGCCGCGAAAAAATACCGCTCTACTCTTCTTGCGATGGTTCTGGCTATTTGAATCTGAGCCTCGATAATATTTACTCCGGGGATTACCAGCGAAGTCAGATTAGGAATATTTTTTCCGAGAGTATCAATTTCATTTTCTATATTTAATGTATCATTCTCGTTAAAAAAATATTTTTCGTTTGTTGGATCGGAAATATGTGACATCAGCTTCATCAGATTTTTCTGCGTCCTCTCGAGAAACACGCAGGATTTCTTCCATGTAAACTGCCACGCGTCAGTATGTGATAGCATCGCTTTAATCAATCCCATATGCGCGTTTAATTCATCTATCGTACCGATAAGATTAATCTCCGCGCTGTTCTTGGGAATCTTTCGCCCTGTTAAATCAATCGTAACTCCGTTATCGCCGAGCCTTGTAAAATAAGCCAATCTTTGCTCCTTATTTTAGTTGTATCAGTATAATAACAATTCTCCTCTTTGCATAGTTAGATAATTTTATTGTATAATATTAAAATGGCGCACGAGCAAATCGCACCGACAAAAAGCAATCTTATCAAAGTTAAAGAAAGACTTGATATCGCCAAAGAAGGCTACGATTTATTGGAGCAGAAACGGGAGATTCTTGTCTCCGAGCTGATGCGAAAAGTCGAACTTGTAAAAATTTTGGAGAAGGATCTTGATAAACGAGTCGAGACCGCGTACCCTTGCTTGAAACGAATGTTGATCGTTGTGGGAAGAGACCGCGCAAACAGGCTCTCAAAAAATGTGTCATATCGATATGAATCGACGGAAAAACAGGTTGTAACAGCCGGAATGAAGCTGCCCGGAATTGAAGTGCGAATTCCCGATGTCGATTTAAAATATTCGCATGTAAATTCATTTGCCGAATGTGACGAAACTGTGATAGAATTCTTCGAGCTTTTAAGAATCTGTACTGAATTGGCGGCGATTAGAACAATTACATGGCGGCTTGCGCGGGAAGTGCGGCGTACGCAGCGCCGCGTTAACGCTTTGGAAAAAGTGGTGATACCTGCTGCCGCCGAAACAAAAACTTATATCGAGTCAGCGCTGGAAGAACAGGAAAGAGATTCATTTTTTGTCGGCAAATTACTAAAGAAAAAAGGAGCAGTAAAGAGCTCATGAAGCAGCTTATTTCAAATGTAGTCGTCGCAGTCACAGGGACAGACGCTTCGATATTAGCGGCAAAGTACGGCATTGTGCTCGCGAAAATGTATCATTGTAAATTAACCGCCGTTTATGTTGTTGATACGGCTACGATTCGCCAGTTGATGATGAGTAAAATTTTTATTCAGGAAGAAGCGGCGGAATATGAAAAAAGTTTGGAAGCGAACGGAAGCCGTTATCTTGTTTATGTTGAGGAACTCGCGAACGCGAAAGGCGTAAAGGTTGATAAAATTATGCGCAAAGGCGCGATATTCACAGAGATACTTTATGCAGCGGATGAAAAAAAAGCTGATTTAATTATTCTCGGCGGCTGGGAAAAAGATACAAAGTCAAGAGATATTATCGGTCATTCGCACAGAGAAATAATGGCTAACGCAAAATGTTCGGTTATGCTTGTAAAAGAGCCGAACATCGATCAGATATATAAACAAGTTTAAGTAATGGAGTTGTTATGCGAATAGCGGTTGTGAGCGCGCCGGCGGAAAAAAAAACGCCGCCTGATTATGTTATAGGATTAGCGAAAGGAATGACGATGATGGGACATCATGTTGATGTTATCGATATGTGGACAGAAGACGGAATGAAACTTCCCGGTTACGATTATATCGCTGTTGTCGCGGAGCCCGTATCTTTTTTTTCAGGAAAGATGCCGTTAAAACTTTCTAAAATTCTTTCCGTGGGAAGTTCGCTTGGCGGAAAAAAAAGCGCCGCTTTTATAAAAAAATCAGGGCTCTTTACAAACCGCGCTCTTTTTAACCTGATGAAAGCAATGGAAAAAGAAGGGATGAGGATCAACTGGAGCGATATTTTGTTTAACGCTCCCCATGCGGAAGCAATGGGGAAATGCATCGGCTCGTAAATTGATCAGCCACTACGAGACGCTCGGCGTCAAGCCGGGAGCAAGCGCAGCAGAAATAAAAAAAGCTTTCCGGCAAAAAGCAAAAAAACTTCACCCTGATATCGCAGGCACAAAACACACCGAAGCGATGAGAAAACTCCTCAAAGCGTACGAAGCTCTTTCTGACGTAGAAAACCGTTTTGAGTACGACAGAATTTACGCCGCTTATGCCAGAAGCAAAAAACCCGCTTTTGATTACCGCACATGGCTTAATGAACAGGATGATCCTGTAAGCAAAGCGAAGCTTGTGTTTTTTGAGTTATTGCGTCTTGAAGAAGACAGAGCGATCGAAGTTTGGCGCGAAAACGGCGGTCTGGATTTTCGCATGGAAAAACTTTTAGAAAGAGGCGATTGGATGGATTGCTATTTTATTCTCGCCGAAGAACTGGATAAGAGGGAATTCAGTTTTGAAGCTTTCAAATTACTTGTGATCATTCTCACCGAAGAAAAGAGAGCTCCGTACTTTAATCTTTTTACTCCTGATATTAAAATATATGTTAAGGATATAATCAAAAAAAGACTGAGAGAACAGACAGACAATGAAACATGGATTGATTGCATGGAAGCGATAATCGGAATCGGGTTTACAGATCATGACGAAAAGATTTTTAAAGAATCGATATCTAAAACATTAAAGGAAATCAGACTAAATTGATACGCTTAAAAAACGAAAAACAAATTAACGGCATCAAAACATCATGCAAGATGTTATCTGCAATGTACCGCGAATTAATTCCGCTTGTAAAGCCGGGAATTCAAACGATAGAAATTGATATGTGGGTCCGCGGCTGGATAAAAAAAATGGGCGGCAGACCGGTCTTTTTAGGCTACTGTCCGAAAAAAAAACCCTACCCCGCTTCGATTTGCATTTCGATTAACGAAGAAGTTATTCACGGCATTCCATCAAAAAGGAAGATCCGCGAAGGAGATTTAGTTTCGCTTGACTGCGGCATTGATTTGGGCGGTTTTATAAGCGATCAGGCAGTCAGCATCGAAGCGGGGAAAATAAGCGCCGATGTAAAAAAATTAAACAGAGTAACAAATGAATGTCTCTATCACGGTATCGAAGCGATGAAAGCGGGAGAGCGTCTTTTACAGATCGCGCGCGCCGTAGAAAAGCACGCAAAATCCAACGGTTACGGAATTGTCGAAGAATACTGCGGTCACGGAGTGGGGCTTGCGTTACACGAAGATCCGCATGTGCCCAATTATCCTCACGGCGCGAACCCTAAATTGAATAACGGAATGGTTATCGCTATTGAACCGATGATCAACATGGGAACGGGCAAGATTGAAGACTGCGACGACGGTTGGACGGTCGTTACAGCAGACGAAAAAGTATCGGCGCACTGGGAACACACAGTAGCGATTTTTAACGGGCAAACAGAAATATTAACAGAGCGGCTGGAAGATTTAGTGTTTTAACTAAGGTAGCCGCTAAGTCAGCAATCAAAAGGCGTCACATCGCCTGAGTCTAACTCAGCTTTCCCAACTAATACATCTTCAATAAAGGCATAAGGTAAATCAGGGTTTTCTTCCGCTATTTTGCCAATACGCGCCCAATGCTCAATTTGCATAGATACAGAACGAGTATAAATAGAAGCATACTTACCCGCTTCGAGTAATATATCGTTTGAAAGTTGTATTGCTGCTTGCGGCATAATTAAAATATTAATCAATTTTATCGGATTGTCAACTAAAGCAGCTGCTGAGTTAGCTGCTACCTTGTGTTTTTCATAAGATGTTATACAGCAGCGGCAATCCGTTCCTGAACCATTTCACCAATGATCTGTGAAGGGGTTTTGTGGTCTGCAATAGCTTTAGCATTCAAGTAATTAGCTGTAATATTGTCAATAGTAACTGTATAAGCGGTTTTTTTACATTGTGAAAAATAGCCTGTTCCATTTAGACCTGGTTTTGGCGGATTTTCTGTCCATTTATCGTCCAATCTCTGCGCTTCTTCATCTGTCATATATGCCATATTTACTCCTTTGATTTTAGCAAGTAATAATAGATATTCCTGCATGGCATTGCGTGGAATACATTTACCAGAAAATCGCTAATAAAATTGTATAGGATTTCAAGCAGATTTGCATTACAATCAAAACCTATAAGCAAATACTTATCCCGTGCATCATTATCATTAGGTTCATCCAGCAGACCGTCATATATAGCTGTATCAAAAGCTTGATAAATGTCTGCCTCACTTACATTATGATTAAAAGCGGAAGGATTGAACTCAATAACAAAATCCATTCTTCAAGCTTATCGTATATTCAATGGCGGTTCAACTCTTAGAAAAGGCAGCTGCTATGTTAGCTGCTGTTTTGGGGTATATATTAAATCTCAACTATTTATATTTTTCGCAAATATCTTTAAACTGATCTTGAATTTTCACAAAGACGTCCACAATAACCGGATCGAACTGAGTGCCGCTTCCTTCGATTATAACGGCGGCTGCTTTTTCATAAGACATTGCAGGTTTATAAACGCGCACGCACACAAGCGCGTCATACACATCCGCGACAGCGGCAAGACGCGCACAGAGCGGTATTTCTTTTTCAATTAAATTCTGAGGATAACCTCTGCCGTCCCATCTTTCGTGATGACTGTAACAAATATCTTCGCAAAGTTTTAAATACAGAGAAGTTTTAACATCGCCGAATTCTTTAATAATATCTTTTCCGCGAGTAGTATGAGTTTTCATTATCTCATATTCATCATCATCAAGCTTGGACGGCTTTTGAAGAACCCTGTCAGGAACCGCGATTTTTCCCACATCGTGAAGCGCCATAGCTTTAATCAATAAATCAGGTTGAAGTTTTCTTATTTCTTCAGCGTAAATTGTTTCGTTATCGATTAAATAATCGATCAGCGCGTTTACATATAACTGCGTTCTTTTAACATGTTCGCCGGATTCTTTGTCGCGGTATTCGATAACATTCGCAAGCCCCTGCAGAACATTGTCTAAAACTTTAGCGAGCATCTTTGTTGTTTTGTCATAACGGCTCAGCTTTAAAACGCGGAGAAGTCTGAACATTCTAAGAACACGGAGGAGACGAAGATCGATATTTATAATAAACGGAAGATAAAACGGCAAAATCGCCAATAGATCGATTATTCCCATCGGAGATAAAATATAACGAAGAAACGGCGGTAATTTTGATAATACCGGATGTTTTGATGTAATTGAAGGCGGTTTATAAGGAGAAACCCAAAGACGCAGCAGATACTCTATCGAAAAAATTATCACAGAAAATAATTCAATATAAAATAAAATTCGATTATACCTGTTGATAATTTCATCGATTAAACCGCAGATAGAAGCGGCAATATTGATCCAAATCAAACAAAACAAAAATATATTAACAAAGCTCGTTACTTTATCGCCTTTCTTTGGATCCTTTTCAAGGATGGCGTAAATTCGCTGTCTGATTTTTTCCATTAAACGCAAATTTTATTTTATTCTGGAAATTGTGTCAATTAATCGGTAAAGCAGATGATAATACAGTTAAATATACAATTAATAAGGTAGCTGCTGAGTTAGCTGCTGCCTCAGCTGCTGGGTTAGCTGCTACCTTAGCTGCTGAGTTAGCAGCTAGGTTAGCTGCTACCTTAGCTGCTGCCTAAGGGGTAATTCCGTTATAATAGTTGGAAATTACGTATTGTTTTGCTTGAATTAAATACATTCCCGTATAATCGTCGTCTTTTCTGTCTGCGAAATATTCCGTTGGGTCAGCAAGACTGTTGCTCGCGGTTATTGGGTTGAAGCCTTTTGCACGAATGTCGTCGTTACTTGCCCATGCGTATTCCCATGTCGCAATTTGGTTAAGTAATGACATTACCAAGGTCTTGCTGATATTTAATTCTTGGGACAATTTTGGCACCAAGGTGTTTTGAATATAATCCGGGTTTATCGTGCCGACCGGTTCCCCCAGGTCATGGTAATACCCGTTTAATTCAGTGGCGGCGGGGGATATGTGGTCATTAATTTTTCGTCCATGTAGATATTCTTGATTTCTAAAAATATTCATAATGATTTCAAAGTCGTTGCGTTCTTTGCCTGCGGGCATTTCCAATGCCATTACGTTAATAATCCGGGAAGTTCCTACAACACCGTGCCATAAAAGACGATCACCCGTAAATTGCGTGCTGTCAACTATCATTTCTCCGCATTGTGCAACCACAAAATCCATAAATTTTTTGTTCGCATTGGTTATTGGCGCGTTGGCGAATTGGTTTTTCACCAGGTTTGTTTGTGCCTGAAGCAGTACTTTATTATTTTGCATAGCAAAATTAACGTCCGATTGACTGGTTACATTGTTTATATTGTTCATAGGATATTTATTGGCAGGTGCGACCGATTTATTAATACCAAATTTGTCGTTGCCTTTGTAATCATGCCCGTCATTGTCATAATGTGTGCCCGTCGTTTTGTTTATGTGTTCGCGGTTGAATCCGTTTTTGTCCCACCCGTCACGGTCGTACCCGTCATGGTCATAATGTGTGCCCGTGTGCCCGTTGGTTTTTACTTCCGTGTCCTTGTGCCATCCCGTATCTTTGTGAAATCCTTTCCAATCATGCCCTTCGTGGTCGTAATATTTGTTGCCGTGTCGGTCTTTGCCTTCCAAACACCATGGTGCGTCCGTATAGAAATTGTTTACGATGTTTTCGTCTTGGTGCCAGCCCAACGCATTGTATCCGTGTTCGTTGTATTCGTTTTCAACAACATATCCATTGTTGCCTCCATTGCCTTGTTCGTTGTTTTGTTCGTTATCGTTGGGTATCATGTCGCAACCGATAATTATCAATCCCATTATCAAACTCAACATTATTATCAAACTTCTTAAAACTGCCTTTTTCATTTTTATTTCTTTCTCCCTGATTTTTTTATGAAAACAATCAATATCATCATAAATATCTATTATCCGTATCGTAATATAAATTGTATATTCCGTTCAGTATTTTGTCAATGTATTAATCATATTGTTTAATAAATTATTCGATTAATAAGGTAAAAAATATGGATGGAGATGAAATAAAAGCCGCTTTAGGGAAAAATATAAGGAATTTACGGTTATTCAGACGGTTTACCCAAGCTGAACTCGCCGAAAGAGCGGATATTTCGATTATTTATCTAAGCAATATTGAAAGGGGTGTAAAATTCCCAAAACCAGCCATTTTAGGACAAATAGCAGAGGGATTAGATGCAGAAATTTATGAACTTTTTAAAATGGAGCATAAACCAAATATCAGCGCAAAAAATAATATAAAGCTAATAAATCGCATTTCAAAAGATATACAAAAAAAAGTTGTAAAAACTATGGAAGGAGTTTTTAACAGTTATATTAAATAGAACGGCGAAAGCGCAGCCGGTCTCTATGTAAATAACACTTAACCCGTTAGCATCGATCCATCAACATTTCCTGTAACCTATCTACAATTAAAAATATTTGATAAGATATAACCATTAAATTATCAGGAGTAAATATGAGCGTAATAAAAAAATTGTCATCTAGAAACCTTTTAATCTTCAATTTAATATTAATCGGAGCGATTTTCGGCTTTTCGCTGGCTTTTTTATCGTTCTCCTGCTCTACGCCGAAAACAGGATCGCAGGCTCACGCCCAGCAAAGTCAGGTTATAATCCCCGAGGACGCGCTTTCCGTGGCGGAAGGTTTGCAGACGGTTTTCCGGTCCGTTTCTGATAAAATGCTGCCGTCTGTTGTCGAAATAAAAACCGAAACAGTACGGAGGCAGCAGTCGCAGAATTTTAACGGGATACCGTGGGAATTTTTCTTTGGACCGAGAGATCGTGGGCAGGACGGAAGAGAGCGTGAATACAGGTCTCAAGCGCTGGGTTCGGGGATTATAGTGCGGCTGAAGGACGGGCTTTATTACGCTCTGACAAACTGCCATGTAATCGATGACGCGACGCAAATTACTGTCGCCGTAAAAGACGGCAGAGAATACTCCGCAGAACTTGTCGGCAAGGACGAGAGAAAAGACCTCGCTCTTATTTCATTTAAAACAACCGATTATCATCCGCTTGCGACTCTCGGCGACTCCGACAAAGTGGGTGTCGGCGATTTTGCGATCGCAATCGGCAATCCGTTAGGTGAACAATTTTCATTTTCTGTAACGATGGGAATAATCAGCGCGGTCGGCAGAACAGGAGGACCGGGCGGTAATATAAATGATTTTATTCAGACTGACGCGCCGATTAATCAGGGTAACTCAGGCGGACCGTTAGTTAATATCCGCGGTGAAGTGATTGGCATTAATACATGGATCGCGAGTAATCTTTCCGGCGGCGGAAATGTCGGTCTTGGTTTCGCTATACCGATTAATAATGTAAAAAGATCGATAGATGAATTTATCGAAACAGGAACTACAAGTTACGGCTGGCTCGGCGTTTCGCTGATTGAGCCGAACAGAGATATAGTCGCGGGTCTCGGATTGGAAAACAGAAGAGGCGCGCTTGCGGCGCAGGTTTTCCTCGGCTCGCCTGCGGACAAAGGCGGCATTAAAGCGGGCGATTTTATCACTCAGGTTAACGGAAAAGATGCGCGTAACGTTCAGCAGCTTCAAATGCTTGTCGGCGATTTAAGACCGAATGAAAATGCCGTTTTCACAATTATAAGAGAAAAGCAGCAGATTGAAACCCGCGTGCGAATCGAGGCGCGCACCGATCAGGTTGCCGCCGATAATAAAAAACTTTGGCCCGGTGTTATTGTTTTCCCGTTAAACGATCAATTAAGACAAACGCTGGAAATAGATAAAAACGCGAAAGGTTTATATGTTTATCAGGTTATTTCCGGAGGACCGGCGGATATTATCGGCGTAAGGCAAAACGACAGAATAATTTCCGTTAACGGACAAGCGGTTAATGACATCGCGGCGTTCTACAAAACGTTACGCGAAAGAACAAATGACGAGCTTTGGTTCGGCATCATCCGCGGGGAATCAACGCTGGAGTCCCTGCGTTTTAAGAAATAGTTTTAATAATAGATTATAAATCGATTCTGAGTTTCGGGCGCTTGGAACGGTTTTGATCGAAGTTAAAAATATTTATGTTAAAGCGCCGCTCGGCTTCCAGAGTTGACGGCGGTCCGTGACCCGGAAGCACGATGTAATTCCCGGGAAGCGAGAGAAGGCGGCTGCGCAGTTTGTTCATTTGAGTAGCTGCGCCGTACGCGCTTGCGGTGCTGCCGACTAGACCTGCGGTCAGCACATCGCCTGTAAAAAGCATGTTATCAATTTTATAAACTACAGAATCCGACGAATGTCCGGGTATTGATATTACCTCGATTGTAAAACCGCCGATACCGAGCCTTCCGCCGTCTTTTACCATGATTGTCTTGTGATCCATTATGCTGTGATTTACGGCGATTACTTCGGCGCTGTAAATTTTTTTTAATGTGTTCAATCCCTGCACATGACCTTTATGCTCGTGAGTTATCAATACGGCTTTAATATCAAAATTATTATTTTCGATGATATCAAGAGTCGCTTGTTCCATACTGCCCGGATCAATAATAATAGCGTTATCCTGCTGACCTTTGTTCGAGCTCTCAAGCCCGAGAATGTAGCAGTTGCTGAAGCCGTAAGAGCAGTATTGGAAAAATAATTTCATGATTCTTCCGTTTCAAATAAAGCTTCCGCGGTATTTGATGATTTGAATAATACTTCGTTTTTAGCGACTTGTTTTACTCCGCCGAAATGCACGCGTTTTAAATTACAATTAATAAATGAAGTGCTTAATAAATCGGCGCAGATAAATCTGCTGTTGTATAAATTACAATTAGTGAATTTGATTTCATTCATCGACGTGCCTTCAAAATTGATATGAACAATTTCCGCGTTGGAAAATAAACAACTGCGAAAACCCGCGCCGGCAAAAGATAAGAACTGAATATCGGTATCGGTAAAATTACAATTAAAGATTTCAGAAAAATCAAAAAAACACATCCGCGCCTTTACGCCCGTAAAATCGCAATTAAAAAATAAGGTGTCCTGAAAATTACAGCCGTAAAATTCATGATTAGAAAAATCGGTGTTTTCAAAACGCATGCCGGAAACTGTAAGGTCTTTAATTTTTTTATTGTCTTTTATAAAATCACAGATATGAATATATTCCTGCTCAGGATTTGCCTGATGAAGAAAACACAAATTATATCCCGTGATCGCCGGTCTGCCGCATCCCGCGGCGCACGGGTTAATCGTAAACATTGAATAATATTAACACATTTAATGCTTTACAACCAGCCTTACGATTAGTAAAATAAAATCATGTGCTGGTATTGCGGGTCACCCGTAACAGATGAAGTAATAGGACGCTCACTTCGATGTCAGGATTGCAGCAAAGATCTTCGCTGCTGCAAAAACTGCCGCTTTTTTCTTTTAGGCGCGCAGAGAGACTGCCGTGAAACAAGCGCAGAAGGACAGCCTGATAAAGAACGCGCGAATTTCTGCGATTGGTTTTCTCTTGATGAAAAATTCCGCAGTAAAACACCGGGACAAAAAAATAATATTAATAAATCTGAAGCGTCTAAAAAAGCTTTTGATAATCTTTTTAATTAAAATATGAAAACGAAAAAACCAAATAACAATCCCATTTTATTTATTGATTCCGGCATCGGAGGACTTTTTTACTGCGTAGAATTTTCCAAACGAAATCCTAACGAGGCAGTATGCTGCCTTGCGGACAGATTGAATTTTCCGTACGGACCGCGCGGCAAAGACGAATTATGCGCGATATTGATTCCGTTAATAGAAAAACTTTTAAAATCGATAAATCCAAAAATAATCGTTATCGCGTGCAACACAGCGGCGATTTCCGCGCTTAATATTCTTCGCAGTCATTATCCCGGTATTTCTTTTGTAGGAACAGTTCCGGCGATTAAACCGGCGGTAATCGCGTCAAAAAATAAAAAAATCGGCATTCTGGGAACAGCCCGCACTATCGAAGATCCGTACAATCAAAAACTTGCTGATGAAGCCGTAAGCAATGAAGATGTGAATAATGAAAACGCAGGTAAGTGTGAAATAATCGCGGCTGCCGCGCCTGAGCTTGTCGAATTTGTCGAATATCGGCTTGATAAAGCGGACGAAAATGAAAAAATACAAATCGTAAGAAAATATATTGATATCTTCCGCGCACAGAAAGCGGACGCTCTGGTGTTAGGCTGCACGCATTTCTTGTATCTTTTGGATGTTTTTAAAAAAGAGGCGGCGCCGGATATCAAGGTGTTCGATTCATTAAGCGGAATTATAAAGAGAATTGAATTTTTACTTGACGATAATTCCGGCGCACAAAGAGCGGACAGCGGTTTTAAACCTGAACATAAATTTATAATTACCGGCGATGAACCTGTACAGAGCGTTTGGAAAAACAGAGCCGAAGAAGCGCGTTTTAAACTTTCTCTATTAAATGAAATATGAAAAACAATACAAAAATTGTCAAAGGTCTGGTTATCCGCAGCTCGCGCAATATTCTTTCTGTCCGCGTTGAATCAGAAAACGGTTTAGAGGAACTAGAATGCAGAATAAAAGGAAAAGTTTTAAAAGGGCAGGACGAGCTATATAATCCCACCGCTCCCGGAGATATTGTCGTACTTGAACGGCAGAATGAAAAAGCGATGATTCTTTCGGTAGAAGAAAGAAAAAATCAATTCAGCAGGTATAATCAAAAAGGAGAATCAAGCCAGTTGTTAGCTGCTAATATCGATCTTGTTCTTTGCATCTGTACTCCCGCTTCTCCTCCGTTTAGACCCCGGTTTTTAGACAGGGTTCTTCTTCAAGCTGATATCGCCGGGATTGACGCGTACGTTATATGCAATAAAAACGATCTTGAATACGATGATATCGATGTTGACGAACGCTTGGAAGAATATATCAAAACAGGTTATAAATTGCTGCGCGTATCAGCAAAAACCGGCGAAGGAATTAACGAACTGCGCGGCATTATCGCGGGAAAAACCTGCGTTTTGACAGGACAATCAGGAGTCGGGAAATCCAGCATTATAAACGCGCTGCAGCCGGGACTTGATTTAAAAGAAGGCAGAATGAACGAAAAATATGACAGAGGTAATCACACAACAACGATGTCAGTTATGTATGAGCTGACAAATTTTTCTTCTTTACCGCCGGCAAGATTAATTGATACTCCGGGAGTGCGGCGCTTCATCCCGGACGGAATAAAATCCGATATGGTGATAAACTATTTACGGGAGTTTTCTCCGCTGGCGGGGAAATGCAGTTTCGGGCTTTCGTGCTCGCACAAAACGGAGCGCGGCTGTAAAATAATGGAAGCTGTTCACGCGGGTGTCATTCACGAAGATCGCTATGAAAGTTTTTTACGCATAATTGACGATTTAAAGGAAATCGAAAAAGATGACTACTGACTATATTCAAATTGATAAAACTCCGGCAGCAAAAATACCATTCGATAAAAAAACTCTTTCTGAAAAAACGCAAAAAATACTGGAGTATCCTCATATAATGGAAAATGCCGCTTCATACGCCGTCAGCGAAGAAGCCGCAGATTTTATAAAAAATTCTCAGCCTGTTTACGATGAATCATGCGAAGAAGAGAAAAACATAGTTAAAACAATTCATTTTATTTTAAAAACGCATAACGACGAGCCTCGTTCATGGCTTCCTTCTGTCGGATTTCTGCTTCCGAAAATTGATACTGAAGGTACAGTTTTAGACCTTGATGAAGCGCTGGCGGCAGGGCTTTTCATTGAACGCGGCGAAGGGTTAAGGCAATGGATCATCAAAGGAATTAACGCGGTTAAAGAAAAGTCAGATACATTTAATTTATTAACCGCTGCGAATGATTCTGCTTCGAATACTTCCGCCGCAAATGATTTTTTTAAATTTTTAGCAAGCGATGATTTTCCTGTATGCGGTATTATCGCCGCAGAAATTTTTAAAATAATTGACAGAGAAGGAAATATCCGCGATCTTCCGGCGTTACGCTCAATTAAAAAGCGGATTAGTTCTCTTGAAAAAGATTTGAAGAGCGCGGTTTCCCGGTATATCGCCGATGATGATTATAAACGAATGTTTCAGTCGGCTGTTCCTTCACAGAGAGACGGAAGATCCGTGCTTGCCGTTAAATCAAATTACCGCGGCAGAATTCCCGGAATTGTGCATGAAGTCTCATCAAGCGGACAGACGGTTTTTATCGAGCCGCTTGACGCTGTAGAAAAAAATAACGATCTGCTGCTGGAAAAACGAAATCTTGACGCTGAAATTAAAAAAATAATGCGCGAATTAACCGAAAATATTTCTATTCACGCTGATAATTTAAAAATATTTCACCTAACAATAATAAAACTGGAGTGTTACAGAACAAAAGCAAAATATTCGCAGGCTATAAAAGGAAATTTCGCGCAGATACCCGCGAGCGATCTGTACTCCGGCGAAAAAAAATCACAGAGTCTTTTATTGAATCAGGCGCGCCACCCTATGTTAAAAAAAGCGGTTCCCATTATTATCGAAATGAACAGCGCAACGCGCGCGTTAATAATCACAGGACCTAACACAGGCGGAAAAACTGTGGCGCTTAAAACACTGGGGCTCTTCGCGATGATGAACCAAAGCGCGCTCGCACTCCCTCTTGAGGAAGGAAGCATCCTGCCGCTCTTCGACGGAGTTTACGCCGACATAGGCGACGAGCAGTCTATCGATCAATCGTTGTCAACTTTTTCCGCTCATATTACAAACATTTCCGCTATTACAGCGGCAGCGAGCGAAAAATCTCTGGTTCTGCTTGACGAACTCGGCTCCGGCACTGATCCGCAGGAAGGCGGCGCGATCGCAATGGCGGTTCTCGATTTTTTAATTGAGAAAAAATCCCGCATGATCATTACGACTCATCATGGGATTTTAAAACATTACGGCTACACAAGAGCCGGAGTAGAAAACGCGTCTGTAGAATTTAACGCGCAGACTTTATCCCCCACTTATAAAATTATTAACGGGCTGCCAGGCGAAAGCAAAGCAATTGATATTGCTTCAGCTAACGGTCTAAACAGCGAAATCGTACAAACGGCGAGAAATTATATCGATGACGAAAAATCTGATGTCAGCGAAATAATTAAAAATCTTGAGGAAAAGCAGCGGGAACTCGCCGGGTTAGAGAAAAAGAGCGTGATTGAACAAAATAAACTGAAAGAAAATATTAGAAGAGCTGATTTAAAAGAATTGCAGCTGCGTCAGAAAGAAGCCGAATTAAAACGCGAATCTGTCGGCTCGCTTCAGTTATTCTTAAAAGAAAGCAGAAAAACCCTTGAAAACCTTGTGCGCGAATTAAAGGAAGGCGAAGTCAGCCGCGAAAAAACGTTAAAAGTAAAAGAATTTTTAAATGAATTAGCGCGTAACGCGGAAGACGAAAACCAAACGCTTGAAGCCGAAGAACGCGCAATTCGCGATGAACTAAGAAGAAATGAAAAAAAAGAAGTTAACGCTTCCGGCGAAATTCCTGTTTTCGCTCCCGGTACGGAAGTTTATGCAGGAAAATCAAAACAACGCGGAATTATTATCCGCGCCGATAAAAAAAGCGCCGGTAAAAAAGACGCTTCATGGCTCGTGGAAATCGGCTCTTTGAAAATAAGTTTTCCGGAAAGCGAATTAATTCCCGCTTCTTACGCGTCATCCGAAGCCAATATCCAAAAAAAACAAAACTTCACATCATGGGCAGCCGAGTACGACAGCTCATCAGCTAACGCAGTTTACGAACTGCGTATCCGCGGCATGAGGTATGAGGAAGCGATGGAGCTAGTCCGCCGCCAGATCGAAGCCGCGATGTTATCGGGATTAAAACATTTCGCTGTCATTCACGGAAAAGGACATGGAATCCTGCGAAAAGGCGTGCATGATATTTTAAGAGAACATCCGGCTGTAACGGAATTTTATTTTTCAAGACCGGAAGTAGGCGGCTTTGGAAGAACCGAAGTAGTTTTGAAATAACTAATGAAGAAATTCGTAATTTAATATAAACTGTTAATCAACAAGCGATTCGTCGCTGTCTAAAAAATCAGGGATTGTGTAGACTAACACTCCGGATTGACGTACGCGCAGTTCAGCGAAACCTTTGTTGACCATCGCGTCTAGGTCTTTTTTCGCTTCCTCAACTGTAATATTCGCTGATAAAGCAAGATCGCTTGCCGTAAGAATTCCTTTATTTGTTTTCGCGAGTCTGAGTATAACGCGCTCTACGCTTTCTTTTTCGCGGACAACACGCGATTCGCCGTCGGTAACTCTGCGCCAGGACTGATCGTTCTGCTTGTTTTCCAGCCTGCGCCTTGCCGATTCTTCGATAATAGCGTTTTTATAATTTGCTTCTCTTACCTGCGACGGTATTGTAAAAAGATCATAAAACAATCCTAAAGAACCAAGCCCGCCTGTAAACAGCCATAAAAGTCCCGTTCCGTGTTTACCCAGATAATGACGATGCAAACCCAGCACTCCAAAACCGGAAAGAAAAAATAAAAGATAGGCGATTAAAGAACTGTACATAAATAAAAAATACAATAAATCAGTTTAACCGTCAATATATCAATTATTCAATTTAAAATAATAAATTTTAAAATTTTTCACCTACAGCTCTGGGAGCGTAATCTTTCCCGCTGAAAATCACGAGCGTTAAAACGGTTATCACATAAGGCATCATATTAAAAACTTCAGACGGCAGAAAATCGAGGGTTCGTATGTTAAAAACATTTACGGCAAAGCTCGATGAAAGACCAAACAGAAAACTGGACCCAAGCACGCCAAGCGGAAGCCACCTTCCGAACGAAACTGCGGCAAGAGCGATAAAACCTTTTCCATTAATTGTATTAACAGTAAATTGAATATCCTGAGTAAGAACGATGCACGCCCCTGCAAGCCCGGCAAGGAGCCCGGAAACAACAACCGCGATATAACGGATTTTTATTACATTAACTCCCGACGCCTCAAGAGCATGAGGATTTTCACCGGCAGCGCGCAGACGAAGCCCCCAAGGGCGTTTATATAAAATGAACCATGTAAAGAAAAGTATAATGAGAGCGATCCAGATAGTCGGATAAATTCCAAAAAACCATGATCTCATTCCCATTCTGTAATTCATGCTTCGATCCATACTGAATACAAGCTGGCAGATAAAAATCGTCAAACCATTGGAAAGCAGATTGATGCCTGTGCCGGAAATTATTTGATCCGCTTTTAAAGTGATCGAAGCAAACGCGTGAATCAGCGAAAAAATTCCGCCTGCCAAAGACGCGCAAAGAAGCGCAAGCGGAATCGAAAAGCCGATTTTAGTTTCGAGTAACACATGCATAATTGCCGCTGTCATCGCTCCGACAGACATCAATCCTTCCAGAGCGATATTGACAACGCCTGCGCGTTCGCAAATCATTCCGCCGATCGCGGCAATTAAAATAGGAGCGACAATCATCAATGTTGAAGGAATCATCCCTGTAATAAATGAAAGCTGTTCCATTAATTATTTTCTCCGCCGCGCGTTTTTTGTTTTTTACGCCACTGCGCGAACATTTGAACGCCCGAACGCAGTGACATAAAAACAACTACAAGCCCCATGATTATCGAAGTTATCTCGCGCGGAATCTGACGCGACTGCATCAAAGGCTGCGCTGATTTTAACATTCCAAAAAGAAGCCCGATAATTGAAATCCCTGCCGCTGAACATCCGCCGCCCAGAGCGACAGCAATTCCGTCAAAGCCGTAATTCTCGAACGATGTTAAAATTCGTCCGAATTTAAAAGAGCCGAGCGCGACTATTGCCCCTGCTAATCCTGCGAACGCTCCCGATACTGCCATCGCGACAGTAATATTTGTTTTAACGCTTATACCGGCATACAATGCCGCATCTTTGTTAAGTCCCGCGGCGCGAAGAGAAAATCCGAATGTCGTTTTCTCCATTATCAGCCAATAGATTAAAATCGCGGCAAGAGTAAACCAGATACCGTTATTGAGACGGGAATTGTTTGTTAATGAAGCAAGCGTTTGATTTGATAGCGACGCAGCCGCGGCAAAATCAACAGTTCTGTAAGTTGTACTGCCAGGAATTCGCAGCGTTATAAGACGATGAAGGAAAAGCGCGATATAGTTCATCATAATTGTCGTAACAACTTCCGAAACTTTAAATTGCGCTTTAAAAAATCCCGCGATCGCTCCCCAGAACGCGCCGGCGGTAATTGCAGCTAACACCGCGGCAATAAGAGGGAGAAAAAAAATGTCATCTGAAGATTTTATGAACGCGACAGCGGCAAGCTGCGCGGCGGTTAATCCCGCGATGTACTGCCCTTCGGCTCCGATATTAAATAATCCTGTGCGAGCGGAAAAACCCATGCTCAATCCGCAAAGAATCAGAGGCATGGAAACGACAAGCCATTCTGCGACATACCGCGCATTCCACGACCCTCGCCTCGAATCAAATCCGCTTACCACTTGTAAAATCGCCTGATACATGCCGGAGGGATTTCTTCCGATAACAATCAATAAAAGAGTAGCGACAAGGAATCCCAGAAACACGACAACAGCGGAAATAACAGCGTTTGAATCTGTAAAAGTTTCGAGTAACTTATCTTCTATCTTTTTTATATTAGTCGTCAATCGCTCTTAAATTTTGAGGAAAGCCGGGCAGCTTCACAGCTTCC
>JGI24695J34938_10000275_pt1 | contig 50395 bp, 43 predicted proteins | sample TergutCo191P3_FD_34938 | JGI IMG/M metagenome (IMG submission 34938)
GATGTTTAAAAAGCACGCATAGATTCGCTAAGATTCGGATAGGTTCGGATAAAATGTCAAATTTGGTTATAATCTTGGTTCAATTTCGATGAGAATTGATATATATTCTGCAAGCCATATTGTTAATAATTAATTATATATAGTGACAGTTAATATAATATTTATCTCGTATGAGATTTATATAAGTTGTTTCGTTTGAAAATGACAAACTAAATTTGGAAATAAATATATATTATGTGACGATTATACACTTGTAAGTGGAACTTTAACTTTAACTGGAGGTAATTTATTTTCTTCTGGTGATTTAATTTGGCATTTATATACACCATAAACTTTTTCTTTAAATAAACAATATTATAATCTACTCCGCAGAAAACTCGCTTGCAAGAGAAGAAATTGTAGCTTTCGCGTCTCCGTAGATCATCAGCGTGTTCGGCATGGAAAACAGATCGTTTTCAATGCCGGAGAAGCCTCTTCCTTTTCCGCGTTTTAAAACAAAAACTGTTTTGCACTCGTACGCTTTTATAATCGGCATGCCGAATATCGGCGATGATTTGTCTGTTTCCGCGGCAGGATTAACAACATCGTTTGCGCCGATAACGATTGCGACGTCCTGCTTCGGCATTGATGGATTCATTTCATCCATTGTTCTTAACTGCTCATAAGGGATGTCAGCTTCCGCCAGAAGAACGTTCATGTGTCCTGGCATTCGGCCTGCTACAGGGTGTATCACATAGTTTACTTCTGTGCCGTTTGCTTCCAGATGTCCGGCAAGTTCCTTGACTGCATGCTGAGCCTGTGCGACTGCCATGCCGTAACCGGGGATGAATACAACCGACCCTGCCGCTTCCAGTATCATATAAGCGTCTTCAGTTGAAATTGACTTTGGTTCGGCGGCATGTCCTTTTTTTGAAACCGCGTCGGCAGAACCGAATCCGCTGAACAAGAGGTTTCCGATTGAACGGTTCATCGCTTTGCACATAACCAAAGTGAGAATCGCGCCTGAAGCGCCGACAAGACATCCTGATACTATGAGCACTGTGTTTGAAATGATGAAGCCTGCCGCGGCAACCGCCAATCCTGTAAGGCTGTTTAAAAGAGAAATTACAACCGGCATGTCTCCGCCGCCTATGGGCAATACGAACGTTATGCCAAAAACAAGTGAGATGCATGACAAAACAAGAATTGCGGTAAATTTTATTTGACCGACACTGACAGCTCCGCTTCCAGCGAAGGATTGGCTGACTGCCGTTACAATCCCGGGAAGAGTAAAAATAACGATTGATGATATTGCAGCTAACAGCAGAATCATGTTGATAAAATTCTGTCCCTTAAAAACGACAGCGCGTCCTGTTATTTTTCCCGAAAGTTTTCCCCATGCAAGCATTGAACCTGAAAAAGCCAGAGCGCCTATTAGTATGGTTATGCCGGCTGCCGATGAGGCAATCGCGTCACTTCCCTGCGGGTTGTTGTAAACCTGGGAAAATGCAACTAACGCCGAGGCAAGTCCGCCGAATCCGTTGTAGAGAGCCACAAGCTCCGGCATCCCTGTCATTTTAACTTTTTTTGACCATACCAAACCGATAGCCGAACCAATCATAATAGCGGCAAAACACCATGCGTATCCGTTCTGCAGCCAGTTGGAGGAGTTCCATGATTTTACGACATCGTTTTCAAAAAAAACGGCGACAACTGCGATCAGCATGCCAAGAGCGGACAGAAAATTTCCTTCGCGCGCTGTTGACGGTTTATTCAATTTTTTTATTCCGATTATGAAAAAGACACACGCGGCAATATATGCGAGATTGATAATCATTTTTTCTTGTTCTCCTTCCTGCTGAACATTCCAAGCATTCGTTCGGTCACCATGTAACCGCCTGCGACATTTATGGAAGCGAGAACAATGGCGATAAATGACAGTATCATGCTCAGCGTTCCTGTTGCGCTTGCCGCGCATGCAACTAACGCTCCGATGACTGTTATGCCCGATATTGCGTTTGTCGCGGACATAAGCGGCGTATGCAGCTGGGACGGAACTTTGGAAATTAATTCTTTGCCGAGAAACGCGGCGATAACAAATATAAATACAAGAAGAATGATATTCATATCAGCACCTCACTGTTCAATAAAATTTTTATGGACTATTTTTTTATCTGATGTTATGAGACATTCGTTTAATATTTCATCATTGGTATCAAGACGGAAAGTTTTGTTCTGCGCATCCCAGAAATGTTCAAGAAAAGCAAAAATATTTCCCGAGAACATATTCGACGCGTCTTTCGGAATATAACGCTCAAGGCTGTCGCCGCTGATGATTCGCACTCCGTTGTCCAGCAGAACATCGTTATTTGGATCGGAGCCTTCCGCGTTTCCGCCGGTTTTAACCGCCATATCGATAATGATCGAGCCGCTTTTCATCTGCGCAATCATATCCTTTGTAAGAAGGATCGGCGCCCTGCGCCCGAAAACTTTAGCGGTTGTGATGACTACATCGGACAAAGCGCAGACTTTCGCCTGTGCTTTCCTCTGAAGTTCGATCTGTTCTGCGTTAAGTTCTTTCGCATAACCCTGCTCGGTCTGTCCCGTTTCGCCGAGATCGATTTTTAAGAATTTTGCGCCTAACGATTTAACCTGTTCTTCAACAGCAGGACGCGTATCAAAAGCTTCCACGCGCGCGCCAAGCCTTTTTGCCGAGGCTATCGCCTGCAGACCGGCAACGCCGGCTCCGATAATAAAAACCCTCGCCGGAGTTATAGTTCCCGACGGAGTCATCATCATAGGAAATATTTTTGGAAGTTTAGAGGCGGCAAGTATAACTGCGTAATAACCCGCAAGAGAAGCCTGTGAGCTTTGAATATCCATCTTCTGCGCCAAAGTCGTGCGCGGAATCATTTCCAGACTTATGAGTTTTATTCCAGCCTGCGCGTATTGCTTTACCGCGTTTTTCTGGTTAAAAACATCAAAAGAGCTGACATGAAGCGTGTTTTCGCGGATGCCGCTGATGTCATCGCTCTTGTTGATTCGGACGATAATGTCGCATAACTTATAACCTTCGTCAGGCGTCATGGCTATTTCCGCGCCGGCTGCCGAGTAGGCGCTGTCTTGTAAACCTGCTTTTAGACCTGCGCCGCTTTGGACAATGATCCGGTAACCCATTGCTGTTAATGCTTTTATATCAGAAGGAACCAAGGCGACGCGGGTTTCATCCTGTTCTGTTTCCCTGCATAAAAATATTTTATTCATGGTTCTGCCTTATTAATTTATTATTTGTCTAATTGTAATATTTCATGAGTTTTATATCAAGCTAAAGGTTCTGTAAAATCCTGAACGGTCTGCGCCGCTTTTTTAAACGCGCTGTGCAGTATAAGCAGCGCGATTTCGTCTAATACGGAATTTATATCATTAGTCCAGGTTTTTTGCCTTAATTCGTCAAGGAGCGCTTTAGCGGCTTTTTTATCAAATGCTTCGCAGAATGTTTTTATTTTTAGAAGATTTTCCCTAAGATAAGCGTCGTCATCAGAAGATATTTCTGCGGAAATATTGTTTGCCTCATTTTCATCTTTTATTAACTTTAATTTTTTAATTAATGGCAAAAGCGAATTTAAGAAGGTTTCAGTTTCATCTGTTATTAATTTCATATCACGGTTATCGCCTGCTTTCTCCAGTTTAAGAGCAGTGTCAGATAACTCTCTTTCCCCGATGTTTATTAAAACGCTTTTTATTCCATGGACAGTGGTAACATATAATTCCAATTCTTCATCGCTTATATCAGGAAGTTTTTTGTAAATATTTCCCATAACGTTAATTGCGTTTTCTATATCATGCAGCAGCAGAGTTTCTCTTTCTGTTGACGTTTTTTTATTTTTTGAGTTAACAACCATGTTTTTAATTTTTCTTTCAAACTCATGCTGATTTTTCCGCGCTTCACTTATTACTTCGGGCGGTTTTTTATTTCTGATAAAATCATTTAAAAGCAGGTTAAGTTCGCGCGAGTCAACAGGTTTGGAAATGAAAGCGTCAAACCCGTTTTTTAAAAACATTTCTTCGCGTCCAATCAGAGCATTGGCGGTTAATGCAATAATTGTATTTGTATATCCCATGCTGCGAAGGATTTTTGTCGTTTCAATTCCGTCCATTTTCGGCATCATATGATCCATAAAAATAATATCGTAAGAGCTGCCGTCCTTAATTTTATTGATTACCTCAAATCCGCTGGAAGCTGCTTCAATATTCAAGCCGTAAGGCATCAGCATTCCTTTTGTAACATAAATATTTGATTCAACATCATCCACAACCAGAACGCTTCCGTACGGCATGTATTCGCGCAGGAAGTGCGTTTTCTTTTTTACCGCTGTTCCCTTGAAATTACTCAGATGTTCGGCGGTTTTTATTCCGCATACCGCCGAACCTGCGCGTTTCTGGGGAATACGCACAGTAAAGACCGACCCTTTTCCTGGTTCGCTCTGCACATCAATGCTGCCGTTCATAAGATTGATAAGGAGCATTGTTATATTCATGCCAAGACCTGTTCCGACAACAGAGCGGTTTAAATCAGGATTAAAACGGCTGTACTCGTCAAATAATGAATTAATCTGATTTTTTGTCATTCCCTGTCCTGTATCGCTTATGCAGAATACAAGAGTAACATATTCACTTTCTGTTTCGTCAGGTTCAAAAGAAACCGAAAACTCAACTTTGCCTTCCTCGGTGTATTTAAATGCGTTGGAAAGAATGTTATTCAAAATTTGTTTAATGCGCAGTTCGTCTCCGTATAAATCATGCGGAGTTTTTTCATCAATATTGATGCTGAATAATATCGGCTTGCTTTCATAGCGCAGGCTGTTTATCTGCGCGGTGTCGTTGATTAAACTTGGTATTTCGTATTTGACGGAAACAAGCTCCAGCTTTCCCGCTTCTATTTTTGAAAGATCCAGAATATCGTTTATTATATTGATAAGCAGATCTCCTGATTCATATATTTTGTTAAAAGCCTCTTCGATATCATCAGGAAGGTTTTCGTTATGCAGTTGAATTTCCGCGATGCCCAGAATTGCGTTCATTGGGGTGCGTATTTCATGACTCATGTTTGCAAGGAAGGATGTTTTGTAGCGGCTGCTACGCTCGGCGAATTCCCTCGCTTCGACAAGATCAGTTGTATCAACCGAATGCTGCATGTGAACTGTCTGTCCGTTGGGCCAGGCGATGTATCTGTCGGTATTATGATAAATGCGTTTTGTCAATGTGCTGTGTTCTTCCCATATAACAGGCTTGTCAGGTTCGTTATCAAGCTGGAAACAGGGACAGAAACTGCATCTTCTGTCAAAGTCCTTTTGCAGAATTTTGTAGCATAATTTTCCGGTGCAATCTCCGCTGATGTTATAATGTTTTTTCATGCTGTCGTTTATAAAAAGAATTTCCGCAGTTTTTGGATCGGTTACGTAAATCATGGCGTCGATGCTGTTAAGGATTGTTTCCATGGAAATAATGGAAACATTTTTAATCCTGTTCGCTTCATTTGTTTTTTCAACCAGTCTTGCGAGTTTTTTTCTTTCATCACGGCTTTTAAGGAAAAATAACAGGGTAAGCAATAAAACAACAAGGGTAAGGGCAATCGCTCCGAACAGCCACGGGCGCTGCGCTTCCGCCAGTTTTACGCGGTAATCGTATGTTTTCTGCGTCCATTGAATAATGATTCCGTCCAGATTAATTAATTTTAACGATTTATCAATAATCGATTTTAAAATTTTTTCATCTTTATTAAATGCGAATCTGGTTTCTATCGGCTGATTAAACACAAGGTTTGTTTTATATCCCGCAATTTCCTGATAATGCGTTAGGTGCATCAGTCTTCTCTGGGTTGTCATTACCATGTCCACTTCGCCGTTTGTAAGCGCTTTAAAAGCCTGATCGATGCCGTCATATTCAACTATATTTACATGATTGGGAAACCACCTTTTAAACATTGACGCGTGAATGGTATTCCGCGCCATGCCGACCTTTATATGAAGAATATCGTTAAGCGAAATATTACGGTATTCAATTTTTGATACAAGCGCGTAATAATCGTATAATATTACCTTGTTGGTCCAAATATAGTAATTTTCGCGCTCTTTTGTCTTGACAAGTTCCGGGACAACAGCAGCTTCTCCTCTTGTCAGCAGTGCGTTAATTTCCGGCCAGTTCGCTCCTTCGTTATGCGCAACTTCAAAGGCGAGACCTGTAAGCGAGGACGCTTCTTCCATAATATCAAAATAAATTCCCTGCCATTTGTTTTCCCGTTTGTTGTAGAAAGAAAGCGGATAGTTGTTGTTAAACGCGGCAATGGGAATTTTGCTGTTTTTATTCCTTTCGATATAATCGCGTTCTTCCGGGGTGAGCCACACGGACATTTTGTATTTCTTGTAATCCGCATATCCCTTATTATACAACTGGCTTAGGTAGGACATTGAGCCGTTTCTAAGAGCCAGATTAATAACTTCGATGACAGGCTCCAGCTCTTTTTTGGCGGTTGCCATTGATACATGATTAAAAATCAGGGGGAAAAAATCTTCTATGATAATATTGTCGTATTCGGTAAATGCGGCTTCCGCGATGCTGGAAGCTATATAAGCGTCCGCTTCCTTGGTTAAGAGGATACTGTAGGCTTGGGTAAAATTGCCCGCGTTTATTGTTTCGTATGTGCCTTCTTCCATAACGGAGGCGAAAGCCTCTTCCATCGGAGTATTTTCAGCTAACGCATATCTTACAGGGCGATCTTCCTGAATTTCGTCCGGGCTTTCGCTGTCCGCAAGCCTTATTTTAATGAATTTTCTTTCGGCTATTGTGTCAGTCATGCTGTAAATACTTCTGCGTTCCGCCGTAGGAATCATGTTGCCGGAAAAATCAATTTCGCCCGAATTTAATTTAAGAAGCAGTTCGTCATTGGCAAAAAGCTGAATTTTAAACTGAATGCCGAAAAGCGAAGTAAGCCATTCGCATAACAGAGCGTCGTATCCTCCGATTTCGCCGTTTTCTTTCTGAAACGCCTCGGTTGTCGGGATCATTCCAAAGGTAAAAAATTCATATTTCTTTTTTAATGATTCAATGGCTGCGATGTTTTCCGGAGTTATGCCGGGAATTTCCGTAAACGAATGAAAAGTTTCCTGAAATGTTTCATCATGCGCCTGTCCTGTATGTTTTGATGAACAGCCTATAACGATGATTATTATGATAATCAGCAGAAACAAATTTATAATTTGTTTCGTTAACAATCTCATTGTGCATCGACCTTCTCAAACTCTTTTTCGCATAACAGGAAAATCCTTATAAGTTCAGGATCAAAATGTTTGCCGCTGTTATTTGTAATTATTTTAACCGCTTCGTTGTGAGGAAACGCCTTTTTGTACGGACGTTTGGAAACAAGCGCGTCGTAAACGTCCGCGATTGCCATTATGCGTCCCTGTAAAGGAATTTCATTGCCTTTTAATCCGTACGGATAACCTGTTCCGTCCCACCTTTCGTGATGGTATCCTGCGAAAAGTTTTGCGTACTGAAGAAAAATGTCATCGCCGGATTCCATTATGATTTTATCAATGATTTTTTCGCCTTCCGCGGCGTGCGTTTTTATCGTATCAAATTCATCATCTGTAAGGCTTTCCGGTTTTTTTAAAATCATGTCGGTAATTACAATTTTGCCGATGTCATGAAGCCGCGCTGATGATACGGCAAGTTCGATGTCCCATCTGGCTATTTCATCAATATAAACCTCGTTTTCAAACATGGCGTCCAGCAGCAGTTTAATATAACATGTTGTCCGTTCAATGTGCTTGCCTGTTATTTCATCGCGGTTTTCAACCATATTTGCCAAAACCGACAGGATGCCGTTTTTCAGTTTTTTCAGGCTTTCGGTGCGTTCATGAATTATATCTTCTATTTCAAGATGAGTTTTTATCCGGTTAAGAAGAACAGGCGCCGAGAACGGTTTTGTAATAAAATCTACCGCGCCCAGTTCTAGACCGAGAGATTCGGTTATTGAATCATTGCGGCTTGTTACAAAAATAACCGGAATTTCCACATATTCTACGATTGATTTTAATTTTTTTAACGCTTTAAACCCGTCCATGTCGGGCATCAGAATATCGAGCAGAATAATATCAGGTTTAACGTCTTTTAACAGCTCAAACATACCGGCTGCGGACGGCATTGTGTACACTTGATAATCGCCGGATAACGCCTCATCAGCTGATAACAGATTAATATTATTATCATCAACAACAAAAATGGTTTTCAATTTAACATACCTACACTTCAATCAAAGCTGCATATGAGATCAGCTGCTTTTCAATAATTATAGTCTATTAATATAAAAATGCAATGACTATATTAAAATTATTATTAATTTATTTAAAACCTGTTTGTCTTTCATTTATCGGTTTTATGCACTATAATTATCTCATGATGCCCTGTGACATTGCGGCGGAAACAGGAAAAGCCTTGCCTCTTGGGGCATCGCTGAGAAATGATGGCGTAAATTTTGCGATATTTTCCAGGCATGCCGCGGCTGTAACGCTGATTATTTTTGAATCTCCTGATACAAATAGTCCTTTTACAGAGATTCCTCTTAAAAATAAAACCGGCAATATTTGGCATTGCTGGATACGAGGTCTTAAAGCCGGTACTTGTTATTTATACCGCGTAGACGGACCTTATTTTCCCGAAAAAGGTCAGCGCTTTAACACTCATAAAACCTTGATCGATCCCTATGCCAAGGCATTAACCGATTTAAAAGTATGGGATTATCAAAAATGCACAGGTTATGATCCCCATAAACCGGGAAAAGACCTGACTTATTCTTATGAGGATGACATTTCCTGTCAGCCGCGCTGTATTGTAGTCGATGACAGTTTTGACTGGCAGGGCGATACTCCGCTGAATTATCCTTTGCGTTTCAGTGTTATTTATGAAACGCATGTAAAAGGACTTACAGCTCATCCAAATTCCGGGGTTGAGCATCCGGGAACATACCGCGGCGTTATCGAAAAAATTCCGTTTTTAAAAGATTTAGGCATAACCAGCATTGAATTTCTGCCTGTTCAGGAATTTAACGAAATTGAGATTCCTCGTCACAATCCGCGGACAGGGCAAAACCTTACCAATTACTGGGGTTATTCAACTGCGGCGTTTTTTGCGCCGAAAGGCTCTTACTCATCGGATCAATCTCCGGGCGCTCAGGTATTGGAATTTAAGGAAATGGTGAGAGAACTGCACAAGGCGGGAATCGAAGTAATTCTTGATATTGTGTTTAATCATACTGCCGAAGGCAATGAACTTGGTCCGACTTTTTCTTTCCGAGGGCTTGATAATTCAATTTATTATATTTTAAACGAGAATAAACGCTACTATCAGAATTATTCGGGCTGCGGAAATACAGTTAACTGCAATCATCCTGTTGTGCGCACTTTCATCATGGATTGTCTTCGTTATTGGGTTATGGAGATGCATGTTGACGGTTTTCGTTTTGATCTTGGGTCGATACTTGGGCGCGATCAGGACGGGCAAATCATGGAAAATCCGCCGACTCTTGAACAAATTGCCGAAGACCCTGTTTTAAACTCGACAAAAATTATCGCGGAGGCGTGGGATGCAGGCGGCGCCTATCAGGTCGGCTGGTTCCCGGGCGGACGATGGGCTGAATGGAACGATAAATTCCGCGACAATGTGCGCCGTTACTGGAGAGGCGATCCGAAAGAGACGCGGTATCTTGCAACGCGCATCGCGGGAAGTTCTGATTTATATCTTCGCGACGGACGCAAGCCGTTTCATTCAATCAACTTTGTTACCAGTCATGACGGTTTTACGATGAATGACCTTGTTTCGTACAACGGCAAACACAATGAGGAAAACGGCGAACTCAACCGGGACGGCAGCGATAATAATCTAAGCTACAATTACGGCACGGAAGGTTCCACAGGCGATCCTGTAATCAATGTTATAAGAGAGAAGCAGATAAAGAATTTCTTTGCGACATTGATGGTATCGCTGGGAACTCCGATGCTTCTTGGCGGCGATGAATTCGCCCGCACTCAAAAAGGCAACAACAACGCCTACTGTCAGGACAATGAAATTTCATGGCACGACTGGTCGCTGCTGGAAAAAAACGCAGGTCTTTTCCGTTTTGTAAAAGAGATAATCGCATTCCGCCTGCGTCATCCCGGTTTTATGCGTCCTGAATTTTTTACAGGCAGGGGCGGAGCATACAAGGCGATTCCCGATATCAGCTGGTTCGGCGCGGACGGCATTGTTCCCGACTGGGAAAAAATCGGTCACTTTCTTGCGCTTCGCCTTCTTGGCAGCAAGGCCGATACTTTAGCCGACCGCGATGACAACGATTTTTACATTATGTTTAATCAGGATATAGAAATTAAAACATTTATTCTCGCGGAACCGCCTTCAAAAAAAGAATGGTACCGCGCTGTCGATACAGGCTTGGCTTCACCTAACGATATTGCAGAGCACGGAAAAGAAGAACGGCTTTCCTCTCAGCGTTCTTATCCTGTTAAAGCGCGCAGCACAGTTGTATTAATATCCAGGGAGAAATCATGAAACTTCGTTTCATGTTCGATTTTAACGCGCGGCTGACCTGCCGCATATATTAAGGATAAGATCTGATATGGACGACAGTATTTTTATTTTTGGAGTTGATCTTGACGGCGTAGTCGGCGATTTTTACGGAGCGATCCGCAATATCGCCTCTGAATGGCTCAACAAACCTCTTGACACCCTTACTACAGAAGTATCTTTTGGTTTAAAAGAATGGGGTATTGACGAGTTCGGCGGTTATGACAGGCTGCATCGTTTTGCCGTAACGCAGCGCAATATTTTCGGCGACATGAAACCAATTGAACATGCTCCCGCAATTCTGCGAAAACTTTCCAATCAGGGAATACGCGTCCGCATTATAACGCACCGGCTCTTTTTAAAATACTCGCACCGCACGACAATTACACAGACAGTTGACTGGCTGGATAACTACGACATCCCATATTGGGACATTTGTTTCATGAACGATAAAGGAGCAGTAGGAGCTCATGTATATATTGATGATGCTCCTGATAATATCGTCAGTCTTCGCAAACAGGGATGCAGTACAATTGTCTTCAGCAATTCCACCAACCGCGAAATCCCGGGACCGCGCGCAGGCGACTGGTTCGAAGTTGAAAAATTGGTAATGGAAGCCAGAGAAGAGTGGAGTACCGGAACTGTTGGACTTTTTGGCAGTTAAAAAATCATCTGCGATTTAAATGAACAATAAAAAAGACATCTTATTAACCGCAATCAACGCCAAATGGATACATCCTTCGCTTGCTCTGCGGCTTTTGAAAGCCAACCTTGACTCTCTGGAAGATTCTTGCGAAATAATTGAGTTTGCCCTCCGCCAGCCGTTAGCTGAAAAACTGGAGCCGCTCCTTGCCGCCAGGCCGCGCATACTGGGAATATCAGTTTCCGTCTGGAACCATTCAGCCGCCCTTGAACTGCTAGAGGAACTTGATAAAATATGGACAGAACTTTCACTTTCAGAGCGCTTCATTAAACCTGTTGTAGTGCTGGGCGGACCAGAAGTCTCACATCTGCCGCAAGATGCTAAAATATTTCAATACGCCGATTTTATCATCCGGGGAGAGGGGGAAACCGCCTTTCGCGTGTTATGTGAAGATATTTTGAAAGGCGGCAATAAAATGTTCGGCGACCGCCCAGAAAAATTAATCGCCTGTGAGCCTGGTAACTTAAGTAAAATAAAAACGGCGTATCATCTCTATACAGACGAAGACATAAATAAAAAATTAATTTATGTAGAATCATCGCGCGGCTGCGTGTTTAACTGCGAGTTCTGCCTTAGCGCAGTTGCGGATAACAAAGTGCGGCAGTTCCCTCTTGATCAATTTCTGGCAGAAATGGACATTCTCATAAAACGCGGCGTTAAAACATTCAAGTTTTTAGATCGCTCTTTTAATATAAACATTCCCAGAGCTCTTAGAATAATCGAATTCTTTCTGGATAAAATATTCCAAAAAAATCAATCTTCCCTGCGCTCCAATCCTTTCGTAGTTCACTTTGAAATGGTTCCTTCAATCTTTCCGCAGGAACTCCTTGACGCGCTTGCGTCTTTTCCGCCGGAAACTCTGCGGCTCGAAATCGGCATACAAACACTAAATCCAGAAGCGGCGGCTCGAATCAGCCGCCTGTCGAATCCGGAAAAAGAACTGCAAACACTGCGCTTTCTCCGCGAAAAAACAAACGCAATTATTCATGCAGACCTTATCGCGGGTTTGCCAGGAGAGGACATTGAGTCATTCGGCAGAGGCTTTGATTTATTATGGGAAGTTTTAGCGCCCGATGAAAACGAAAGCGGACATCCGCGCTTCGAGATTCAGCTTGGTATTTTAAAACAGCTTCCGGGAGCGCCAATTTCGCGGCTAAATGAAACTTTTGGAATGCGTTATAATCCTCTGCCGCCGTATGAAATAGAAGAAACCGCCGCAATTTCCGCAGAGAATCTGAGGCGAATTAAAAACTTTGCGCGGTTTTGGGAATTAATTGTTAACCGGGGACTAAAAACTTTCTCAAAAAAGCCGGTTTTTGGCAATTTTTTGATATTATCCGATAAATTATTCGCGCATTTCGGCAGAAATTGGGGGATTGATAAATACGAATTAACAAGTATTGCAGGAAAATTATGTTTTTGGGATAATTTATAGGTTATAGTATATATATATTAGGGTTTCTATATCTGCAGGTGAGGCTTTTTTCGGAACCAGCCGAGAGTTTAAAAAGTTCAGGTTAGTTTTTTCATTGGAGTCGTAAAATGCGCAAGAATTCATTTTTATTTATATGTGCCGCAGCTTTAGTTTTTTTTGCATGCGACCTTCTTCCGGACTCGATAGAAATCAGCGGAAATCCAGAAATCAGCCTTCCGTTAGATGCCGGCAGCGCCATTCTCCTGAATGATGATATTTTAAATCAAATTAAAAAAACAGCCGCCGAATTCAGCAGCGATATAAAAGTTATGCGTTATAACGGAAATCAGTCAAGCGTTCAGACTTTTTTATTTCAATACATGTCGGATTTTTCGGTTAACCTTGATGAGTACCTGGCTGATTTTGATCTTGATCAATTAACAGATATTACACTTGATATTGATCCTGCGGATATAAATTTTGAAATAAATCTGAATGGTTTTTCAAACTTAAATAAAACTCTGGATGAAATAAAAATTTCAGCAGACATTTCCGGCATATCGGAAAATATGGAAACCATTATAAATTATGGGTTTGGAAACTCTTCGGGTTATTCCGCAATACCTTTGATTGTCGCCGCGGATAAGCTTGATCTTCCGGATGAATTACTGCAGGATGTGCCGAATTTTAAGGATTCAGGATTTAAAATGCAGGAAATTAACATGGAAGGTTTTAATTCTGTTACTTTCCATGAAGGCTGCATTTCAATTATTCTGGAAATCCACCCCGGAAATGCAGGTCATAATATTATACCGGATGCTGATCTTACTGGTGTCGATATTACATTCAGTAATATAACAATTTCTGACGGAGTGAATGCTCCGGTTACCGGGTATGCAGGAGGCGAATCCAGTATTCGCCTAACGGGAAATCAGACTGAGAGGGAAGTTGTTTTTAATCTTGGCGGTAAAACCCTTAATAAAGAATTCTCTGTTAATGTTGGTAAATATAAAGATGACTCTGCAGGAGATCCAAGGTTTATCAGCATTTCTTCAGAAACAAAAAATATTACACCTGTGAAAATCCGCGGAATTTCAGGATTTGATATTGATCTTGAATTTGATATAAATGATAGTGTTTTTGATCTTGGTGTAAGTAACAGCGGTTTTTTACACGCCAAGATAGGAACCGGAAACATTAAGTTTGATTTGCCTTCAAAAAATTCCGGCAATACATGGATAGACGGAATTACAATGCCGTCAAACATCACCATTTCCCAGAATGCGTATTCAGATGCCGGAAGTAAATATGTTCAGCATAACAGCGGTTCTCCGTGGCAGGGGTTAAATATTGCAAATATACAGTTCGGCAGCCAGGTTAATTTAAACACAAAACATTTTAATCCAAACAGTATTAAGATAAATACGCCTGACAATAAAATCAATATTTCTTCTAACAATGTTTCATTCATGCTTGGCGATGAAGATGCCGCAGGCGGTACATTAACCATAAAAATTACTCCATCAATAAATTTAACTAATTTTTCTGAAATTCATGTTGATACCGGCGATTCCGCGATAATGCCGGAGCTTTCTCCCTTCTCGTTCGGTGAAGCCGCGGAATATATTAAACAAATTCATTTTAATGAGATTGGTGTAAAAATCAAATTTGACGCTTTTGATATTAACGGTTTAGGAATGAGGATAACGGGAAAAAATCCCGGGAAACCGGAAATTCTGATAGATACCGGAGTAAAATCTGTTTATCAACAGGGCGGCGTTAAAAAAATTGATCTTACGCAAAAAGATGTTTTCGTCGATATAACGCCAAACAACGCTGGTGAATTTGAAATGCAGTTTGCTCTTGAATTATATATTGACGGCAAACCTTTTAGTGATGTTATCACAATTAAAAATTTTACTCCCAAAAGCAAACTGGAATTTAAAGCTGCCAATGACGGAATCACGGCTGTTTTTGACTGGTCGCAGGCGGTAATCGATTTAAGCTCTGTAATCGATTTGCCTTTAAACGGTTCTTTTCCTGAAGAAGGCGAAGACGGAATTAATTTACAAGAGATGATGGGTGAGTATATAGAAGGATTTAATTTTAATGATATAAAAACTTATCTTTATATAGGGATTCCCGGTCAGTTTTCCGGTCTTAAACCGGATATTGCCATCAAAGCATTTAACAACGGAAGTCCGATAAGCATGTTTGCCTCCGGAAATTTAGGCGCAAACGGAAATCTTGTTATTCCCGATAATTACAACTTTTCCGACCTTGATCCGGCTAATACCGGCAAATATTCAGGCAGCCTTCAGGCTTTATCGCAAAACAGTATTCCGCTGTTAGTTAATAATGTTTTAAACACCATGCCTTCCGATCTGCGTTTTAAATATGACGTAAAATTTGATGAAATTGCAGTAACACCCGATATGTTAGGCGAAAACGGCGAAGCTTCTGTCTTTAATTTGGCTGCTGTAATGGTTGTGCCGATGTCTCTTACTGCCGGAGAAAACGGCGCAAAAATAAAAATTCCGGGGCTCTTTAGCAGCCAAACGGATTTTCTCGACAGAAGCGGTCCGGGAGAATCTTTTCTGCCGGATTCCGGCGATAATGTGAAGCTGAAAATAAACAGCCTTACGCTGAAAATTACCGCAGATAACGCGTTTACAGGCGGCGAATTGTATCTAAAAAGGGAAGGAGAAAATGAAGAAGACGGGAAGGAAAGACTAAGATTCTCCCTGAGTAACAACACGTTAAATATTACTGTCAGCGAAAAATTGCTGGAATATTTAAATTCAAACGAAGGTTATCCTTACTGCATAGAAGAAGCCGGGATTCGTTTTAATAAAGGAAATAAAGTGCAGATACCGGCAAATATAAATATAAAAATTGAATTTTCCGCCGATTTCCGCGTTAACATTCCGCTGGGGTCCGGCTTATGAAAAAACTTTTTCTTCTTTTTGCTGTTTTCATGTTAGCTGCAAGTATCCAGTCTCAGGAAAAAAAGCCGTTCCGCATGGGAAACCGCGTGTTTGAACTTGGAATCGCAAATTTTGATCTTGGCATTGCAAATAATTTTTTAACCGCGGGTGATATATTAAATAAAAACAGGAAATTAATTATAGATTTTGAAAATCTCGGCGATGGACTTAACATTGGGTTTGATTTAAGCCTGAGCCCTTTGTTTTTTAACATCAATATTAAAGACAAATGGGGCTTTGGTCTTGATATTGCAAATATTTCAGCGTACGGAAACATTGATATATCAGGCGAGCTGCTAAAACTTAACAGATCCGACGGCGACAGATTTGGAATGGGAGCTTCGGCTTTTCTTGATGTCGGCTTCCCTTTGTTTTTTCATATTAAAAATGTAGTAAAAAAAGATTTAAAAATAAATTTAAGACCCGCAGGATTTGTAACGTTATTTTTCGCCGAACCGGACATGACATATACTTTTAAAGAAATTAACAATTCCGGCATTAACAGCGCATATATGGAAATTGATTATGAGGCGAAAATTTATACGCCTGTTTTATTGGATTCCCGTTTTGATTTTTTCTCATCTCTGGATATTGGAGAACTTCTGGGCAGGAATCTTGGAGTTGATCTGGGCATAGGCGCCGAGTATCCGCTTTTTAACTGGCTTGATCTTGGAGTAAACTTTTCCCATATTCCGGTAATTCCGTCAAGATTAAATCATTATGTGGAAATTAAGGATAAAATATCGCTGGATACTTCTGAATTAAATGCCGTCGATCTTATAAACGGCGATGTTGATATGGATAAAATTATCAATCTTCCGGAAAACAACAATATGGTTTTTGGCACGGACAGTAAAGATAAATATATTAGAAGACCTTTTAAGATGATATTTTACGGCAATTTCCGTCCTTTTCAATCACAGATTTTTACCGTAACTCCAAAATTAGGATTTTCCATAAACGGGGCATACGTTCAAAAATTTTCTGTTGAAGGCGGATTAGGCATAAAACTGGATTTAGCTAATATGTTTATAACAAGAATCGGAATTAATTATGAAGATAAAATGTGGAAGAACGGCATTTCTTTTAATTTTAATTTTAGGGCTGTTGAAATTGGAATCGGAGCGGCAATGCAGTCTCAGAATTTTTTAAAGAGCTGGCAGGCTTCGGGCGTTCGCGTTAATTTTGAATTTAAACTGGGATATTAAATCAGGAGCGTAAATTAAAAACAGGCAGGGAAAGTTCAGACGAAAAAGGATTAGTGCGCCTGAAGTCAGGCAGCCAGTCATTGCCCGTTACAAGTTCCTGGCAGAAACCGTCATCAATCTTAAAATCATCAAGCCAATTTAAAACTGTTTTGTAATCATCTTCTGTTAGATATCCATTAGGCATTGGTTTGTGTCCTGGAACAGGCGTATACTGCGTCATCAGCGAAAGAAGAGCGCGATCTTTTGCGTTTTCCGCAAACCAGCGCAGGACAGAGCGGGTGGATTCAAGGTATCCCGGCAGAATCAAATGCCTGATAAAAACCCGCGATTTTTTTTTCGCTTCCAGCATTTTTAAAATTGCCGCAGAAGCGGTTTCTGGATAATCCGGCGCGTTGAAAAATTTGGCGGCAATATCCCTGTCCAGCGTTTTAAGATCGGGAAGGTAGATGTCAGCATATTCGCTTATTAGATCAAGAGCTTCTATGCTTTCATAACCGGATGAATTCCAAAGTATGGGAAGAGCCACGCCTGCTTTCCGCATTGTGTCAAAACCTTCTATAATACCGGGCACAGCATGGCTTCCTGTAACAATATTAATATTTTCTGCTCCCTTATCGCGTAATGCCGCGCAAATATCCGCAAATTCCTGCGGTGAAACCGCTTTTCCAAGTCCTTCCTGAGAGATTTGATAATTCTGGCAAAAAGAGCAGCCCAGATTGCATCCGCTTATAAAAACAGTCCCCGAGCCGCCTTCTCCTACAAGCGGCGGTTCCTCTCCCTTATGAATAACAGCCGCTCCAATCCGCAGCAGTGCAGTCTCTCCGCAATAGCCGGTTTTTCCTTCTAGGCGGTTTACACCGCAATTTCGGGGACAAAGACGGCAGGATTTATAAAGGTTTGTCATTACTTCAGTATAAAAGGTGACAGTCACTTTATCCACAAGGTGCTCAGCCTGCAACTAAAAAACCTCTTTTGTGTCTAATAGACATCTTGACAAAAGCAAGAAATTTGTAAATACTGGGAGAATGATAAATCAGGTATTTATCAGGTAAAAATTATGGCTATAGAAATTATTGGAACAGGACGGGCTCTGCCGCAGAAAAGAGTCAGCAATGAAGAGTTGACAGCTCGCATTGATACTACCGATGAATGGATACGTTCTCACACAGGTATTGGGAGCCGTTATTATGCCGATGAATCTGTCGCTTGCAGTGATTTGGCGGCGGAAGCCGCTAAGAACGCGCTTGCAATGACTGCCGGCTACACAGGCGATGATTTGTCCGAACGAGACCGCGCTGCCGCGGAAATCGCACAAACCATCGATATTATAATTCTCGCTACAGCAACCGCGGATTATTTCGGCACTCCTTCCACAGCTTGTATTGTGCAGCACTTAATCGGCGCGAAAAATGCCGCCGCGATGGACATTACCGCAGGCTGTACCGGTTTTGCCTACGGTCTTGAAACTGCCGCCGGTTTTCTTGGACTTGGTTCAAACAGAAAACGCGCGCTGGTTATCGGCTCTGAGGTTCTCAGTAAAATGATGGACTGGAGCGACAGGAAAACCTGCGTTTTATTCGGAGACGGCGCAGGAGCTGTGCTGATGGAAAAAACCGGAGCCGAAAACCGCGGACTTTTGCGCTCGCTGATGTATGCTGACGGTTCTGGAGCCGGCAGCCTTGTAATGCGCCGCGGAGGAACACGAAATCCGTTTAAAAAAGGCGAAATAATCGATTCCGGTATTTGCGTTGAAATGAACGGTCAGGAAGTTTACAATTTTGCCGTAGGAGCGATATCTGATACAATAAAAGCGCTTATGACCGAGGGAGATATTAAAGTTGATGATATCGCCTGGATTGTTCCGCATCAGGCTAACGCGCGGATTGTAAAAGCCGCAAGAATAAGACTGCACATTCCGGCGGAAAAATTTTATATGAATATTGAAGAATATGCCAACACTTCGTCGGCGACAATTCCAATTGCGTTAGATGAAATGAACAGAAAGGGAATGATTAAAAAAGGCGATATAATTCTGACCGTAGGATTCGGCGGAGGTCTTACCTACGGCGGAAATATTATAAAATGGTAAATTGGAGAGGAATTTAAATGAATAAAAAGAACGCGGCGTATTTATTTCCCGGACAGGGAGCGCAGTTTTCCGGTATGGCGACGGACTTGTTATCGTCTGCTTCCGTAAAATCACTTTTTGATACGGCTTCAGAAATTTTCGGACAGGATGTAAAAGAGCTTCTTCAGTCCGATGCCGATACATTGAAACGAACCGATGTTGCACAGCCCGCAATTACCGCAGCTGATCTAGCGGCGGCGGCATTTCTCGGCGAACAGGGTTATACTCCTGCCGCCTGCGGCGGTTTTAGCCTTGGCGAATATGCCGCGCTTGTATGCGCAGGCATTATCAGCGCGGCTGATTGTTTCCGTCTTGTTAAAGCAAGGGGAGAGGCGATGCAAAAAGCCTGCGACAAACTTCGCGGGGCGAATGGAGACGGACCTGGCATGGCTGCTGTTGTCGGTCTTGCGCCGGAACAGGTTGATGAACTTATCGCAAAGTGGAAAAAGGAAGGTTTAAAGGATTTATTTGCAGCTAACATCAATTCTCCAAAACAGCTTGTTGTAAGCGGAACAGCTGCATCCCTAACCGAAGCTGAAACCCGTTTTAAGGAAGCAGGCGCCAAGCGCGTTATCCGGCTGCAGGTCGCAGGTCCGTTTCATTCGCCGCTTATGGCTGATGCAGTTGACGCTTTTGTACCGGCACTGGAAAAAGTCACTTTCCGCGATCCTTCAATCGCAGTTTTTTCCAATGTTACAGGCAAAAAAATCTCTTCAGGCGCGGAAGCAAAAAAACTTGCTGTTCAGCAAATCACATGCCCTGTCCGCTGGGTCGAAGAGCAGGCGTCAATCGCAGCCTTGGGAATGGAAGCATGTCTGGAAGTTGGTCCCGGTAAAGTATTGCAGGGATTATGGAAAGATTCAGGAAGTCAAATTCCTGTTTTCGCGGCAGGAACAGAAGAAGACATCAATAAAATTGGCGCTTGATTGTGCGCCTTGAACAAGGAGTTGTTATGAGACTTGAAAACAAAAAAGCGTTAGTTACCGGCGCTCTAAGGGGAATCGGGAAAACAATTGCCGATTTATTTATTGCAGAAGGAGCCGAAGTTTGGGGACTGGATTACAAGACGCCTGAAGACATTACAGACAGGACTGCGAAGGCAAACGGAAAACTTCACTGGGTGCAGTTGGATCTTTCCGTGCTTGATAAAATAGACTCTGTGATTGACAGCGCTGTAAAGGAATCAGGCGGATTTGATATTGTTGTTAACAATGCGGGCATCACAAAAGATAATCTGTCTTTTAGAATGTCGATGGAAGAGTGGCAGAAAGTAATAGACATCAATCTTTCCGCGGCGTTTTTTGTTTCCCGCACTGTGGCAAGAGACATGATTAAAAAACGCTCAGGTTCCATTATTAATATGGCAAGTGTTGTCGGTATTCACGGCAACGGCGGACAGGCGAATTATTCGGCAAGTAAAGCAGGGATAATCGCAGTTACAAAAAGCATCGCGAATGAAGTAGCGTCGCGCGGAGTGCGCGTAAATGCTGTCGCGCCCGGTTATATCGAAACGGATATGACAGCTGTTTTACCTGAAGAAGTAAAGAAAAAAATGATCGATGTTATTCCAATGAAACGTACCGGAAAACAGGATGATGTTGCAAAAGCCGTTTTGTTTTTTGCATCGGACGATTCATCATATATCACAGGGCAGGTATTGCCTGTAGACGGCGGAATGTATTTTTAAATGTCCGGTACTGGACTTAAATCCAAGGAGTAAACATGAAAAGGAAAGTAGTAGTAACAGGAATGGGAATAATTTCTCCAATGGGCAATAGTGTCGAAGAATTCTGCGCCGCATTAAAAGAAGGAAAAAGCGGCATTGGAATGATCGAAAGTTTCGACACTGCCAAATTTGATGTAAAGATTGCCGGCGAAGTCAAGAACTTTGACCCAAGCCTTTGGATTGATAAAAAAGAAGCGCGTAAGATGTGCCGTTTTACGCAGTTTGCGGCATCTGCCGCAGCTCAGGCTTTAATCGATGCCGGCTTGATGGGAGAAACAGGCGCTGACGGAAAAAGACCTGTAAAGTGCGATGCTGAGAAAATCGGAATCGTACTTGGCAACGGCATAGGCGGTTTTGAAGTTGTTCAGGAGTCAATGAAAAAATTATTTGATTCAGGACCTGCCCGAATGCTGCCCCTGACTGTTCCCATGATGATCCCAAACGAAGCCGCGGGAAATATTTCGATGATGTTCGGCACAAAGGGACCAGCTTATACGCAGATAACAGCATGCGCCGCCGGTACAGACGCGCTTGGACAGGCGCTTGATTTAATCCGAAGCGGAAGATGCGAAGTTGTAATTTCCGGCGGAACCGAATCGACAATAATTGAATTTGCGATCGGCGGTTTCCAAATGTTAAAGGCGCTTTCCACAAAACGCTGCAATGAGCCGCAAAAAGCGTCGCGCCCCTTTGACGCTGACCGTGATGGTTTTGTAATCTCGGAAGGCTCGGGCATTTTAATTCTTGAAAGCGAAGATCACGCAAAAGCGCGCGGTGCCAAAATAAGGGCGGAGTTTGCAGGTTACGGCGCAAGCGCGGATGCGTATCACATAACAGCTCCGGATCCGACAGGAAACAGCGGAGCTATTGCGGTTAAAAAAGCTCTTGCCGATGCGGGAATGAAACCTGAAGAAATTCAATATTACAATGCGCACGGCACATCAACAGCGATTAATGATCCTACAGAAACAAAAATGCTTAAAATAGCGTTTGGAGATCATGCGTATAAAATGAAAATTTCCAGCACCAAGAGTATGCACGGTCACTGCATTGCAGGCGCAGGCGGCATTGAGGCTATCGCATGTATTCTCGCGATTCGCGACGGGTTTTTTCCGCCGACCATCAATCTTGACAATCCTGATCCTGAATGTGATCTTGATTATGTTCCCAATAAAGCGCAGTATGGAGAAATTAAAGCCGCCGCTTCAGGTTCTCTTGGTTTCGGCGGACACAACGGCGTAGTAGTGTTTAAAAAATATGAATAATTGTGAAGAATGAGGAGCGTGGAGTTATGAGCGGGATTGAAAGTTTGCTGCCGCACAGGGAGCCGTTTTTATTTGTTGATGAAGTTGTCGAAGCTTCTAAAGAGAAAATTATTGCAAAACATGTGTTTACAGAAAAAGAATTTTTCTTTAAAGGACATTTCCCCGGATATCCTGTTGTGCCCGGAGTAATTCTAGTCGAAACAATGGCTCAGTCAGGCGGCGCGGGTCTTCGCAAAATGGGCGTTCTCGGCGGCGATTCTCTTTTCTTTCTTGCAACTGTCGACAAGGTAAAGTTCCGCCGTCAGGTTCGTCCTGGCGATGAAGTCCGTAGCGAGGTGGAAAATCTTCGTATATCGCCAAAGATGATCAAACAGCAGGGAAAAGCTTATGTCGGCGATGAGCTGGCAGCCGAAGCTGAATGGATGTGTCTTGTTGGATGAAAAGCGCGGCTTTTCATTTAAAAGGTTAGAAGTTTTGCGCGGCAAAACTTCAGGATATTTTAAATAGAAGGATTTTTTATGCAAAATAAGCCGATGATCAGAAACAATATTTGTCTTAACACTCATCCTGCAGGATGCGCAGCCAATGTGCGAAAACAGATTGACTATGCAAAGAAAAATTTATCGCCGCAGAATAAGACGCCAAAACTCGTTCTTGTTGTCGGCTGCTCCAACGGTTACGGGCTTGCAAGCCGCATTTGCGCGGGGTTCGGGTACAATGCCGCCACTGTAGGGCTTTCTTTTGAAAATGAGCCGTCAGAAAAACGATTGGGCACTGCAGGTTTTTACAATAACGATACATTCGACAAAGAGGCGGCAAAGGCAGGTCTTGTTTCAATTACGCTCAACGGCGACGCTTTTTCTGATGAAACAAAAGTTAAAACCGCAGAAGCAGTCAAACAGGCTGCGGCAAAAGCGGGAATCCCCGCAAAGATCGATCTGTTTATTTATTCTCTTGCGTCTCCTGTCAGAACAGATCCAAAGACAGGCATTATGCACAAATCCGTAATTAAGCCGATTGGTCAGGCGCAGTCGGGCAGAGCTCTTAATTTTATGGACGGCTCATTCAATAATTATTCAATTGAGCCTGCGACAGAAGAAGAAATCTTTAATACCGTAAAAGTAATGGGCGGCGAAGACTGGGAGCTGTGGATGGACGCGCTTGACGGGGAAGGATTGTTTTCACCTAACACGCGCACAGCCGCTTATACATACGTCGGTCCAGAATTGTCATGGGCTATTTATAAAAACGGAACTATCGGCAGGGCGAAGGAAGACCTTGAAAGAGCCTGCCGCGATATCAACAAAAAATTCAAGGAAGCCAAAAAAATTAACGGCGCATGGGTTTCTGTAAACAAGGCGCTTGTAACGCGCGCCAGCGCTGTTATTCCGATTATTCCATTGTATATTTCATCGCTTTTTAAAGTGATGAAAGACATGAATATTCATGAAGGCTGCATTGAGCAAATCGTAAGGCTGTACAGTGATTTCCTTTATAATAAAGACGGAATTGTGCCGGCTGACAGCGAAGGGCGAATCCGCATAGACGACTGGGAAATGCGCGATGATGTGCAGGAAGCTGTTACAAAAATAATGAGTAATGTTTCTCCCGAGAATGTTTTTACGCTTACCGATGTTGTTGGCGTTAAACATGATTTTCTGGAAGTGCATGGTTTTGATATTGCCGGAGTTGATTACGGCGCGGAAATATAACCTTCTAAATTACGTCGTGTTTTCCAAAGTTTCTCATGCTGTATTTATTTTTTTTATTATCCAGAATTGCGAATGTTTCTACAACGCCAAGTTCTTCATCAATATAAAATCCGTCTCCTGTTTTTCCGCCTATCATCAAAATAGCTTTTAGCAGGGGCGGTATTTGACCGATTGCGGTTTTCCTGTCAATTTCTTCCTTTTTTAAATATTCATGGTAATACGCGTGTGATTCAAGCGGGCGCACCATAATATCTTCAGGCATTCTGTAATAATGATGAAGGTAACTTGCCGCCTGCGTATATTTTAAAGGGTCAAGCCCCATAAAACTCATTGTGCCGATTAAAAACCTTAATTTATTTCCGTAAGTATAACTTCGTATGCCTTCCCATAACAGCTTTGTTACAATACCGCTGCGATGCCCCGGATGTACAACCGCGCGTGTTAATTCGCAGATGTCAAATTTATACTTTAGCAAATTGCTAATATCGTATTTTAAGGTTGCTTTGCAAAAATCATCTTCTTTTTTAAAACGCATTAAAATATATCCGCCTACGATTTCTGTCTTGTTCGTGGCAGGATCGCGGTGAAACGCGCACAGCTGCACTGTGTTTTTATCGTAATCCATATTTGTATCAGTTTCGCCTTCGCCGGCTTTATCAGCTTTATTGGGATCGAATTCCAAAATTAAATGTTTGTACCGCAAATCCTGATACTCTCGCAGCTCCTTTTCGTTTTCAAGGAGTCTCACGAAATAATTATCTGCTATGATCGGCGTTATGGATTCGTTAAAAGCCATTACATGTTACCCCTTTAATGGATATATATTTACATTATCATAAATTTATTTATTGCTCTAGTATCCATAATGCCCATTTTCAATATTTTGGCTGATGTTTTTAAGGTGATATGCGCAGATCATGTATTTTACGGCATTGCCGCATTTTGCCATATCAACTGTGTACTCGCCGTCGTCTGTATAAATCATCAGGCGGTTATAACTTTGAATTGAAATGTCCTTGATCTTTTCGACGGGAAAATCATGTCCGCATATACGGATTTTATTTCCGTACATTTCCATCACTCCTTTTCCCAAAAGCAGGTCTTTTTTGCTGCGTATTGCATTTGATAAGCGGATATCCTTATCGGATAAAAGCGGTTTGTCAATATAAAAATCAAAGTTAATATTTTTTATGTATTCAAGCTGAATCTTGCTCCATTCCAGAATTGTGTCCGGGCAGTTTGCGGCATTGTTAACTTTTTCAAAAAAGCCGGCTGCGTTTATTTTAACGCGCATACCGCATGATTTGCAGAAAAACTCATTTCCTTTGGAGCTTAAACATTCAATTGATTTACATTCAGGGCAGTAGAATAGAACTCTTTCCAGGAATTCCGCCTTGTGTTTTCCGCGGAATTCAATTTGTTCCGATGCGTTCCATTCAAACTCATTAAAGTAAAGACCGCTCATTATGATTTCATCAAGCTGATCGGCAGATAGTGTTTTCAGTTCTTCCGGCGGTATAACTCTGCTTACTTCTGCGCGCATATCGCCTTTATTGGGTTTACTCTTCCAGCGCGGTTTAGTGTTAAAGCCTCCCCGCATTTTTACAAGGATAACGGGAACACCCATCTTTTTGACAAGCTTTCCTATGCCCGGCTTTAAAGTGCATTCATCGCCGAAAAAACTGCGGTTGCCTGAGACAAACATTCCGACACAGCCGCCCTGCTTTATAACATCAAACATTTTAATAATTGCCGAAGCGTCTGTGCTGCCTTTAGAGAAAGGTATTGGATGAGCCAGGATTTTCATAAGCCAGCTTTGAAGACCGTGCCGGAAAATGGAATCGCTTGCGATGTAATTGATGCCGAATTTAAAACCTATTCCGACGGCGAATTGATCAAAAGAAGTTTGATGGTTCGCCAGAATAACACATGGACATTTTATGCCTTTGCTTGTTTCGTATTCAAACTTGAAGCGGTATTTTATCCATAATACCGGAATAAAAAATATTCTTAATATTGCAAAAAAGTTACTGCTTGCAGGTTTTATTTTATATTGTTTTTTTTTCAAATCATTTTTCATAAACAAATTATACATAATAAAAGTATTTCTGCATACATGCAGCGGTTATGCGGAATTTTTCTTTAAGAGCCGATTTTTAAATATGTACAGCGGTTCCGTCCGCTGTTTTTTGATATGTAAAGCGCTTCATCGGCTTTTTTTATATACTCTTCCCAATCCAACGCGCGGGTATTGCCTGTCGCGACTCCTATGGATATCGTAACAATTCCGCCGGGATTTTCTTCGTGAGGCATTTTTAAATCCCGTATTGCCTGAAGCAGTTTTTCCGCCATTATGTGCGCGCCTGTTTCGTCAGTGCCGGGAAGGATAACGGCAAATTCTTCGCCGCCGTATCTTGCAATAAAATCTCCGCTTCTTACAATATTGCCGTTTATCGTTTTTGCGATTGCTTTTAAACATTCATCGCCCTGGGCATGTCCGTAGGTGTCATTGTATTTTTTAAAAAAATCCACATCGATCATCATTACGCCCAAAGATGTTTCGGCGCGCGACAAAGCAGTCATGATCTGATGCAGCGTCTGTTCAAGATAACGCCTGTTGTAAATTCCTGTAAGACCGTCATGATGTCCCTTTACAAAAAGCTCATGAATTGTGTTTGACAATAATCCTATTTCATCATTGCGTTCTGTTCCGTATATTTCTTCATTGTTGTTTTTTCTCATGTTCAATAAAGAGTCAACCAGCATTTTAAGCGGCTTAAAAATCATGCGCTGCGTTATGCGATTTGTGCTGAACAAAAAAATAAGAAACATGACTGCTGTTATAATTAAAGGCGGAAGGAGGCTGCTAGGATTAAATAATGTTGATGAGTCAAAAAATGTTACAACCGACCAGTTTGTTATGCCGATGGGCGATATTGCCGCGTATTGATAACCTCCTGCATTCATATTGATAATAACAGGTTCAGCGTTCAGTTCGTAAAAATATCCGTCAATGCTTTCAAGGTGAGCTCTTGCTGCCGTGCGGAAATCCGGATCCGCCATTTCATCAAAAATGGATTTGACATTTTCAAACAGAATAAAATTATCATTGCCCGGCAGGGAATTGTCCATGCGGATAACGCCGTTTTCGTCAATTATAAGCACCCGTGTTTTTGTGCTGTCGTATTGAGAGAACGCCTGTCCTGCGACTTTATCAAACTCCATTCCCGAACAAATGATGCCTGCAATATTGTTTTCGTTCATTATCTTAAAATTCAGCCATACTCTTTTTCTGTTCATCGCCTTGTCAATATCTACATTAAGATTGTATGCGTTGCCAGATGAGATCAAATTAAAAACCCACTTGTCGTCATCGTTCGTTTCAGAAATTGCCGCAAAGGGCTGGAAATTATCAAATGTAGATTTGCCTTCTATGGTGTATTCATTTCCCGATTCATTTACGACTACATACATGCTGTTGTTGTATAACACCCGCAGTGTGCTGATTAATTCATCGTAGGCGGACTTCTTTTTTTCAATATTATTTTCGTCGCACATCCAGTCTATTATCGCTTTTGAATGAGATGCAGTTTCAAGAACGCCGATTTCCTTGTTAAGATATATGTTAAAAACATTCGCCGCGCTTTTTGAATTAAACTTGGCGTAATCTTTCGATATGTCATCAATTAAATTTTCAAGCGTCCATAATGTTCCTGCTATTAATGTAAAAGCTATAACGGCAAATTGGGTAATATTAATGTTCATAAAACGGACCGCAAGCCTGCGTTTGTCTTCTGAAGACTGCATGTTGCTTACATACATAAAATAAACAGAGATGACAAAACTCATGCCCAGTATCAGCGAGCCGTAATTAAACAATTGTATAAACGCGGTTATAAACGGCGGAAGCTGAAACAGGTATAAATATATATTGGTTCCTTTCGGAAGCAAAGCTTGTTTTCTTTTTGTCTTGATAAATAAAAGCGGATAAGATGCAATTACATAAACAAACGCCGTTATGAGCGATATCCATTGATAACTGCCGCGCATGTACATGTTGTTTTGATCGATATAAAATATCATGTGGGTAAAAGGAGTTGATAAAACAACAATTGTATTTACCAAAACCGGAATTAAATAAAACAACAATCGTTTTCTGCCGCAGGGGTTATTATCGTGAACTTTATAATCGCAGTACAGTAAATATATCAAGCTTATAAACGGAATTATTAAGTAATAGCTCATGTTAAATATGTAATGAATTATTTTTGCCGTCTTAAAAAACGAGCCGTCAAGCAGGAACGCGCCTGTGTCAAATATCAAATAAAGAAGAATTAAAAGCTGCAAATATCGGAATAATTTCTGGATGTGGGATTTTTCCTGATATGTTTTATCTGTATTTATATACATGAAGATGAGAATAACAAAACCAATAATATTTACGGCAACCCAAAAAAATGGTTTCATAGAAAATTATTATATCATAAATAAATATTTGCTTGTCAAATTTCTATAAGGCGAATATCCGAATGTCTTCCTATTCCGTAAAATTCTACAATAAGAGGTTTGTCTTCTTCGCATTTTATTACAGCGAATGTCGCGCCTATTCTGCTTCGCGGACGGCTGACGCTGCCTGGATTAATCAGTAATATGCCGTTAATGTTTTTATAATACGGAAGATGAGTGTGACCGAATAATGCGGCATCTGCTTCTGAATTTCCGGCGGCGGCGAGGAGAGTATTAAATCCATTATACAAATTATACCGGTGACCGTGCGTTATGAAAAATCTTTTGTCTGCAAAATCAAAAACCGCGGTTTCCGGCGCCTGTATTCCGTAGTCGTTATTTCCGCAGATAATTTTCCAGTCGCAGAAAAATCCTGCCGCCTCGGCAGCTATGCGAATATCCGCTAAACCGTCGCCGAGGCATACTGCCGCGCAGATTGTTCCTTTCGGAGGAATGCGATCTTTAGCCCAGTCAAAAACTTTTTTTAGTGTCGTAACGCTGCCGTGGGAATCAGAAATCACAAGAAGACTTTTAGTCATAATTTATATTACTACAATTTTCCGGATTTTTTAACACTTAAATATTTATTAATTAACGCAGAGGAAATCTGCGCGGGCGAAGTTTCAAGAATAAGCAACCCCGAATGTTCCCATTTGCCGTACAAGCGGCGGCGGTTTACTAGATATGAATACGCGGCGGCGGTTTCAAGAACTTCTTCATCGGTTTTTTCTTTTTTGCTTTCGCCCGGAAACGCTAGTTTTTCAGCTTTATTTTCGCGGAAGCTGACCATTAAAAGCAGATGACGCTGATTAATGCGCGGCAGAATCCATGAAAGAGATTCTCCGTCTTCCTCGCGGAAATTACTGATTAGAATGATAAAACTTCTGCGGTGCAAATGATTAAGCGCGTTTTCCATTGCGGAAAACGGCGATGAAGGAACAGGAGCGCTGTGAAGATCAAAAAGAGCGTTCATAAGACCCGTGTAGGCGCTCATTCCCTTGCGCGGAGGAATCCACAGATCGCGCGAACCAAAACTTGCGGCGGCAACCGAGTCACCGTGTTTTAACGCGACATAGGAGAGCAGAAGCATTGCGTTTAACGCGCTGTCAAATTGATTATCAGGCAGGCGGTAACCTGAATCAATTATAAATAAAATCTGCTGATCCTGTTCTTCCTGATAATTCCTGACAATAAGTTTTGTCCTTCCGTCCAGAAAACGGTTGCGGCTTGTAGCTCTCCAATCTATTGAGCGGATTGAATCTCCTTCCTGGTAATCCCTGAGGCTTTCAAACTCAAGTCCGTGTCCGCGTTTTCTGATATGTTTTACCTCTCCCTTTTCGGGATTTCCCTTTAAGTCGATTCCGCGCGTCATAAGTTTGAAATTGGGATAAGTCCTTCCTCGGCTGAAGTTGTCGTGCGTTACGCGCAAACGCCACAATCGCAGAAAGGAGCTCAGCATAAATTCAGTTCCTGAAAAAACCCATGGACCTCTTTCTTCCGGTATAATCGTGTATTCAAAGATAAGAGCGCCGGATTTATTAAAATTTTTTCTGTCGCTTCTCTGCGGACAGAGTTTTGCGGGAAACATGTTTACGCTCATGGAGTCAGGATACAGATCGAATATGCGGATTGACAGCGGCAGCAGAAATCCGCAGCGGCGGATATAAAGTTTTACCTGTACCGGCTCTCCCTGAGCAAGGAATGAAGGAATTTTTCTTTGCGCGCTTAAACGATCTCCAAGAAAGACAAATACAAGTAAATCTGTTAAAAGAACCGGTATGAGACCTGCGCCGGCTAAAAACCAGATAAATAAAATATCATTAAAGAAAAACGCGGCGCAGCCCAAAATCAGATATAGTAAAGTGAAAATAAAAAATGCTTTATCCGGCATTAAAAAAATCCGGCTTGCCTTGTTTTGCATTATTCCTTAATTCCCTTTGGAGCCTCTATCTTTGAAACAATGTTTTCTATAATTCTTTTCGCTGTTAATCCTTCAAGTTCGCTCTCCGCAGACAGCGTCAGGCGGTGCGCAAGAACTTCGGTTGTAAGAGCTTTTACATCATCAGGAAGCACAAAGTCCCTGCCCTGAAGAAGAGCCCGTCCTCTTGCGCACCGTATTAGCGACAGGCTGCCGCGCGGTCCGGCTCCTGTTTCAACAGCCGGAGTTTCCCTTGTTGCTGTTGTTATGCGTACTGCGTAATCTATTATCAGCGGATCAACGCGCAGTGAAGCTGCTGCGTCTTTTATGGCAATAAAATCCCGCGTCTCTATTACTGTATTCACCTCCGCGATTGAAAGTTCAGCGCCGGTGCCGCCGTTTAAAACTTTTGTCACCATTGTTTTTTCATCTTCAATGCCCGGATAATTTGCGATAAGTTTCATTAAAAAGCGGTCTTTCTGCGCGTCGGGCAGGGGATAGGTTCCTTCGTGTTCAAAAGGGTTTTGAGTGGCAAGAACCATGAATGGAGAAGGCAGCCTGTGGCTTTCTCCGTCCAGCGTTACCTGAAACTCCTGCATCGCCTCAAAGAGTGCCGCCTGCGTTTTTGCGGGAGCGCGGTTGATTTCGTCAGCGATAAAAAGATTTGTAAATACAGGTCCTTTGCGCGTAACAAAATTTCCTGTAGACGGATCGAGCATGATATTGCCGGTTATGTCGGCAGGCATCAGGTCGGGAGTAAACTGCACTCTCTTTGAATCTCCTCCCGCAGCCTTCGCAAGAGCGCGGACAAGAAGCGTCTTGCCTAGACCGGGCACTCCTTCAACAAGAAGATGCCCTCCTGCAATCATTGAGATCAGTGTCTGATCAGCAAGCTGGCTCTGTCCGACAAATACTTTTGTAATCTCGTTTTTTACCAGCTCCAGTTTTTGAGCAGCCGTCTGGGCATCTAAAGAAACCTTGGCATCTAAAGAAGCCTTAGCATCTAAAAGCGGGTTAAAGTTTTTTTGTTCCATCAATTAATCTCCGGTATTGATTTATTAGTTCTCTGTAAGTGTATGATTTTTCCTTATCGGAATTCTGATCCCGTTCGTATGCTTTTAGATAATGGTTCAGTCTGCGGTATTTTTTTAGAAATTGTATTTCAGCTTCGAAGCGATCCTTCAAAGGTCTTGAATTTCTTTGTTTCTCATCAAGCGAAAAGCCGAAAGCGGGAATTACCATCCAAAAACCTGTTATAATTAAAATAACAGATGCAATTACCGCCGGAATAATATTTCCATTTTTCATAATTGTTTCGATTATTGAATTGGAAGTATTCCTGAATGATGTGCGGATAAACAGTATGCCGGCTCCTTCATCACGATATCCTGTTAATCTCCATGCAAGAGACGCGTTTGCTTCTTTTTCAATATTATAATTATTCATGAATACCGGCAAGCCTGTAACCGTAAGAGCTCCTTCTCCGATTGGAACCTCAACTAATCTGATAATATCATCCTCGTCCCTTATTAAAAAGATTCCCTCTTCATTTTCAATTGTAAAAGCGGTGTTGCTCTGAAAATCTATCTGGTTTGCATCTGCCGTTTCAATTTCAGATGCAGCATGTAAAATCTCTTCCGTTATTTCCTGCATATTATCTAAAACATCAGCATCGCTTTCGTTTTCGGATTCTTCGGCATCTTCTTCTTTTGGATTTAAGTATGCTGCCGGAATAAATTCGTATGTTATTCCGAATTTTGACAGCAAAGAGGATATGTTTTTTTCCAATTCACTGCCGTAAAGATCAATGTATAAATTTAAATGACCGCCGTTTTCGATCCACCGGATTATTTCATGGTTAATACTGCCTGATAATGCTCTGGAATTAACTATAATTACTTTTTCTGTTAACGATGCAAGCTCGCCGGAATCCAGCTTGCTTTCATAGCGAACCTGATGTCCTGTTTTTATCAGCCATTGTTCAAGCGCGTAATAAATATTTGTGTTTACATCTTTGGACGGAAAAATGTATTTTTTGTATTCATATACTTCCAGATAGTTATACGCAAGAATTCCAAGCGCGGAGGCAATGAGTACGACGATAATGCTGATGTATATTTTTTTATCCATTATCTGTCCTTAACGATACGCATAAATCCGCCGCTTCTTTAAAACTTCCTTCCGGCGGAAGGCGGCCTGCGTAAGCGAAGTATATCCAGTGTTTTATCAATTTGTTAAATTCATCTGCAGCATTGCCGGCGGATTTTGCCTTGACAATTTGCGCGCAGTCGCTTTCTGTCGCGTTATTTGGAAACGCTATTCCCTTATAAACCTGCCATGACAAAATGGCTGCCGCTGTGCAGTAACCCCAGGCAAGTCTTGTTTCTCCTTTGTCATAAAAAACCAATGCTTTTTCCAGCAGTAATTCCGGATCTTCTGCAATAAGCGCAGGCAGAATCATTTCCGCCGGTTTTTTCGCGCCGCCTGTTCCTTTCCAGTAATTTCTGCGGATATATAAAAATAAAAATACTAAAAAACCGGCGATTATTCCTATTAAGATGATCCTGAGAGAATGAGAAAATATTTCCTGCAAACGTTTAAGAGAAACGGAATTGTTTTCCTTATACTCTCTCTCGACAGGCTTTCTTTTAAACTGAATGCCCCAAGCGTCTTCTTCGCCGCCGAAGTCGGGAGATGATAAAATATTTTGCAGCGTTTCATAAGGAACATCAATGTCTGGTGATTCCTGCGCATGGGTTTTTGCAGGCATGATCAGAAACGCAAGCAGCAAAACAAACATAATGCCGTTTTTGGTTTTGTCTGCAAATTTTTTGGCGATATCCTTAAATCTAATTTCGATATCCCATCCTTCAACTTCGATGCGGCTGTTAATATAAAGGCTGAATCCCATGCAGACATAAATCGATTCTATCAGCATGTAATTTACGCACCATACCGCAAAAATATAAATTTCAAGATCTCCAAGACCGTTAAGTGAATAAAAAAAATCGCTGGATATGAGTTCGCCCATTGTCAGTATAAAAACAATAACGCCAGACAGAAGAACGCCGTCCAGAACGATCCCCCATACAGTAAGAAAAAAACAATAACCAATGCCGCCTTTTTCCAGATTTTTTTTTCGTTGCGCAAATCTTTTTCTTGTGTTGATGTTTAATTCAAGAACGCGCACCGGCATAACCGCGGAACGCACCGGACTGAAACGCCGCCAGAGCAGATCGCCTGCAAGTCCTCTTCTTAAGCTTTTTCCAAGACCAAGGCAGACGCGTTTTAAATTCGCTCCGCTTTCAAAAAACCTGACAGAAATAATGTGCAAAATGATTCTGTCAAACAAGGGTTTTAAAAGCCATATACAAAGCCATGACAAATAATTAAAATTTTCCGGAGTAACAATGCGGATGAGAAAAGCGGTTATCCAGAATGGAAGCGCGAATAATAAAAGGAATGTTGAAAAATTCTGCCGCCATAACATAAGCCCTGTGTCAGAGGCTTCTCTTACATCTTTGCGTTTGAAAGAGGAGTCAATTTCCATGAACTTTCTCCGCTTTTTTTCCGGCGAATAAAAAATAAATTAGAATAAAAACCCAAAAACCGGCGCCTGCGCCGATTCGTAGCTGTATGGGCAGTATATGCTGCGATGACCAGAAGGCTTCGATAATCGCCGCGATAAAAAGCATTAAAGTGCTTCCTGCGATTATCGGAAGAGCGTCCTTTCCGGCTTTTTTTATGGAAGCTCCTCGGCTTAACCCTCTTGTAATAAAAAACCTGTAACCCATAAGCAAACCGGAGTATGAACAGAATACAATCGCTGTTAGTTCAAACGCGCCGTGCGCGATTATAAAAGGAAAAAATGTTTGCGAATAACCAACATCAACTATATGTCCTCCGATAATACCAAGATAAACAGCGTTAGTGCATAAGATTAAAAGGCTGCCGATTCCCGCGAATATTCCGCCTGCAAATGTTCTAAAAGCAATGGATATATTATTGTAAATATAATAACCGAACGCATCAGCGTCATCTGTAATGTTGCGGGGCGTCAGATAATTTTCACTTTCGGGATTATACATGCTTTCAATATAACGAAGCTCGTAAAACGGAATTATCTCACGCGCAAAACCTGTATAATTAATGCAGATTAAAGCGAAGAAAAAAGCGACTCCGTAAAAGAGCAGGGAAACGGCAAGTATTCCGCGCCAGTGAAGGCGCACTTTTTGCGGAAAAGTATTTATAAAAAATTTAACCAATGCTTTGAAAGGCCAGACATGCTGACTGTAAAGAATCTGGTTGCCTTCATTTACAAGAGCGTTTAATCTGTTGATGATAGCCGGATCAAAACCATGAGCTTTAGCTGTATTTAAATCCTGAGTAATTTCCCTGAAACATTTTATAAAAGGAACCGCGCCTTTTATTAATATTTTTTTGTTTCCTTCTAAGAGCGTGGAAAATTCATTCCAGATACTGCTTCGCCTCTGAATAAAACTTTGTTCTGTCATGTTAATTCACCTGACAGGCTGCGTGCGATTCCCATAAGATATGCCGCGCCGGACATCTGCGCGTTTTCATCTTTTAAATACGGCGCATACACCGCGGCGATTTCATTGGCTCTTGCTTCTCCGAAAAGGTGATAACGCCTCGCAAAATCCATGACAGCTTGTTTTTCTTCGGAAGACAGCGGTCTTACAGGATTAACAGGTTCAAATTTTTCCAGAGTATAACTTAATGAACTATATGTTATATTTCTTGCCGTTGATGAATAGACTACAAGAGTATTGCCTGCCCAGTCGCCGATTCTTCTGAATCCGCGGCTCGCTGACATCGATATAAACGCGATATGAAAAAAAGAAAAGAATGTATCCGCGAAGCGCAGAAGATTCCGTAAAAATGATGATGCAGGGTTAACAGGAGAGCCGTCGCTTCGCACTACTCTGATTCCCATTATACGCTTACCGGGGCTTTGCCCTTTAAAAGCAAGTTCACAAATTACATGATAAAACCAGTTAACGCCGAAACTTAACAGATATAAAAGCCATACTCCGAATGTTTCTCTGATTATCACATAGGATAAAGCCGCCGCGAAAAGAATTATATATTGGAATATTGTATCTATCGCGTAGGCGGCAGCCCGTATCGGAAGACCAGCCGGAGAGAGAACAAATTCAACTCCCTCCGGTGTTATGGCTTTTATCGAAGAATCAAACATTAACTATAAGGCGGCTATTATAGCAATTAACCCTATAATTAATATTAATGCAACAATCGAAATGCTTATTATTGCTATAATACCGGAAAATAACCACAATGATTTATTGTTTTTAAACGCTAATTCCAAATCGTCTGACGAATTACTGTTAAAATAATTGCGGATATAAGCACCGAATTTATATGTAAAATGCGCCGGGAAAAAAATTATTAAACCCATTAATCCATAAACAATAAGAACTACAGCGCCTCCTATTGCTTCCAGGAAATCGAAGCCAAAATTAAAACTAGAAGTGTTACCTGTAATTACTGCAATAAACGCGATTAATGTAAATAAACAAATTATGCCAAAATAGATATATCCCAAAATTCCTATAAACCGCAGCCAGGGCGATGCTTCTTTTAGAAAACTCAGCATTGTACCAGTTAATATGCCGCTTTTAGGAGTTTCCGGCACAATCGGAGCTTCCGGACTTTGATACGGATTTGAATTATCAGACATAAATTCCTCCTTATAAATGATGAGATGATATTTATTAAAACCATCTATCTTTTATGGAGATCATATACCTTTGGAGTTGTTGCGTCTAGAGCTTACAAAACGGGAAAAATCATTAATATTTTTTACTGTAATTCTGTCGGAGAAAATCTCTACGCGGCGCTGGTTAACAAAGTGCCCTAAAATATCTCTAACTTCATTAACGCTCATTCCTGCCCAGTGAGCCACGCCTTCAACTGTTGTTTTAAATTCGCGCCTTTCGCTGGATTTATCCATGTCCGGCTGAGTTTCATCAAGCATGAGGAATACATCCGCGATCTTTGCCTGAGGCTCAGGCAGCGTAAGAATCATGAAGCGCCTCTTTGAATCATAAATGCGTTTGCAGAACATCTTTAGCAGTTTAAGGGCAATCTGCGGATTTCCAAGCAATAATATTTCAAAATTCTGGGAATTAAATTCCAGCACTTTTACTTCATCAAGAGCGATAGCTGTTGCAGAGCGCGGGGAGTTTTCCAGAATTGCCATTTCGCCGAACATTTCTGACGGCTGCAGAATATCGAGCGTTCTTTCGATATCTCCGACCAGTTTAACAAGCTGCACCCTGCCTGATTGAATAAGATAAAAAGTGTCGCCGACTTCGAACTCGGAAAAAATTATTTCTCCCTGATGAAATGTGCGGGAAAAACGCCCAAACGCTGATAAATCCATCGCCATTTTACGCTCCAAGGGCGCTTAACGCCCTGTTTGCTTTTTCAACAGACGCGTCATTTCCGCCCATGGAAACAATTTTTTTATAGAAAGCAACCGCCTGATCTTTTCTGCCGATTTTTTCGTTGCATTGCCCCATAATAAACATTGTTTCCTGTAGTTCAGAATGTTTTGGGAATTTTGTCAGCATATTTGTAAAATATTTTATACTATCTTCGTATTTATTTAAAAGGTACATGCACCTGCCTATTTCGAAAGAAGCCTTTGCAGTCCATTCTGGATCGATATCAGCATCAACTATCATTTTAAATGACATAAAAGCTTCCTGATATTTTCCCTGCGAAACGAGGCTTACGGCATCGTAATAGGTTTTTGTGATTCTGTCTGTATCTCTTTGCGAAGCTTTTGCCGGCGCGGCTGCAGGAGAGGAGGCTTCGGCAGGTTTGCTTGCGGGAGAGACAGCTACGCCGGGTCCTTTGCCGTCGCCGTAACGGGAGAGGGAATCTTCGGCTATCTCAAGATTTTTGGAAGCCTGAATTGCGAATTTTCCCGAAGGATAAAATGTCAGATAACGGCTGAAAACATGCTTTGCATGAGAGAAACGTTTGTTTTTTAAATAAAATTCGCCTACGCTGAACAAGCCGTTATCAGGCGGAGATTCTTCTTTTGCCATAACCTTGGACACTTGTTTATGAACGCGCCTCATCTGGTTTGAAAAAACCTTTAACATCTTCATAATGATTCTGGTATTTGCCATCGCTACAGATTCAAACTCTGGAACAGTAAAAATCATGACAGTAGTGTCTGTCATGGCGATGGCGTTTTCTTCGCGCGGATAACGCCCAAGCGCTGATTTAACGCCGAAGAATTCGCCGGGCTGCACAGAGTCTCTTACATCCGCTCCGGTTTCAATGTCCTGATATACAAGGCTTACCTTTCCGGTTTGCAGAATGTAAATTTTTTCCGCAGGGTCTCCCTGAAAGTAGATAAGAGAACTTGAACGATATTGAGCTGGTTTCGGCATTAGGCTTCCGCTCCTTCAACTGCAGGTGCCGGACTGGAACCCTCACTCGCTGTCGCTCGTTCGCCGATAGGTTCAAACGGAAGATAATCCAGTTTCTTTTTAAAGCCTACTTTTCTTCTGACTTCGTTATAGAGAAAAGCCGGATCGCCTTTTACAAACATATCTTTTTTTCCGACCTTTATTTGCGTATAATCTTTTGGGAGTTTTCCCTTAAAGATATCAAGGAACCGCATCTCTCCGTATATCGGTTTTCCCGCCAATACCAGCAATTCTATATCTTTCATCCCTGCGTTGACAAGGTTTTCATGCGGATCGTCATCATTTGCCTTTAAAACAAGAATGTCACCTAACATTCCTTCTTCCAGGCTGCCGATTTTATCCTGCATCCAGAAAGCTCTTGCCGCATTTTTTGTAACCATCTCGAAGATTTTTTTTGCTGGGAGATCTTCGCCGTATAATTTCCTGTAAAGCTCTCTGTCAAATTTCATCTCTGCAAGAAGGTTTGCGGAACCTGTCGCTGAAGAATCTGTGCCGATTGTGACATTAATGCCCGCTTTGAGCATTTTTCGTATTTTCGCAGTTACGTTAAACATAAACATATTTGAAAAACCGCACCACGATACGCTAGCTCCGGATTTTGCGACTTTTTTTATATCTTCATCGCTGAAACCAATGCAATGGATAAACAGGCAGTGGCTGTCCAGCGTTTTTAATTTATCAAGCGTTTCGACACCCATCATCGCTTCTTTGTCAAAACCTTCAGAAAGATGGGTGATAAACGGCCATTTGTTTTTTTCGGCTTTTTTGTGTTCAATTTCTATTCCATCGCCCCATTTTAAATCGTATGAAGAACTTTCATGTTCAAGACAATATTCTTCGATAGCTCTGATTGGAAGAGTAGGCAATATATGTTTGTTTAGATGATGAGGAAAATGATCGTTAACAGTTGTTACCCCGGAGAATAAACACTTATAACTTGAAAGCGCGTAAAGATCCTCCCTGCTTAAATTTGATCGCTCCTGAAATGTTTTGGATGCTTTTAAATCTTTATCCCACGGCAGCCATGTAAGGTAGTAGCTGCCAGCCTTTGGACCTACAGGCGGACGATAATTTCCCTGCAGATGATCATGCGTATTTATAAGAGAAGGGTAAATGAAGGATTTCCCCTTCAAATCAATTTTTACATGCGCATCTTGTGCGCCCGCTGCTTTTGCAGCGCTACCGCCCGGAGAATTTATTTTTTCCCCTTTTACTCCCAAATCACCGGTATGTGTTTTTTTACCCGGGGAAACTATTACCCCGTTCGCTAAGGTATACTCAAACACTTACGGACCGTCCTTTTTAAAACTCTATATACTAATATTCTACGATTAATCCCATGATTAATCAACGACCTTGGGCAATGTAATTTAAAGAATATTCCTATTATTATCGGTTGATGTGTATAAATCGGTGAAAATTTGTTATAATAAGACAGATGGTCGATTTACACACACACTCCAATATTTCTGACGGAGAATTATCTCCCGAATTACTTGTCGAAAAAGCTGTTAAGCAGGGGCTTAAAGCCATAGCCCTTACCGATCATGATACCATTAAAGGACTCCAGTCCGCAAAGGCAGCCGCGCAGACTTTTCCTCCGTTTAAATTCATTCCGGGGATTGAAGTTAATATAAACTGGGCAAACGCTAAATATTCTGATACGCAAATCTCACGAAATGTTCCAGGACTTGGTCCCGGAGGCGAGTTTCATCTTCTTGGTCTTGGGATAAAATCTCCAAGCTCGGCTTTTCTTGCCGCTGTAGAAAAATTAACCCGCTGCCGCGAGAGAAGAAACCTGGAAATTATTGACAGAATGCATGAATTGAGTTTAATCACTATAGATAATAAATCGGATATGGATGATATTTTAAAAGAACTTTTGGTTATCGCCGGAGGAGAATCACGCGGTCATTTAATAGGGCGGCCTCATTTTGCCGCGTTTCTTTTAAAACATAAAATTGTTAAAAACATAAATCAGGCGTTTTCCCGCTATCTGGGTGTTGGAATGCCGTTGTATGTGCCGAAAGAAGGTTTGGCTTTCGATGAAGCTGTTGCACTGATACGCGAATCCGGCGGAATATCTGTTCTTGCTCATCCTATTTCGCTCTATGTCGCATGGGGACGGCTTCCCGATTTAGTAAAAGCATTAAAAGACATGGGACTTATGGGGCTTGAAGCGTGGCATCCTACCGCCAAGCCAGGCTCCTGCCGCCGTTTGGAATCTCTTGCACATTCACTTGGGTTGTATGTCACCGAAGGCAGCGACTTTCACGGCTCACTTCGCCCAGACCGCTTGATGGGCTGTTCCAGCAAGGGCAGAACAATTGACGACTCTGTTCTTGAAGCTATACCGGAATTATTAACTTAACATTAAAACTTTCCGGAACTTGTTTTAGCGCCTGTTTAATATCTTCTTAATTTTTTAAAGGCACATTTTTATCCAATCGGGGTGTTTTCTTGCTTCGTCCAGCAGACGAGCCATTATACCGGTATATCCTGACCCAAGAGACTTCCACCACTTAATGGTAGATTCCTGCAGCCGCAGTGAAAACATCTGTTTTTTTCGCTGTTTTTCACGTTTTTCGATTGCCCAAAGTCTCATTTGTTCCCATTCTTTGTCTGAATATTCGGGGATATCGCTGCGATCTATGTCACTGTCCTTGAGTTTTTCCAGCGCCGCCAATCGCAAAAGAGATTCTTCCGAAAGTTGAGAATCGTCTGTTAATATAAATTTCTTAGTAGCCATTTAAATACCTCCATATTTCTTTTTTTAGAGCTTTACAGGCGGAAATAATTCTAATGAAACCATTTCTTTCTGTAAAAACGACTGTTAATACAGTTGAAGCAGTAATACCAACTGTAATCCATCGATCTTCAATGAAACTATGCTTTTTGTCATATATTTCGATACGCTTGGGATCTTTGAACACTATTGCCGCTTCTTCAAATGAAACGCCGTGTTTCATTATGTTGACAGCATTTTTCTTTTCATCCCATTCAAATCTTAATTTCATTATAGTCCTCCTAATTGTTTTTGTCAATACATTTTGTAAATACTTTTGTCATGACACTTTTTTCAAAGGGAAAGGATGTCCCAAGGATCATCGCCGTATCGCCTGTGGTGAACCGCTTCAAGTATGTGTTCTGTTTCGATAATATCTTTGCCGTCCAGATCAGCGATGGTTCTGGCTACCCGTAAAATCCCGTGGTATGCCCTGCCAGAAAGACCTAATTTTGAAACGGCGCTGAGAAAGGCGTTTTCCGCCTTTTCGTTCATAGGACACATATCGCCGCTAAGACTTGCCGGAATTAATGCGTTACGGCGGATTTGTGTTCCTTTAAAACGGTTTTGTTGTATCGCAATAGCGTTTTTTACGCGGCAGGCAATTACCGCGCTTTTTTCATCGTTGTTTAGCTGGTGCATTTCCTCGAATTTGGGCGGCAGAACCGCGGCTCTTATTTCCACACGGTCAAGAAGAGCGCCGCCGAATTTGCGCCAGTATCTGTTAATTTCTTCCGGTGAGCAGAGGCATCCGCTCCCTGTCATTCCCAGTTTTCCGCACCTGCATGAATTCGCCGTCATTATTAACTGGAAATCAGCCGGAAGATGTACAGGTCCGTCCGCTCTTACAATGCTGATAATTTTATCTTCAAGCGGTTCACGAAGAGCCTGCAGCACATTGATTTTGAACTCAGGAGCTTCGTCCAAAAAGAGGATGCCAAAATGAGCGAGAGTGATTTCTCCCGGGCGCGGAATTCTGCCGCCGCCAAGGATGCCTTCCGCGCTTGCCGTATGATGCGGAGAGCGGAACGGAGGATTTAAAATAAGGCGGTCGATAAAGCCGCCGTAACCAGCCAGACTGTGAAGGCGCGTAACTTCGACTGCTTCATTTGATGAGAGCGGAGCCATTATAGAAGGCATCCGCCTTGCCAGCATTGTTTTTCCAGCGCCCGGAGGACCAAAGACAAGAGTATTGTGTCCTCCTGCCGCGGCAATTTCCAATGCGCGTTTATAAATTGACTGCCCGCGCACATCGTTAAAGTCGCCTGCAATTTCTTTTTTTTGATTGCCTGCGCTTGATATTGTGGCATCAGACGCCGAGGCAGTTTCTGGCGGCTTCGGCAAAACCGGATGAGCGAAGCTTTCAGGCAGCGCGCCTGTTTCATCCCTGATAAATAAAGCATGTACTGCGTTTTGTAAATTATCCGCCGCTGTAAAACGTGCTCCTTTATCAATTAAAATTGCCGCTTCTCCGGCGTTTTCCGCCGGTACAATAAATTCTGTTATTCCTTCAGAAAGCCCCGCGGCAATTGCAGCTAACACGCCGCGTACCGCTCTTATTCTGCCTGATAGCTCAAGCTCTCCCATCACAAGAATATTTCCGGAAACCGGCGCAAGACCGGATGCCGCCATCACAGAAAGAGCGATAGGCAGGTCAAGGGCGGCTCCGTCTTTTTTTAATCCTGCAGGAGCCAGATTAATTAAGATGCGATCCTGCGGAAACTGAAAATCCGAATTCCTGAACGCCGCGCGCACTCTCTCCCGCGCTTCCCTGACCGCTCCTTCAGCAAGCCCTGAAATATCTACGCCGGGAATGCCTCTTCTGATATCCGTCTCAACCCGGATAATGATTCCGCCTGCTCCATAAGGCATGTAAGCAAACACACTCATAAACTGCCCCCAAAAAAGGAAATTATTTGTGCAGTTTTCAACCGCACAAACTTATGCCTATATATGGGTTGCAGATGCTCCGGCGCATGACCGAAATTAAAAATTATTTACGATTATTATTCCAAATCTCTTTTGCTTCTTTGGCTCTTTCTGTGATTTCTGTCCAATTTTGGGAGTTGATTAGCTCCCTGCTTGCTATCCAGCTTCCGCCGACCGCGAGTACGGGGCTGAATTTCGCATAACTTGCGAGGTTCTCTATTGTTATACCGCCGAGCGGAATGTATTTTATACCCAAATGATTATACGGACCGTTTATGCTTTTTAAATAGTTCAATCCGCCCATTTGTTCGGCGGGAAAGAATTTTACTGTGCGGCAGCCAAGTGAGATTGCAAGCTCAAGTTCGCTTGGCGTTGCAATTCCGGGAGCGAATGGCAAATCCGCCCCGATTGCTTCTTTGACAATTTCAGGATTGAAACCCGGAGACACCGCAAAACGCACACGGTTCTCTTTTTTAACCATTGCCGCCTGTCCTTTTTCGATGACAGTTCCGATCCCTATATACATCTGCGGAACTTCTTTTGCTATCAGCGAAATTGAAGGAAAAGCCGCGGGCGTTCTCAGCGCAAGTTCAATTACTTTTATTCCTCCGTCAAGAAGCGCTTTTGCCAAAGGAACGGCGTTTTTTTCGGATTCAATTTCTAAAACCGCGATAATTCCTTCCCTTCCTATTTCGTCCTGTATTTCTTTTGACATTGTCATATTGGCTCCCAAGATCATGATTTTTATATCCATTTTATGTTACTATAAGCCATGTGGCGTGTACAGCTTCACAAAATTGATTATGACGAAAGAGAGTATCAGGCAGTTAAAGAAGTGCTTGATTCAGGCTGGCTTACAATCAGTGAAAAAACTCATTCGTTTGAATCCGCTTTTTCCCGGTATCTTGGCAGCGGCTCAAAGTGCCTCGCTGTTTCAAACGGAACCGCCGCTTTGCACATGGCGCTTTTAACTCTTGGCATCGGCAGGGGGAGCGAAGTTATCACTCCCGCGCTGACATTTATTGCCGATCAAAATGTTGTTGAAATGACGGGAGCCGAAAATAAACTTGCCGATATTACATCGATGGATGACTGGTCGATTGACCTTGATGATATCGAAGCAAAAATAACTTCTAAAACGAAAGCGGTGATGATCGTCCATTACGCCGGTTTCGCCTGCGACATGGATCGTATAACAGCTCTGTGCAAAAAAAATAACCTTTACCTTATCGAAGACTGCGCGCACTCGCCGGGAGCCGAATATTATTTTCCCGCTCCCAATTCTGCGCATCTTGGAACTTTCGGCGATATATCCGCATTCAGTTTTTTCGCGAATAAAAATATCGCAGTAGGCGAAGGCGGCATGGTTGTTACGCGCAATGCGGAACTGCATGAAAAACTTAGGCTTCTCCGCTCGCACGGAATTTCCGTTCCTACATTTGACAGATACAAGGGCAGGGCAGTCTCTTACGATATAGAAGCGCCCGGTTTAAATTACCGTATTCACGAAATCAGTTCCGCTCTTGGTCTTGTGCAGCTTCAGAAATTAAATGATTCAAACGAAAAAAGAAAAAAACTCGTTGAGCATTATTACAGCAGACTGGATAATGTTTCGTCTGTATCAATTCCATTCAGGGATTTTAAGCGCGGAAAACCGAATTATCATATTATGCCCATATTGTTATCTGAAAAAATAGATCGATCCGCTTTAATCGAATCCATGAAACAGGCGGGAGTTCAGACAAGCATACATTATCCTGCAATTCAAAATTTCAGCGGATACAAGGATAAAATTAACGCCGCGCCGAAATCGCAGTATGTAAGCGCGCATGAACTGACGCTGCCTTTATATCCCGGAATGTCTATTGATGAAGTTGATATAGTGTGCGACGCCTTGATCAGCGCGGTTTGAAATTTATCGTTTAAATATACAACCGCTTTCTCAAAACTGAAGTTTTTGAGAGCCGCAATATAAATTTATTTTCCGAAACTCCATGTATAAGCGTTGACGTTTTCACTGAACACAAAATATACATCATGCTTTCCGTTGATTTTTTCGGGCAGTCTTACGGAAATATCTTTCCACTCCGTTTCTGAAAAATTAATGGAACCGGCAGGAGATGAATCGATATTATCAAGCCTGATTTCAATTCGTCCCTTTCCTTTTACTCGTGCTGTAAATTTTTTTGCTATGTCCTCGAAATCAACATTTTTTACAAGCGACCAGCTTCCGCCCTGAGATGCTGTAACAAATAAATTTCCGTCTGCGATAACTGGATCGATTTGACTGAAGGTAAGACCTGCCGAAACCGCAAGGGTCGAAAATTTATTTTCCATGTAAGGATTAAAATTTTTAATTTGAGAAAAACCTTTAAATGACGGATATGCCATGTTGATTTGCAGAGTATCTTCATTTACTTCGATTTTATCCGCGAAAATGCTTCTAAAGCCGCCTTCAACTCCGTATCTTTTTTGAAGCGCGAGAGTGTGATAGAACAAATAATATTCGCCGTTATATTTATGAAGGTGAGTGTGATTGTTGCTGTATTCCATTCCGTTCTCGCCCGGATTTTTAAAGTAGTTGCCGCGGTATTCCCAGCTTGCGGGATTTAAAGGAGTTTTCGTTGTCATGTAAGACATACAGCAGGCGCTAGGCGGCTCATGATTTGCGATTTCCCATTTTTCGCGCCGCTCCCAATTTGTGTTATAAGTATAAACATAAGTACCGTTAATGAAATTTAATTCGTTCGCCTCAAAATGATACGGCGCGGGAATTTCCATTATATCGCTTGCGAGAGAAATCATATCTTCACCTAACTGAACTATACGCGCGCCGCCGGGAATATAATTCGCATCGGCAGTATCATACTGACCGCTGCCGCCGAAAGAAAGCCAGCCTGTGCCGTTGTCATCAATAACAACACCTGGATCAAAAGGCGCTTTGCAGCCTTCGCCAAGACCCGGAGTATTTCCGTCAATCAGCGATTTTCCAAGCGGAGAAGTCCACGGTCCGACAGGCGAAACGGAAGTAAGAACGCCGACGCCCCAGCCGCTGTTTGAATAATAAAGATAAAAATGAGTTTTACCGTCCGCTTCAAGACGCGAAACAATAGAAGGCGCCCAAGAGGCGATAATCCACGGAGCGATTAAACCTGTATTGATGATTCCGTGATATGTCCAGTTTACCATGTCATCGGTTGACATCATTACAAGAGATTTAATCCGCTCGTATGTATTTTTTCCGTTTGCATTAAACTGGTACTGCTGGTGATCGTTTGTTCCGTAAATATAAAGTCTTCCTTCATATTCTACCGCGGTAGGATCGGCGCAATACATGTTTGTAATTAGCGGATTCGCTTCATTTATATTTTTACCGTTTTGCGGCAATAAATCCGTGGATAACATTTTTCCTCCTCTGTTATTACATGCCAAAAACTGCGCTGACATAAATATTATCAGTAAAAATTTAAATATTTGGTATAATAATTTCATTATCTATTTATTATTAAAAATGACAAATACGCAATGGCTGATTACTAATGAGAATCGCGAATGATTTTAATTATCAATCGATCCCCATTAGTAATTCAACATTAGTAATTATTTAAAGTCCCAAAAGATAGCTGTTCAGCACATTTTCAAGGTATTCCTGTCTGCCGCTTGTAAGACCTGTTTTTCCGTATCCCGCGTCCGCGCCGATTTTCGCAAGCTGTTCAAGAGTCAGCTCTCCCTTGCTGAACTTGGCGCCGTCTCCGCCAGTGAATGACGCATAACGTTCCTTCACAAAGTTTGGAATAACGCCGTCGTCGATAATGCGCTGCGCGACCTGAAGACCTACCGCGAACGCGTCCATGCCGCCGATGTGAGCGACAAAGAGGTCAGATGGGTCTACAGAGTTTCTGCGGATTTTCGCGTCGAAGTTTAAACCGCCTACAGTGAAGCCTCCGATTTTTAAAATCGTGTACATCGCCATTGCTGTTTCGTAATAGCTGATCGGGAACTGGTCAGTGTCCCAGCCGTTTACCCAGTCGCCGCGGTTCGCGTCCACCGAGCCGAAGAATCCCGCGACAGCGGCTGTCTCAAGCTCGTGCGCGAAATCGTGACCTGCAAGCTCCGCGTGGTTGGCTTCGATATTCATGCGGAAATCTTTATCAAGCCCCCATTGGCGCAAAAAGCCGATAACGGTTTCTGTGTCAAAATCGTATTGATGTTTTGTCGGTTCCATTGGTTTCGGCTCGATATAAAAAACGCCTTTAAATCCCTGTTTGCGGGCATAATCACGCGCCATTGTTAAAAAACGCGCAAGATTTTCTTTTTCTTTTTTTAAGTCTGTGTTTAAAAGGCTCATGTAGCCTTCGCGTCCGCCCCAGAAAGTGTAGCCAGATCCTCCCAGTTCGATAGTCGCGTCAATCGCCGCTTTTACCTGAGTCGCGGCGAGAGCGACAACGCCGAATTCAGGATTGGTCGCGGCTCCGTTCATAAAGCGCGGGTTACTGAAAACATTCGCCGTTCCCCATAAAAGTTTTACGCCTGTCTCAGCTTGAAGTTTTTTTGCTTTTGCGGTTAACACATTCAGATTTTTTTCGCTCTCCGCAGGATTCGCTCCTTCCGGCGCGATGTCTCTGTCATGGAACGCGTAATATTCAGCGCTTATTTTTGTAAAAAATTCAAACGCCGCGTCCATTTTTCTGTCTGCCGCGTCCATAGGGTCTTTCGCGTCAACATTCCACGGGAAGCTGTGAGTTCCCGGTCCGAACGGATCACCGCCGTCTCCGCAAAAACTGTGCCAGTACGCGATAGCGAAGCGAAGATGATCCTTCATCTTTTTGCCGCCGATAACTTTATCAGCGTCATAATACTTAAACGCAAGAGGATTTTTGCTTTTTGCTCCTTCGAATTTAATTTTTTGGATTCCGGGGAAATATTCCTTTGCCCCTGTGTAAAAATCTGCCATGATAACCTCCAATTATTTTTAATTTTTAAAAACTTCAGTTTTTAAAAATTTTCATACAATTAATGAAGAAAATTGCATAGGCAATTTTCTTTTAAATATAAATAAAAAAACTAACCAAGGTTTTTTATTTATATAATGGGCTTAAAGCACCAAGATACTTTGAATAAACAGCGTAAGCGTCGTTGTATAATTTAACGTTCTTGCCGTCCGGTTTTACAGTTGTACCTAAAGAAACATGCTTGTCCGCCAAATCTTCTATCGATGTTTTTTTATTGTTTTTACTTTCAAGACACCACAATGCCTGAATCGCGCCGCCCATCGCGGCGGCTTCGGTGCCGTTTAATATCCGCACGGGAACATTCGTTACGTTAGCTGCAATGCTCTGCCAGATCGCGCTTCTTGAGCCGCCGCCTGTAAGCCGGATTTCTTTCGGTTTAAAACCCAGTTTTATAAAGCCGTCAAGACCGATCCTCATTCCAAAGATTGCCGATTCCAAAGCGGCGCGGGCGAGGTTTTCTTTTTTGAAGTTGGCGGCTGTAATACCGTTTACGCTGGCTCTTCCGTTCGGAAGGTTAGGCGTTCTCTCTCCGTTAAAAAACGGAAGGATCGTTATTCCGTCCGCGCCTATAGGCGCTTTTTCGGCTTCCTTGTCAAATGTTTTTACATCGAATCCCAGCATATTACGGAACTCTTCGCTTGCAACAGTGCAGTTCATCGTGCAGAGTAGAGGCAGCCATCCTCCGGCGCCGGCGCCGCTTGATGAAGAACAGAACGCGGCTAAGTTTCCCGCTTCGTCAATGACAGGAGTTTTTGAAAAACCAAAAAGAGTGCCTGATGTTCCTAGGCTCATCGTTAAAAATCCGTCGCGTACCGCACCTGTTCCTATGGCGCTCATCATGTTATCGCCGCCGCCTGAAGATACGAGCGTCCCTTCGTTGATGCCGTAAAGCTCAGATGCCGCCTTGCTGACAAGACCGGCGGTTTTTTCGGAAGTCGTCAGCTGCGGAAGATATTTTTCTATATCAGGAGAAATTAATTTGCAGACTTCCTGCGACCACTTTCGCTGACGCACATCGAAAAGGGCAGTGCCGCTCGCGTCGCCGTATTCAGCCCAATATTCGCCTGTTAACAAGAAGTTGATATAATTGTGGGGAAGCAAAATGTGCCGCAATTTTGCGAAAGCAGAAGCCTTGTTTTTTTTAAGCCATAAAACTTTTGGAGCAGTGTAACCGGGGCGCATCGGAAGTCCGGTTTTCGCGATAAGCTTTTTTTCTCCGCCCGCCGCTTTTGTCAGCTCTTCGCATTCTTTGGATGTTGATGTATCGCACCATAGTTTGATGTTATAAACAGGTTTGCCCTTTTCATCCAGCGGTACAAAGCCGTGCTGCTGCCCCGAAACGCCGATTGCGGCGATTGTTTTTTTTATCTTTTTATCGATCTTATCGAAACAGAATTTTAAAACCGCGTCATACCACTCGGTTTTCTGTTCCCTGGTGCCGTCATTTTGGGCAATGATTTCTACAGGAGCCGATGATTGGGCAATTATCGATTTTTTCTCATAATCATAAATTATCAGTTTACAGCTCTGTGTTCCAAGGTCTATTCCGCAGACAGTTTGCATGATTCCTCCGTGTTTTTGATCGAATTCTTATTGTATTGCAAAATTGACGGATTGTCTATTAAAAATAAAAATGAATGTTTCACCTTTTAAATAACATTTTTAAAATATACATTTTATGGCAGTAGAAGCTTTTTTGAACGGAGTGATCTGAGTTGTTAAGAAACAACAGATGAAGATTGCTTTATTATTTAGAAATTTTATCTAAAATGTCTTGAGTTGTATATTTATTAATTTCCTGGTGTCTGGGAACTTGGGTAAATTCGTGGGTTCGCGGATTTTCATAAATGTCGTGTTTGCTTCCATGCCTGACAAATATTGCGCCATATTTTCGCAGCAGTTTGAGTAATTGTTCTCTTTTCATGCAGATATTTTAATTTTTCCGGTTTTACGAATGGCAGCTAAATGTTTCTTTTCCTCTTGTTTTATTTCATAAATTTCAATGAGAGCTTCTTCCAATTCATTAATAGATAAACCCTGGGTTGAATCTTTGGGATAATCATTTAAAAAACCTACGAAGAATTCTCCTTCTTTCCAATATGTATATTCCAATTCCATATAATTAATATATATTAAAATTGTTCGTCCGGTCAAGTTAATTTTAATATATACAGGTTCTTTTTTAAAATGGAATTAAAATAACATTTGCTCTTTAAATTATTCTCATTTAAAATATTCCAATGACACCAACAAAAAATATAAAAATCATCTTTTTAATTTTTGCGGCTGTTTTTTTGACAGTTACCGCTTGTTCTCCCGTATCACTGACACCTAAAACAATCTCTGTTCCGTACAATGATAACGCTGATATTTTTGTTAAGGCTGTGCCGGATTTACCTGACGATTTTATTTACGGTGTTGATGTTTCCAGTATTATCGCATTGGAAAACTCAGGTGTTAAGTTTTTTGGTTTTGACGGACAAGAGCAGGATATTTTTAAAACATTGGCGGATGCCGGAATTAGTTATATTCGCGTTCGCGTATGGAACGATCCGTTTGACGCGAGAGGTTACGGTTTTGGAGGCGGAAACTGCGATGTAAAAAATGCCGCTCTGATTGCAGCACGCGCTAAAAAATACGGATTAAAATTATTTATCAATTTTCATTATTCTGATTTTTGGGCAGACCCCGGAAAGCAGATGGTTCCGCGCGCATGGGCTGACATGAATATGGAAGAAAAAGCATCCGCTCTTGAAAAGTTTACTATAGACGCGCTAAAGGAGATCGGCAGGAAGGGAACTATAGGCATGGTTCAGCTTGGCAATGAAACAAACAGCGCAATGAGCGGCGAAAATGACTGGGCGAATATTTCCATGCTGTTAAACGCGGGAGCCAAAGCTGTCCGCAAATACAATAAAAATATAAAAATCGCCGTGCATTTTACAGACCCTCACGCGGGACGTTATGCGAATCACGCGAGGACTCTGGAAAACCATAATGTTGATTATGATGTTTT
>JGI24695J34938_10000277_pt1 | contig 50322 bp, 34 predicted proteins | sample TergutCo191P3_FD_34938 | JGI IMG/M metagenome (IMG submission 34938)
ATTGCCTCAATACGGCGTTGCCGTTTTAAGGGAAAAGATCATCAAAAGTGAAAAACCTGGTAAAACCAAAAATTACACAGCATGATGTAGCCCGCCATGCCGGCGTTACGCGGAGCATGGTGTCTTATGTTCTCAACGGAAACGGACGGGCGGTCGCTCCCGAAACGCGCAAAAAAATTCTAAACGCAATCAGCGAACTCGGTTACCGCCCAAATAAATTCGCGCAGGCTCTGAGCATGGGAGGCAAAAGCGCGTTAGCTGATCAGCATATCGGCATTGTATTAAGCGGCGAAGAAATGTTCCTGCGTCCTTATTACACCGAAATTCTTGCNGGAATTCATTTGCAGGCTCACGAAAAAGGTTTTCATATCCGGTTTATCCGTTTGTTTAACGAATTAAAAAATCCGNTTTTATTTAATCAATTAATTCACAGCGAAGAAATTTGCGGGTTATTGCTTATAGCGATCGATCAATGTTTAAAAACCGNTGAAGATTATCAGCTGATAGAACGGATAAAATCGCAGATNGATCAAATTGTCTGNGTAGACTGGCAAATGCNNGGATTAACATCAGTATTATTTGACAGGCAGNCAGCGTCTTTTAAAGCCGCCTCTTATCTTTTTAACAAAGGTTACCGTGAAATAGCTTANATAGGAGAATCGGATCAGCGCATTGCAGGTTTCAAACAGGCTTTTATTGAGAANGGAATCGAATTGTCCGGCATCAATATTCTTCCGGCNAAAGATATGGCTTCCGGTTATAAAGCGGTAAAAAATCTTCATTCGAAAAAAGAAAACTTGCNAAAGGCGATTCTAACAGGTTCAGATGAAGTTGCGATAGGAGTTTTNCTTTACTTAAATGAACAGAACATCGAGGTTCCCGGTAAAATTGCGGTAATCAGCATTGATAATATCGAAATGGCAAAATATACAAATCCTCAGCTTACAACGATAAACGTGCAAAAACGCGCCATAGGCTGCCGCGCCGTGGATTTAATAATAGACAGAAACGCAGGCTGCGCCGATAACGCTCTTACTGTACTGCTGCCTGTAAACCTTGTAATCAGAAAATCATCCTAATATATTGCACACCTTATTTATTTTTCTCTATACTTAATCATGGCAAAGAAAGGAAAAATCACCATCGACCGCGAAATGTGCAAGGGATGTTGTCTTTGTATCCGCGCGTGTCCTGTAAAAATTTTGGAAGTTGATAAAGAGATGAATTCAACCGGAACCTATCCTGCAAAGGCGGTTAATATCGATAAATGCATCGCCTGCGGTAATTGTTACGAGGTCTGCCCCGATGTCTGTATCGAGGTTTACGAGCTAGAATGAGGTTATAATGAGCGAAAAATTATTAATGAAGGGAAACGACGCCATTGCGGAAGCGGCAATCAGAGCGGGCTGCGGCGCGTATTTCGGCTATCCGATAACTCCTCAAAACGAGATTCCAGCCTACATGGCAAGGCACATGCTCGATAAGGGAAGGATTTTTATACAAGCCGAGAGCGAGATTGCGGCTATCATAATGGTTTACGGAGCTTCCTGCGCGGGAATGAGAGCGATGACAAGCTCTTCAAGTCCCGGTATCAGTCTTAAGCAGGAGGGAATGTCTTACGCGGCAGGCGCGGATGTGCCTCTTGTGCTTGTTAATGTGCAGCGTGGAGGTCCGGGGCTTGGCAATATAGCTCCCGCGCAAAGCGATTATTTTCAGTCTACAAGAGGCGGAGGCCACGGCGATTACAGGTGCATTGTTCTTGCTCCCAAAAGCGTGCAGGAAGCGGCAGACCTCACTTACCTCGCCTTTGATCTTGCGGATAAATACAGAATGCCTGTAATCATCCATACCGACGGAATGATCGGGCAGATGATGGAAGGCTGCGTTTTGCCGCCGGAAAAAGAAGCTCCAAAGCGCGATTGGACAGCGGGAGGCTGCGCAAAAAGACCGGGCAAAGAAGCTATTCATATCACTTCGATAGAACTTGTGCCGGAAAAACTTGAAGCAATGACCAAAGAGCGTTTTATCCGCTATGAGACAATNAAAAAGCAGGAAATTCGTTTTGAAGAATCAAATTGCAAAGACGCAGATTTANNAATGGTCGCTTACGGCACTTGCGCGAGAATTTGTCTCGGCGCNCAGAAGCTTGCAAAAAAAGAAGGAATTAATCTTGGCATTTTTAGACCTGTCTCTCTTTGGCCGTTTCCGTATGATGCGCTGGGAAAGATCATGGCTGGTGGAAAACCGGTTTTAACAGTTGAAATGTCAGAAGGTCAATTGGTTGAGGATGTAAAATTATCGGCTTATTACGCTGGATCAAAATCGGAAGTTCATCTTTTAGGCCGTTCCGGCGGCATGATTCCGACAGAAGAAGAGGTTTTCGCCAAAGCCTTTAATATGATTAAAGGTTCGATATAATTGTGCGGTTTACAACCGCGCGATATTAATGTTAGCAAAGGGAATATTAAAGAAATGAAAAAAATATTGGGACATCCTGAATGTTTAAAAACTGTTCAGACAAAATACTGCGGCGGCTGCGGTCATGGGATAATTCACCGTATAATCTGCAGCATAATCGATGAAATGGGCGTTAGGGATAAAACCATCATCACGCATCCTGTGGGCTGCTCAATTTGGGCGGATTTGTACTTTGACTTTGACTCTGTTCAGCCGCCTCACGGGCGGACGCCTGCCGCGGCTACAGGCGTAAAGAGGGCGCAAAGCGATCATCTGGTTATCTGTTATCAGGGAGACGGCGATATGGCGGCAATCGGCACCGCGGAAATGATTCATGCGGCAAACCGCGCCGAAAAGTTCACAACAATTTTCGTCAATAACGCGATTTACGGCATGACAGGCGGTCAAATGGCTCCTACAACTCTAATTGGGCAAAAAGCGACAACCGCTCCCAATGGACGCGACGCTGACGCTGCCGGAATGGGCTATCCAATCAGGGTTGCGGAACTGTTGGCTACTCTTGACGGTACAAGTTACATAGCAAGAGGAGCTGTGAACAACGCGGCGAATATCCGTAAAACAAAACAGTACATCAAAAGAGCCTTTGATGCTCAAATGGCGGGAATCGGCAGCACAATAGTAGAAATCCTCTCGCCTTGTCCGACAAACTGGACAATGGACTCTGTTCAGGCAGTCGACTGGCTGGAAAAAAACATGATCCCCGTATACCCGCTTGGTGAAGTAAAGAATACTCTTTTTAATTCTACAGCGCTCAATTCCGCTTCCGGAGGCACAAAATGACAGAAAAATCGTTTTTTGCCGGATTCGGCGGACAAGGAATCATATCTTTAGGGCAGCTTTGGGTGTATTTTGCCATGAAAGAAGGCAAAAATGTCACTTTTTTCCCGTTTTACGGCGCAGAAAAGCGCGGCGGCATCGCCAGAGCCAGTGTTATCATATCCGATGATGAAATCGCAAGCCCTCTTGTTACAACACCTGACTCAGCCTTGGTCATGAACACCGATTCACTGCCGCTTTGTGAAAAAATTCTAAAAAAAGACGGCTTAATAGTAATAAATTCTACACTTGTTAAAGAAAATCCAACCAGAAGCGACCTGAGAGCAGTAAAAATCGAAGCTTCCAGCCTTGCCGAAAAGGTAGGCGGAAACATACTTTTTGCCAATATGGTCGCTCTCGGCGCAATGGCAAAGCTAACAGGAGCGCTAAAACTTACCGATATTGAAAGTATACTGAAGAGATTTTTTCCGGTGGATAAACATCAGTATGTGCCGTTGAATATTAAGGCTATTCAGGCAGGATTTGAGGGAGTCAGGATTGACTAATTACAAATGTGTAATGAAGAGCAAAATTAGTAATCTGCACGTTTTGTCAACGCGTGTAAATTGCTAGTTGATTTTTGTTAACTTATCATTGGTAATTTGTTACCGGCAGTTCGTTTTTTTTTCGGTTGCGTGTAACGTGCCCGCTAAAATTCTCAAAAAAAGGCAGAAAATACATGGTTTTTTATAAAATATATCATTATATTGTTGACATAATATATACATTCTGTTAAAATATAAAATCATGTTTGGGAGAAGGGATGGCTTCTGTTCACGAATATAAACGAATGGAGAATAAGCTCGTACAAAAGGTTGTAGAGTCCATAGGAAATGCGGGAAGAGTAATTGCAGGGATTTTTAAGGCTTTTGGACGGTTTTTGACCAGACGTTACACATTAGTATTTGTTCCGCATTCGGAAAAGAAGGTTTACAATCTCCATATAACAGTTTTATCGGCTTTTTGCTTTTTCTTAGTTGTTTTTGGCATTATCGGCGGTGTCTTTTTATACGGTTCTACGTATAATAATAATGTTTATACAGCGTCAAATAAAGATACNCGGCTGCGCGATACTCAGGCTTCNCTCGATCTGATGCGCGATGANACGGCTTTAATGTTTAAACAAGCCCGTAATTTTCAAAATGCCCTGACAAATGTTTTTAAGGCTCTTGGTATCGGCGCGAGCAGCAATCTTACTCAAAATACTACAGGCGATTTAAGTTCAATTATCAATATTAGTGAAACCCAGGAAGGCGTTTTGCCGGAAATTAACGGTATCAGGCAAATGTCTACGTTTTTTTCTGAGGCTGTAGATCCTATTTTGGAAATCGGCCGCCTTCTTGATACTCAGGGCGCTCTTTTAACTGAAATTCCAAGTATCTGGCCTGTAAGGGGCGGAATCGGCAATATAACGATGTTTTTCGGGCAGAATATTCATCCAATTACAGGTCTTTGGCATATTCATAGAGGTATCGATATAGCTACTTACCGTTCCGGCGATCCTATAGTATCAACTGCCGACGGCGCTGTTGTTACTGTCGAATATGCGTTCGATTACGGCAATTATGTTATTGTCCGGCATAAACACGGTTACTACACACGTTACGCGCATATGCTTCGTCCAAATGTACAGGTTGGTCAGCGTGTTCAGCAGGGAGAAACCATAGGTTTTATTGGAAATACCGGTATTTCAACCGGTCCTCACCTTCATTACGAAGTTCATATCGGTTCTGATGTTGTTGATCCTTACAGATATATAACNATGCGCTCCAACCTTACCAGGGGACGTTAGANTAAATGCCGCAGGACAGAAACGATTTTTCCATCAATACAATAATAGGTCCAAACTCCAGTTTTATCGGTAATATTGAAACCGGAGGTTTTACCCGCATAGACGGAAGCATTCAAGGTGATGTAAAAGCAAAGGGCAGAGTAGTAATCGGCGAGCGCGCCAGGATGAAAGGCAATATAAGCGGAACAAATGTTACCATAGGCGGCGTTGTATACGGTAATATTATTTCTGACGGTCATCTTGTAATTTTATCCACCGCAATTGTTATAGGCGATATTATTACGCGCCGTATTCAGGCTGATGACGGCTGTTTTATCAACGGTATGGTTTCTGTATGTCAGACTGATGAAAACTGGTTAAAAACCATGTCTGAGCACAAGGATGCGCAGGGCATCAAGTCGGCTCTGCCTGTTTTTAATCGTTATGGCTAAAGTNGACGGAACAGATACTTCTTTTTACATGAATCCTGCAGCCTATTCGCAGGTAAAAGACGAAAAAAAATCCAAGGGAATACGCAAAGGCGAAAAAACCGAATTCTCTCATTTGTTTGACAGTCTTCGCGCTAAAACCGCGGACGAGCTGGGTCCTCTGCATGATCTTCCGGCATCTGATGACGCGATTAATGAATTGATGGATGAAGTCCGCGATGCCGGAGATATTTTAAAAGATCGTCCTCTTCCGGATGAAATAATGAGATANAAACACGCAGTGCGTAATTTTATNAATTATGTGGTNCAGAATACTTACACGCTGGATCATGAAAAAGGAATTCCTAAATTCATGAAACCGGGATTNAAGGGACAGCGCGGCACTCCCGAAGCAATGGTTCAGAAGCGTCATACTGTCATTCTNGTTATTGATAAAAAACTTGAAGATTTAGCGGCGATGCTTCTGTCGAGCCAGTCGCGCCAAATGGAACTGGTCTCGCGTCTGGAGGAAATCAAAGGTTTGCTGATAGATTTATTGCAGTAAATACATCTAGTACATATTTTTTTAATTGAATATAATATTTTTATGAGCAATTACAGCGAATACGACAATACAGAAGAAGATATTTCCCGTCTNGAAGATGATCGCCATGAAGCTAAATTTCAGGAGCACAATGTAATTACTGGCGCTGATGCCGGCATTGAATCCATCTCGCCGGACACGCCGATTTACAGGCTTCGACTTTTATATTCGCAGGAAACATTTCTCGCAGTNTACCGNGAGGATAGTCTGGAACCAGAAACAATGGTTATTGTTCCAACNCGTTACGGGCGCGANCTGGCGCAGGTTATCGGTTCTGTCCGGGGAAAACTTCCGCCTGTTTCTGAAATTGCGTGGATTGTAAGAACGGCGACCAGTGAAGATATAGAAAAATCGCGTAACAACAGTAAACTGGAATCTGATGCGTTTGATATATGCAGAAAAAAAATTGAAAACCATAAACTGGAAATGAAACTTGTCCTTGTTCATTATCTTCTGGAAGAGCCTAAGATTCTTTTTTTCTTTACGGCGGAGAACAGGGTCGATTTCCGCGAGCTTGTTAAGGATTTAGTCAGCGTTTTTAAAATGCGCATAGAGCTGCGTCAGATCGGAGTGCGCGATGAAGCCAGAGTTGTCGGCGGACTCGGAGTCTGCGGCAGAGGTTATTGCTGTCACTGCGTTTCGGATAAATTAAAACCAGTGTCTATAAAAATGGCGAAGGATCAAAAACTTTCGCTTAATTCCGTTAAAATTTCTGGTCCGTGCGGCAGGCTTCTTTGCTGCCTTTTTTANGANTACGGTTTTTACAGCGAACAGCAGCGCAATCTTCCGCAGGAGGGAATGCGCATTTATCATGAAAACGANAACTGGAAAGTAGGCGAAGTAAATCCCATTGCCTGTCAGATTAAACTTGTTCATGAAGACGGGAGGCAGATGACGGTTCCCGCGTGCAAGTTTGAAAAAGTCGATAATTACTGGAAGATAAAAAATTAACCGGAATGGATATGGAATAAATGGATCTTAAAAAAATCGGCAAAATATCTCCTGTTAAACTAATAATTTTTGCGGCTCTGACTTTGCTGGCAGTAATTATTATTATATCAATTATTATAAAAGATAATTCAGGCGACGCTGAATTTCTGGCTCCGGTTATCACGATAAAACCAATCGGCGGCAGCCTTGAAAAAACATTGCGCATAACAAGTCAGGTGGAGACAGGACGTCTTATAACTGTTGTTCCCCGCGTCGGCGGCACATTAATCATGATTAATGTTAAAGCAGGCGATGATGTCGTGGAAGATCAGATTGTCGCGCAGGTTGATTCCGCGCCACATGATCTGACTTTTCTCCAGGCGCAGTCGGCTTATTTTACCGCCCGTTCCACTTTTGACCGCATCAGCCAGCTCTACCAGAGTCAGGGAGTTTCGCGCCAAAATTATGAAGAAACAAGAATGGCGTTTGAAGTTGCCCGCGCTCAATTTGAGATGGCGCAGCTTAACATGGATTATACTAAAATCCGCTCTCCCATGAATGCCACTGTGCTTATGAAACACGGAACCGAAGGAAGCCTTGTCGGCGCGGGAACGCCGCTTGTAACGCTTGGCGATCTCGGCGATTTAAGAATAAAAGCTGCGATTCCGGAAATTCATTACAGATTTTTCGCGGAAAACTGGGAAACAATGCCTGTGCGCATTCATGTGCCGGCGTTAGGTGAAGGAGGCTCTTTCGATTTAAAACCTTTAAGCCTGGCTCCCTATGTTTCTCCTGAGAACAGGAGTTTTCTTGTCGAGTATGAAATTCCTCACGGAGCTGTTTTCGGATTGCGCCCCGGTATGTTTGTCAATGTGTTTTTTATTCTGGAAAAAAGGGATAATGTTTATTATCTGCCGTTCAAGGTTCTTGCGTCCGGTAACAGGCTGATGTATGTGACCGAAGATACAAGAGCCCAGTATATGGAATTTGTTCCGGAATTTTTTAACAACGATTATTTCCAGATTCCTTCGGAGTTACGCGGCAGAATATTTATTCTTGAAGGTCAGCATTTTATTACAGCAGGTCAGCGCCTGAATATTTTAAATGAAAGTTCGCAGGGTCTTTCAGAATGAAAATTGCGGATTTTGCAATTAAACATCCCAAAGTTATCATGATGCTGCTTATAATTCTTTTTGTCTTTGGATTGATGTCGGCATTTAATCTCAGGCGGAGCCTTATCGCGGATATGAGCATGCCGACAATTGTTGTTGTTACAACCTGGCCGGGTGTAGGACCTGCGGACATCGAAGTTGAAATTACAAATCCGCTGGAAGAATCTCTCGGCACGCTTACAGGGCTGAATATGATGTCTTCTGTTTCCAGAAATTCTGTTTCTGTTATTGAGCTGCAGTTAGGTTATAACGAAAGGGCGGAAGACAGACTTTATGAAATCAGGGAAAAAATAAACGGCGCGATGGGCAATTTGCCTGACGATCTTCCTTCTCCTCCGCGCATCCTGCAGTACAGCACGTCAGAGCTTCCTGTTATGACAATTATTATAAGCGGCGAAGGCAGCAGGAGCGAATTGTCAGCGTTATGTGACGATCTGGTTGTTCCGGCTTTGTCGCGCGTTTCAGGCGTTGCGAATGTAAGATTAAACGGCGGCAGCAGGGACATTGTAAAAATAACTGTCGATTTGGATCGGCTGGGCGCTCTTCAAATTTCACTTCTTGATATCGCGCAAATATTGGGAGCTTCAAATTATTCGCTTCCCGGAGGCGAAGGAATTTTTCAGGGGTATCATCTGAATATCAGAACCGACGGTCGCTTTACTTCGCTGCAGGATTTTGAAGAGCAGGTTATCAGTTTTAAAGACGGAAGGTTCATACGTTTAAAAGATGTGGCGGATATCGAAATAACAGAAGAGCGGCGCACCAATTATGTAATTTCCGGCGGCGAAGATTCTCTTGCCTTGAGTATTACAAAAAGGCAGGACGGAGACAGCATTGCGATAAGCCGCGCGGTTCGCGCAATTTTAAGCGATTTAGAGAAGGAATACTCCGGAGGTCTTTCATTTTTATATATAAAAGATGACGCGTTAAATATTTCCATGTCAGTTAATTCTGTGCTGCGTTCCGCATTGATGGGAGCTTTTCTTGCGGTTATTATTTTGTTTGTATTTTTGCATAACTCCAGCACTACATTAATGATTAGTTTCGCGATTCCGTTATCAATTTTATTTACACTGCTTGCTCTGTGGGTAAAAGGCTCCAGTTTAGACCTTGTAACTCTTGGAGGACTAACCGCCGCAATCGGCATGACGATAGACGCCTCGATAGTTGTGCTGGAAATGATTCAACGGCATTTTAATAAAGACAAGTTAACAGCAGGGGAAGCCGCATCTGTCGGCGTTACAGAAACAGGAGCGGCTCTTATCGCTTCCGGGACAACAACAATGGCGGCTTTTTTCCCTGTTTTGTTTTTAACAGGATTAGCCGGAATTATTTTAAAAGATGTCGCGTGGACGATAATTTTTTCCATCTTTTTCTCGATAATAGCGGCAATTATTGTAATTCCTTTTTTATGCGGACTGTTCTTAAAACACGAAAAAGACAGGGGGTTTGCGAAATTACTTTCTGGTCCTGTAGAAAAATTTATGGAATCGCTGAATAATTTCTACAAGCGGCTCTTGTTAGGTGCAATTAAAAACAAGCTTTCGTTTCTGGCGGGAGTTTTAATACTTTTTGTGTTAAGTGTTTTTTCGCTTCGCCTTCTTGGTTTTGAATTTCTCGCGCAGACAGACATGGCTGAAATTGTCGTAAACATTGAAACGCCCGGAGGTTATACTCTGGAAATGACTCGCGATAAAATTTTGTTACTCGAAAAAACCATAGCTGAAATAATCCCCGATGAACTTGAGTCGGCGTATTTTATCGCAGGACAGGCAGGAGCATTCGCGATGGGAAATGAGCCGAACAGGACTTACGGAACTCTCAGGCTGAAGCGGTTGCGCGAAAGAAAGCGCCATGTAGTGGAAATTATCAATGAACTTCAGGATAAGGTAAAAAGATTGATACCTGACGTACAAGCTGATTTTAATAACGGAGGTCTTTCAAATTTGATGTCGCTTGCTACAGGCGGCGAAGGTCTTGTTATCAATGTGTACGGCAATAATATTGACACGGTTGTCGCCGCCGCGCAGCAGGTCAGACAGTATATGCTGCAGGATACCAATGTAATTAATACCGATATGAATATCCGTTTTAATCAGCGCGAAATGAATACGCGCATCCTTCATCAATATTTGGGCTTGCTTGGTCTTTCTTCCTACGAAGCCGCGCTTGCAAACCGTATTGTGTTTAACGGCATCTCTCTTGGAACTTTTTACGGCGCCGATAAAAATTATCCGATAGAACTCAGCACAAGTCTTGGCAGCGGATCAATCCCTCATGACGTTCTGTATTCGCTTGGGATAAATTCCGCCGCGGGAACTCAGGTGTCCTACGCAAATTTCGCTGAGCTGAATATCGAGGAGACTCTCTCTCAGATCAATCACAGAAATAAATCCCGCGCCATCACGGTGTCCGCAAGCCTTCGCGATCCTAATGTGCGCGAAAGCACGCGCCGTCTTGAGGATTTAATTAAAACTCAGGGGATTGTTCCGGGAGCTTCATGGGAATTGGCAGGAAGCGCCGCCGAAATGTTGTCATCATTTCGTTCCCTGATTATTGTGCTGGCGGCGGCTATTTTTTTAATTTATTCAGTTATGGTAATTCAGTTTGAACGGTTTACACAGCCGTTACTCGTCATGTCTTCCATTCCGTTTACATTAATTGGAATAACAGGCGGACTCCTGCTGTTCCGCTCTTCACTGAATCTTGTTTCGATTATGGGCATCATAACCCTTGCGGGGCTTGTTGTGAATAACGCGATCATACTAATCAGTTATATCAATCTGCTACGCGATAAATATAAAATGCCGCTTGAGGAAGCCGTTATTACAGGCGCAATTTCCCGTTTAAAACCGATTTTAATGACAACTGTAACAACGCTTTTTTGCGTTATACCATTATCAATGGCGACAGGCGAAGGATCGGAAGTTTATGCGCCGTTAGGTCAGTGTATTTTCGGCGGACTTTTCAGCTCAACTTTTATCACCTTGTTTTTTATTCCTGTTGTTTATTTGATACTGGAAAAGAGAGTTGAAAGAAAAAAAAACAACAGTTGGTTTGATCGGAGCAGGCGGGAATGCTGCCCGTTACGGTTTATTTACTAACAATCGAGCTTTTTCCAAAAACTGAAATTTTCGAAAAGCCTCAATCGTCATTACTTATTACAATTTTCCTGATTTCAGATACCAGATAGAAAGACCCTGTTCCTAAAACCGGCAGATTTTTTTTGTGCGAGTAATTTAACGCCTGCTTTACAGCTTCCTTTGTATCCTTAATTAATTCTGTTTTTTCCTCTCCCGCTGTTTTTGAAAATGCGCTGTAAACTTCTTCTGGGCTGCTGACTTTAAAATTTCCGGGAGTAGTGATAATTATTTTTGAAAAGTGCGGACTTGCTATGCGCGCCATTTCAGAAGCGTCCTTGTCGGCGGCGCAGCCAAAGATAAGAATATTGCCTTCACCATAAAGCGAACAAAATGTTTCTACGCAAAGACGCAGACTTTCGGGAGTGTGAGCGCCGTCAATTACAAAAGGCGGTTGAGAGTCTCTGGAAATATTTTCAAAACGCGCGGGGATTTTTAAATTTGCAAGTCCGTTGCGTATAACGTCTGCGCTGATTTGCGGGAACGCGGTTTTTATGGCGGCTATCGCGAGTGCCGCGTTTTCCGCCTGCACTTTACCCGGAATTGGTATGTAAAATGCCGAATTTCCCATTTGAAATGACGAATGAGGAATTGATAAAGTGAAGGATGTGCCCTGTGATGTAACATTTATATTCGTAAGCTCTGCGATTTCCGGAATGCAGAAGAGAGAGCTGTTTTTTTCCTGCGTTGTTTTCTTAAAAACTTGCAGGGCTTCATCGCACTGTTTGGCTAATATAAGCGGTTTTCCTTTTTTGATAATTCCTGCTTTTTCTGAGGCTACAGCCTCAATTGTGTTTCCCAAAAAAGAAGTATGTTCCAATTCTATTAATGTTATTACGCTGACTAAAGGATCGAGCACATTCGTTGAGTCAAGCCGTCCGCCCATGCCGGTTTCCGCAACCATAACGCCGCATTTTGCCCTGCGGGCGCACATGAAAAAAAGGAGAGTTAAAAGTTCCCAGAATGTCGGCTCTGCTCCGTCCGGCGCTTCCGGATTAAAAAGCGACGTTATGGAAGGCTGTATGTTAATCGCCTCAGGCAGCAGCGTTTCCGTTAAATGCCGCAGTTCACCGCCGGAAGAACAGTAAATTTCTTCATCGAAGAATGAGCCATCCATGCATATTCTTTCGCGTATATCAATAACATGCGGCGACATATAACGCGCGGTACGCAAGCCGGCTTCTGTCAGAATAGCAGCTAACATTGTGGTAACAGAACCTTTGCCCTTGGAGCCTGCTATATGAATTGAAGGAGCGCATCTTTGCGGATGACCTGTTAATTCTGTCAGCGCCTCCATCCTCTCCAGCCGGAAACTCTTGGGCTTCTGCCCGCGCTCAAGATTAATAAAGGAAGAGAGCCAATCAAAGACTTCTGCGGATGACTTAAAATATTCTGTGTTTTTCAATTCAATTCGTAAGTCTTTCCGTATTTCACTATCTCGACATTCGGGTAGCCGTTTTCTTCGAGATATTTTTTCATGAAGGTCTGCGATTTCTTTTCGCCGTGTACAAGGAAAATGGTTTTCAGCTTTGATGTGTCTACAGCGTTCAGCCATTCGACGGCTTCAAAATAATCTGCGTGGGCGCTGAATGCGTTTATCTCTTCAACCTGCGCTTTGACTTTGTACAATTCGCCGTGGATTCTTACTTCGCTCTCGCGGTTGCGAATGCGCCTGCCCAGAGTATTTTCCGCCATGTAGCCGACCGTCATGATTGTTGTGTTGGGATCCTGAATGTTGTGCATCAGGTGATGCTGGATTCGTCCAGCTTCGCACATTCCGTCCGCGGAAATTATAATGAGAGGTCCTTTGTGATCGTTTAAAGCTTTTGATTCCTGAACGCTGGTTGTAAAATGAAGACTGTTAAAACCAAACGGATTTTTGTGGTGTTTGATAAACGCCTCTTTAATTTCTTCACTGTAACATTCGGGGTGAACCTGAAAAATTGTCGTTGCGTTAGTTGCCATCGGCGAATCGACAAAAATGGGCACTTCTGGAATTGTGCCGTCGTCTACCAATAGATGAAAATAGTAAACAAGTTCCTGCGTACGCTCAATTGCGAAAGAGGGGATTAATATTTTTCCTTTTTTTTCTACAGTCCGCTTTGCAATGTTGGTGAGTTTTTTAAGCGCGTCATTGGTTGAACCGTGGCGGCGGTCGCCGTAGGTACTCTCCAGAATAATGTAGTCCGGCGCTCCTTCTGGAATTTGCGGGTTGCGGATAATCGGTTTGCCTTTTCTTCCCAAATCGCCGGTGGCAAGGATGTTTAATTCATGTCCGCCTTTTTTTACTTTAATCGAAGCGATTGCGGAGCCCAGAATATGACCTGCGTCGTAAAATTCAAGGCTTACTCCGTCGCCGATAAACATCGGTCTATTATACGAAACACCGATTGTCTGGCTGACGGCTTTTATAGCGTCCTTCTCCGTGAATAAAGGAGTCCATGTGAATTTCTCTCCTTTCTTTTGCGCCTGGCTTTTCAAATATTTTGCGTCGTTCGCCTGAATGTTGGCGGAATCCATCATTATAAGGCTTGCAATGTCCCGCGAGGCTGGTGTCGCGTATATGTTCCCCTGATAGCCGTTTTTTGTCAGCATTGGCAGGAGACCGCAATGATCCAGGTGCCCGTGCGTTAAAATCACGCTTTCGATACGATCCTGAGCGATGCCGAATTCCCTGTTTTTACGATCTGATTCGGCTCTGGAACCCTGAAATGCGCCGCAATCAATTAGATAGCTTTGCCCGTCAATCTCAAGCACATGCTTGGAACCTGTTACCTCTTCGGCTGCGCCGAGGGAATAAAATCCTGCGTACATTCATTAAGCATAGCACATTATTTGCATCTTTGCTATCTAGAATTTATTTTACAAAACTTATTATAATGTAAAAAAGGGTATTACTGTCGAAGGACATTAATAATCCAATTTTAGATTTTTTTTCAGGAGAAAATGAAGTGATAATGCATCTTTTTTGGCTTGGGATTGCCGGCGCGGTTTTGGCGCTTGGTTTTGCCTTGATTCAGGGTATTAAAGTAATTCGATATCCAAAAGGCAATGAAACAATGGAAAAAATCGCCGGCGCGATTCGTACCGGCGCGGGAGCTTACTTAAAACGTCAATATACTACCTTAACATGGTTTTTTGCGATTATGTTTATTATATTGAGTCTGCTTGCTTTTATTCCAAGACTTTTTGGCGCAGAGCAGGGACTGGTCAGTCCTTTTGTTCCGTTCGCGTTTATAATCGGCGGTTTTTTTACAGGTCTTTCCGGTTATATCGGAATGAAGGTAGCGACGCTTGCCAACTCGCGTACAACTAACGCGGCTCAGCAAGGTCTTAATAGAGGACTTCGCGTTGCGTTTTCATCCGGAACTGTAATGGGCTTTACTGTTGCGGGTCTTGGTCTTCTTGATGTTACCGCATGGTATCTTGTTTTAGTTCATGTCTTTCATGCTGATACAGCAACGATTGCGCAGACGATGATTTGTTTCGGAATGGGCGTCGCTTCAATGGCTATGTTCGCGCGTGTCGGCGGAGGCATTTTTACCAAAGCCGCCGATGTCGGAGCTGACCTTGTAGGTAAAGTCGAAGCGGGAATCCCTGAGGATGATCCGAGAAACCCCGCAGTTATTGCAGATAATGTCGGCGATAATGTCGGCGATGTCGCCGGTATGGGCGCTGATCTTTACGAGTCTTACAGCAACGCGATTGTTGCGACATTCGCGCTTGGTTTTGCCGCAGGTTATGGCTCCGCAGGTCTTTTATTGCCTATCCTGATGGCTGTAGTCGGCATTCTTACTTCGATTGCCGGCACTTTCTTTGTCCGCACAAAAGAATCAGCAACACAGAAAAATCTGTTAACGTCCTTGCATTTAGGCACATGGCTTGCCGCGGGGCTTTCCGCGGTTATCGCTTTGCCGCTGACTCTTTACGTTACAAAGATGCACGCGCAATATTATCAGAACGAAGCGATGATGCAGAACGCGTGGGGAATTTTTTTCGCAATTATAATCGGCATAGCTTCCGGAATTATTCTTGGTTTCTTCACCGAATATTATACTTCCGATCATTACAAGCCGACGCGCGAACTTGCCGAGTCGAGCGAAACAGGAACAGCGACAATGATGATTGGCGGCTTATCACTTGGTTTGAGATCGGCGACATGGCCTGTTTTGACAATCGCCCTTTCTGTTGTAGGATGTTTTATAATAAATGACGGCATTTCAAATTTTTATACAGGTCTTTACGGCATCGGCATTGCGGCTGTCGGTATGCTTGCAACGCTCGGTATCACTCTCGCGACCGACGCTTTCGGTCCTGTTGCAGATAACGCAGGCGGCATCGCGGAAATGGCAAAGCTTCCAAAGGAAGTGCGCGAACGCACCGACGCTCTTGACTCTCTTGGCAACACGACAGCGGCAACCGGAAAAGGTTTTGCAATCGGATCAACCGCTTTTACGGCCCTGGCGCTTTTGGTCTCTTATAAAAATGTTGCAGAAACTACAATACTTCAAGCCGGTTCCGAAAAAATAAAAAGGATGTTAGTTGAAACCGCTGACGGAAAATTCGAACTTTTTCTGGATGTAATTAAAAATCCTGTAGTTTTAGTCGGATTGTTCTTCGGCGCTGCGCTGACATTCATGTTCGCGGCTCTTACAGTAAAGGCTGTTCACCGCGCGGCGCAAAATGTTGTAAAAGAAGTCAGGCGTCAATTTAAAGAGATACCTGGATTAATGGAAGGAACTGCGGCTCCCGATTACGCGAAATGCGTAGATCTTTGCACAAGGGGCGCGCAGAAAGAAATGATCTGGCCTTCACTTCTTGCAATTATCTCCCCGATTGTTGTCGGACTTATTTTCGGTCCTGCAGGCGTTATAGGATTTTTAACAGGTCTTATTGTAACCGGTTTCGCAATGGCGGTTTTTATGTTGACAGCCGGCGGAGCATGGGACAACGCGAAAAAATTTATAGAAGGCGGCAAACACGGCGGCAAGGGCAGCGACTGCCACAAATCCGCGGTTATAGGCGACACTGTCGGCGATCCGCTGAAAGACACCACGGGTCCCTCCTTCAATCTTTTGATAACGTTAGCTGCAACAGTCGCTATTGTGTTTGTCGGCGTAACTGTTACTTTCTCGCTAATGTAGTTAATTTACGCCGTTTAGACGGCGTAAATTAAAATGTTTAAGCTTAATTGTTTTCCGCCTCCCTCTTTTAAATCCAATTTTTTTACCTTATAATGATAATATGCGCAATTTTTTGGTAATTGTTGTTTTATTGCTCCCTTTAACATTTTCTTTTGCTCAGGAAGCTGATATTGATACCGCAGAAATAATCGCGGGAGAGCCGCTAACGGAAAATATTTCCGCTTCAGAAGAACCGGCAGCAGTATTTGTTGTTGATTCTGATGATCCTGTAAATGAAATTATACTGGGACCTGAAGCGCCTGCCGCCGATGCAGTATCCTCTGCAAGTTTCGCGATTTTTACCCATGAAGAAGAGCGTCCGCTCCTTCACAGGCTTGGGGCTGTGCTTATCATATTATTAGGCGTGGCGCTGCTGATTTGGCTTATCTGGTTTTTATTTAAAAGGCTGGAAAGAAATCTTGAACAACAGGCAGGAAACGGTAAAATAAAACCTTTTTATATACATAAATTTATTCTGTTTACCGCCAAACAGGTGATCAATATTGTCGAAGTCTTTTTAAGGCTGTTTAAATATTTACTAACCATAGTTCTGCTTATTATTACGATTCCGGTTGTTTTTAGTTTCTTCGCGCCTACAAGAAATATCGCGTCTGCATTGTTTGGTTATATTTTAAACCCTTTAAAGGATATCGGCATCGGAGCTCTGGAATATATCCCGAATCTAATAAGAATTATTATATTTGTTATTATTACACGTTATGTGCTAAAAGGGCTGAAGTTTCTTGCAGATCAGATTGAAAAAGGCAAGTTAAAACTAACGGGGTTTTACAGTGACTGGGCGTCTCCCACATATAAAATATTACAGGTGCTTTTATGGGCGTTTACAGTTGCGATAATTTATCCGTATCTGCCCGGATCGGATTCGCGGGCTTTTCAGGGAGTTTCTGTTTTTGTCGGCGTAATTTTTTCGATTGGTTCCACAAGCGCAATCGGAAATCTTGTCGCAGGTCTTGTAATTACATACATGCGGCCGTTTAAAATTGGCGATCGCGTCAATATAAAGGACATAACAGGTTTTGTTGTAGAAAAAAATCTGATGGTAGTGCGCTTAAAGACGCATAAAAATGAATATGTTACTTTTCCCAATTTAATAATTTTGGGATCAAGCATTATTAATTACAATACTTCTTCCGATGAAGATGAAGAAGGTTTGATCATTTTCGCAGAAGTTACATTCGGATATTCAACGCCGTGGCAGACTATTCATGATATTCTGATAAATGCCGCTCTTGCAACAGAGAATGTTTTAAAAAAGCCAAAACCTTTTGTTTTACAAACAAAACTTGATGATTTCTACGCGTGTTATCAGATTAATTGTTATACGAAGGATGTCAGTCATGTTCCGAAGATTTATGCAGCGCTGTACGAAAATATACAAAACGGTTTTAAGGAAAATAATATTGATATGACATCGGCTCATTATAGAGTTGCTTCCATAGAAAAATAATTTGTGAAGCAGGGAAAAGGAATATTGTTATTAGGTAAAAAATACGTTATATTGGAAATATGTTTAACAAGAAAATATTAATTATTTCCTTATGTGTGTTGGTACTGGCAGGGCTGCAAGGTTTACAGGCTTCTGAAGAACCGGACAGGGATTTCGCCGAGATGCGTCCTGAACCTCGTAATATTGATGAATTAACAGTTGCGTTTTCACAGCACGATATTGAACTGGATTTCCGCCTGTCTTATTTTGCAAGCGAAGCTCAGATTTTTACCGCTATTTATGAAGGGCTTTTTTCTTATCATCCGCTTTCGCTGGAACCTGTTCCCGCAATGGCGGAAAGATGGGAATTGTCCGATGATAAAATGCAATGGACTTTTACAATCAGGCGCAATGCCCGTTATTGGAACGGCGATCCTGTAAGCGCGGAAGATTTCCGCGCGGCGTGGCTTTCGCTTCTAGAACCGGAGCGCGGCTCTCCGTATTCAAGTTTTTTTGATGTAATTGAAGGCGCCCGTGATTTTCGTAACAGTGTAAATAAGGATCCAAACAGCGTAGGTATCATCGTAAAAGATTCCAGAACATTGGTAGTAAAATTAAGTTCGCCGGCTTCATTCTTCCCCGCGATGTTATGCCATCATTCGTTCAGTCCAATTCATCCTTCGATGCTGAAAAGAACCGACTGGTCGGTTCAAAACTCCGGCGGTAACTGGACGCCTCCTGTTTCCAACGGTCCGTTTCGCATAACGTCGATGAATAACGAATCAATTGTTATGCAAAAAAGCGGATATTATTGGGACAGTAACCGTGTAGGATTAAATAAAATTATAATTAAATTTACAGATACCGCGCAGGAAGCTTCTCATCTTTGGAATTCAGGAGAAGCGCGCTGGATTTCCGGCGATGTTGATATTGAGGCTTTAACAGATCGTTCGGGTATTCAGGTTAATGTCATGTTTGCGACGCATTATTATTATATCCGCAGTTCGGAAAAACCGTGGGACGATCACAGAGTCCGTCGCGCAATGGCTCTTGTGCTTCCGTGGGAAGAAATACGCAAAAATTATTACCTGCCCGCAGAATCTTTGATATTTCCTGTTGCCGGATATCCCGAAGTAAAAGGCATAACTGAAACTGATATTGACGAAGCGAAAAGGTTGATGGCGGAAGCCGGATGCGAGAATCTTGAAGAATTGCCTGACCTTGTAATTCGTCTGTCGCCTTCAATGGAATCTATTCGCATAGGATCGATTATGTCCAGTGCGTGGAAAGAGCATTTAGGTTTTAATGTCCGCGTAGAGGTTATTTCTTATGACAGATATTTTCAATCAATGAAAGATGACGGTTATACAGTTGGTTCTGTAACATGGATTGGCGATTTTGCCGATCCTTACGCGTTCCTTCAAATGTGGCGTAACGACTCAAATTTAAACGATGCGCGTTTTGATGATGCGGATTACGAAAATTTAATAGAACAATCCATGATAGAAGAAGGTTCTGTCCGCCTCGCTACTCTTGCCAAAGCGGAAAAACTTTTATTGGAAAGAGGCGTGGTGCTGCCGATGTTTTACAATCCTGCATTGAATATAGTTGATACCGGAGAACTTGAAGGATGGTATCCAAACGCGCTGGATATACATCCGTTTAAGTATATGTTCTTTAAGGCGTTTAAGCCTCTGCCCGGGGTAGCTCTGTTAATCAGGAATGAACAATAAATAATTTAAAGTTATGGTTTAATTGCGAGTAACATGGAATGATACGAACAGGACTTGGGTATGATATACACCGATTAAAAAGAGGGCGGAAGTTTTTGCTAGCGGGCGCCGAACTGCCTTTTTTTAAAGGCGAAGAAGGACACTCCGACGGCGATGTTCTGGCTCATGCTGTTTGTGACGCGCTCCTCGGCGCTTCGGCGTTAGGCGACATCGGTGAATTGTTTCCGCCTTCCGATCCTTCGTATAAAAACGCGGATTCTATGGAACTGTTGCGCGGTGTTTTTGCGCGTATTAAAAAAGCGGGATGGAAAGTCATAAATCTTGACTGCGTAGTTATTTGTGAGAAACCCAAAGTGCTTCCTTTTCGCGATGTTATCTGCAAATCGTTAGCTGAAACTCTGGAACTGCCGCTTGACTGCGTTTTTGTAAAAGGAAAAACCGCGGAAAAACTTGGAGAGACCGGAAAGGGCAGAGCGGTGGAAGCCTATGCGTTATGCCTGCTGGAGAGCGCGGGTATTTAATTATGGGTAATGAACATGGTATAGAATGGAATAAAATCATTACCGCGCTTGAAAAATGGCGCGATGATGTTTCCGCGCAGGATCCTTCTGTAACTACTGTAGCTGAGCATTATAAAAAAAACACAGATATTGACAGAGCCTGGGCTGTATTGATCTCTACCATAATTAGTCTGCGCACAAAAGATGAAGTTACCTTGCTTGCGTCGCGTCGGCTGCTTGAAAAAGCCGGAAATCCTGCGAAATTATGCGCAATGAGGCAATCTGTAATCGAAAAATTGATTTATCCTGCCGGTTTTTACCGTAATAAGGCAGCTTCCTTAAAAAAAATTGCGGCTATATTAATTGACAAGTACGACGGGAAAGTGCCTTCCAATATGGACGAACTTCTTGCGCTTCCGGGAGTCGGCAGAAAAACCGCAAATCTTGTGTTATCTGAAGCTTTTGATCTTGACGCTATCTGTGTTGATATACATGTTCACCGAATTTCAAACCGCTGCGGCTGGCTTAAAAGCGGCGATCCTGAAGAAACAGAAATGATTTTAAGGGAAATTTTGCCGCGCAAATACTGGAAAAGAATAAATTATTTGCTTGTTTTGTACGGACAAAAATTATGCAGACCTGTCAGTCCATTCTGTTCAATTTGTGTAATTAAAAAATATTGTGCGTGTAACGGTGTGGAGAAATCCCGGTAAAGTTTTATAGATAAAAACAGGAATGAGAAATAAGAATATAGGATTTTCTCATTTCTCATTTCCAATTTTCTGACCTATTTACCTGCTTTTGAGATTCCTTTAAGCGCTTTGGCTAGTGATTTGTTGTTAGAGGCTTTTTCGAGGTCGTAGTCCATCTGGGCTAGTAACCAGAACTCAGGCTTCGTGGAAAAATATTTTCCAAGACGTACAGCGATAGACGTTGTAATCCTGCTTTTGTCAAGGCTGATGAGCCTTAGTGCGGTCTGACTGCAATTAATTTCTTTAGAAAGTCTGTTGCAATTAAGATCGTACTTGTCAAGAAACTGCAAGAGCAGAGACCCTGGTGTTTGTTTTGTTTTTGGCATGATAACTCCTTAAAATGAAATATAATATAAAAATAAAATTTAGTCGAGTGCTTTTATTAAAATTTTTATAATTTTTTCTTTATCCATTCCTGCTCTGTAATATTTTTTCCGTTAAATAACACATGTTCCTTAAAATCAGCTAATAAAAGCGTGTCTATTGCAATTTTATAATTTTTGTCAAGGTCTTCAATGCAATGAGCGTCTGCTGTAATAATTACAGGAATATTATATTCATTAATAATGTGTAAAAATGATAGTGACGGATACACGTCATTTATTTTTTTTCTGTTAATTCCGCCTGTATTAATTTCTATAATTAAATCTTTTTTTGAAGCAGCAGCGGCTACTTCTCTCTGACGGCGAAGTTCATTCTCCTTCGGCCATAAATTTTTATTTTGAGAATTTTTCTTTATAAGATCGGCGTGTCCTAAAATATCAAATCCTCCTTTATCGATCATTTCCAAAACCGCGTCATAATAACAATGCATTAAATTTTCCGCTTCTCCTTTAAAACCGTCTTTTATTCCTCTTTCAAATTCTTCATTGGAATCATCAACTGTAAAAGGAGCGGCTCCGTTTTCGGGGAAAATATAATGTACGCTTCCGATTATATAATCGAGATTTAAAGCTGTTATATCGCTGTCAAGCGGCGAACGTTTTCCTTTAATAAAATCAACTTCCATTCCAAGAAATACTTTTAATTTACCGTGCCAGCGGTCTTTTGCCGCAAGAACCTCTGTTACATATTCATTGACTTTTTCTTCTTTCATGCACCATTCGCTTTTTATTCCTGTTTGTTTTTCTACCGGAGCATGGGCGCTGAATCCGATTGCGTATAAATTTTTTTCATGCGCGGTGCGGCACATTGTCTCTACATCGTTATTGCCGTCGCAGAAAATTGTATGAGTATGCATACTGGAAAAATTTTGTTCTTTATTCATGTTTAATCCTTAATCGGAGCCATTATTGCGCCGCTTTTTATGTCTCTCTGTTCATTTTCAAACGGAAGTGCGCTTGTCAAACTCATTGGTTTTATTTCATCTATTCTGCTTCGATCTCCTGTTACAAGAACAAGGCCTCTTTCGCAGCAGCCGTAACGCCCGAAACGGTTTTCGGATAACGGGAATGCGCCGGATATAATCCGCACATTCTGCCTCTCATTTTTTTTATGCTTGTTATTTTTATCCAGTTGCTGTTTTTTTTCTTCTGACGCGCCGGCGTATAAAAAACTTAAAACAAGGCGCTCCTTTGGAAGTTTTGCAGCTTTTGAAACCGCAATAAGCTCTTTCGGCGCGTTAAACGAATCAAAGGCAAAGTGGCACCATCTTTTTTTTGAGTCTATCCAGTTGCGTCCGCGGACAGTTTTTGATGAGCCGCCGGGAAACGGGCAGTCTGCGTTATGTGTGCACGGAGAAGCGGGTAGACGGTTCAGTTTTATCAGTTCGCCGCGGAGGATGGAGATAAAACGCCCTGACTGCGGAATGCCCGGCTCTACTGTAAGAATTCTGCCGTCTTTTAAGACTTCGCTGTGCATGAATTTTGCCGCATTGGAAGCCATGCGGCGCAGCTCTTCTGCATTGTTATGTGATATTTTTTCGTATATTTCATTAAATAAATTAACAGCGCACACAAGAGAGGCAGGTTTTCTTTTTCGCGTAACAGAAGGCGCGCTGGTTTTTTTCAGATTAATATCTTCTTTTATAATATTTATTTTCCAGGGATTTTCTCTGCCGCCGCTTTTTTCTTCAGCGCTTTCGCACAGGGCTGTAAAAAACTTTTTTCCGGCTTCAAGAGCCGGAGCGCTGCGGTCGATGCAGTTAAAAACAAGCGAAACACCGCGCAAATCCGGACGCGCAATCCAAAGCGCCGATGCGAATGTTAAAGGACCGCATCCTAAATCGGTGACGGTATCGCCTTCGTGCAGTGAAAGATTTATCTGGGGAAGCAAAAGGCAGAGACGGTATAGATTCCACGGCAGAAAATAATATAAATAAGCGGAAAGAAAATTAGGACGCGCGAGATACGAAAGTGAGCGCTCTCCTCGGTTATTGGTAAGAAGCCGCGAAAGTTCTGCAATATCAGCAGGAAGTTTACCTCTGAATTTCGCCGGAATGGGAAAAGTCCTGCTGATTAATGACGGAACTTTATTTAAAGTATTATTAATATTATCCGCGTTAATCCGTTCAATCTGTGTAAACATAAATTTTATCCGTATTAATCTGTTTAATCAGCATTCCATGTTAAAAAAGTAATATCACCTGATGATATTGGAAACAGGAACTATCACATAACCGGATCGAAGCAGGGCATCAAGCAGAACTTCGATTCGCTGGAAAAGATATTCATCCCTGCCGCCGTGAAGCAGACCAAGGCGTATGGGAATAACAAAATCAGTTTCAATATTTTTAATGATCTCCTCGATCATTTCTGACGGCATAATTTGGCGCAGATTTAATCTTAATAAATCGTTTGCGGAAATCCAGTCGCCGGCATCATAACTTCTTGTGACTGTTTTGTAGCCCGCTGAAGTTGCGGCGGTATTTACAAAATTTGACGTGCGGTAAAACGGCGGATGCCATAGGATGGAAAGCTCTTTTCCTGTAGCGCGGTAAAACTCATCTTCGTTACGCGCAAGTCCCTGCGTGATAAATTCCCGCGTTATACGGTAACGTGTATCCGAAAGATCAATCGGAGCGTAAAACATTGACGCGGTTTCGTGTCCAGCCTGCGCGATTGCCGAAGCCGCGTCAGGATTGCGCCTTATAAATTCTCCGTTAAGGAAAAAAGTCGCTCTTATGTTGTAACGGCGAAGGGCGCGCAGGATTTGCTGCAGTCCCGTATCATCATCGTAAAGATCGAAACAAAGAGCTGTTTGCACAGGACGGCGGCTTAGCTTGTATGAATTATTTGCAGTATGTTTCGACATTAGAGATGAGGTGTTTGCCGACTGCATATTTCGCACCATCAGGGAATTTTTAAAATAGCCTGACGATTGCGGTTCAAGAAATACGCGGTATCGATCCGAAGAAAGGAAAACCGGACGGAGCTGAACATTTGACGAGGGAATCCAGGAAAATCCGTCGCTTACATACCATCTGTTTCCCGATTTTGCGGCTACCCTGGCTTGTCCCCTGACGCTCTCTTCAAAGCCGGATTCGTCAGCGCCTGCAAGGCATATCACTCTGCGCGTATACGCAGAGCTTGATATATTTATCTCTTCTATTAAACTTGATGTTCCGGTAAGCAATAGCTCATCACCGCTCCACGCGCAGGAAATTATTTTTTCGCCGCTTAATCTGCGGATTAATCTCCAATTGGCGTAATCCCATAATTCAAGACCGCCTTCTCCCCAAAAAACAGCTTTTGATCCGTCCGGAGATATTGCTCCTGACGGAAGCGAAGGGTTTGTTGACGGTGTCAGATAAACTGAATCTTTAATGCTGTAAAGTAAAAAATTTATCTTGTTCTGAAGCGTATAACTTACCGCAATGTATCCTTCGGAAGGCCAGATAACATTGAAATTTTCGGCTCCGTAAGGAACGGGAAAAATGCGCGAAACATTGTTCCTGTTTTCACCTAACATAAAAAAGAAGAAACTCTTTGAGCCTTTGTTTATCAATATTGAGCCTGAATCCGGCGCAATCCAGAAATGATCAAAACCAGGGTTAAAATCAAACGGCAGAATGGCGGCGACAGAACCGATTGATAAAAAATCGCCGTAAATTGTGCGCGTAAAAAGTTCAGGATTTATTACGCGGTATAAAGTGCTTCCGGTTAAATAATAAAAATCTCCGTGCGAACCCCACGTTACAGATGTAATTCCGCCCTGACCTATCATTCTGAATCTTTCGTCTATTAAAACCGATATGTCATCCAAAATTGGAAAGTAAAAAAGCCTTCCGCCTTTTTCATATACAAATAGGCGCGAGTCAGGGCTCCATTTTACAGGAAAGTTCATGTCCGGCAGTTCAATTTTTTCGCTGACGGTTTTTTTTAGACCGCTTGTTATATTTATCAATATAAGATTTCCAAAACCAGGGCTTACAGGTTCTATATAAATAATCCAGCGTCCGTCCGAAGAAGCGGCTATATCCTGTAGCCTGCCTTTCAGCGGAATATTTCCGTCTGTAAATGACGGAAAACCTTTTATTGGCGAAGGCAGTCCTCCTGATACCGGAACAGCCGCGGCGCCGAAACGGTTGAGCGCGATAATTGTTCTTCCGTTATTGACCAGATACATTTTTTCCGGGAAAGCCGTAAGCTGCTGCATTGACATATCCGTAAGTCTGGAAATAAATAGGGCATGCTGACCTTCAAAATCAGCTTTGAATAAAAGCCTGTCGTCGCTTGAGAGGTTTATTTCGCTGAAATTTACAGCGAAAAGACTGGAAATTACAAAAAATAATAATAAAAGACAGTTAATTGTTTTTATAAATGATAAATTTTTCATCCCTGCTCTCAATTCCAAATTACTAATTACCGGTTCGTAATTTTAAGAATTCATCCAGTTCCTGTTCCATTTCGGAAAGGCGTTTTTCCATATCCAGAATCCGGCGGATTGTGTATGTTATTTGCCTTTCCATTAATCCTTCGCAGGCTTTGTTGACAACATCGCTGAATGTGTATGAATCATCATTTAAATTTACAAGACTTTTTACAGTTGTTTTTGTTGCTGTAAAATCAGATGAGGCTTCCCGCCCGGATTTTTCATCAAGTGTCATATATTAATTGTAATATATTCTATCGTGAAATTTCCATAGGTATTTCTCTATGAATGTCTGAGTCAAATGCCCGAATATAAGTTACAACTGCCAAAAACGCCAATAAAATAAAAATCAATTTACGCATACTGCATCATCCTATCAAAGTTAATTTAATAAATCCAGCGGATTAACCAATTTACCGTTTTTATCGTACATTCCAAAGTGAAGATGAGGTCCTGTGCTGTAGCCTGTATTGCCTACTTCGCCGATTTTTCTGCCTCTTGCCACTTTGTCTCCCTGTTTAACCGAATACGCGCTGAGGTGTCCGTAGAGCGTTTTATATCCGTTACTGTGGGTTAAGATTATAAATTTACCGTAAAGCCAGCTTTCGCTGACGACTGAAACAACTCCGTCAAGAGAAGCCATAACTGTCGCTCCGGTTTTTCCCCTGAAATCAACTCCGTCGTGGAACTGAAGCGAGCCGTTGAATGGGTCTTTACGCATTCCGTAGTAACTTGTGATATAACGGCTTTGAAGCGGGTATGTAAACAAATCTCCAAGGCTCATTCTAAGGTCAATCTCGTTCATTCTTGCGCCGGGGATAAAAATAGTCTCGCCCTGTTTTATCGTATCGCTTTTTATGTCATTAACATCAAGAATTACTTCCAGAGGTATATTGAAGGATGTTGATATTTTGGAGAGGCTGTCTCCTCTTTTTACCTGATACGGAATCCCGTCAATATTGGGTATTTTCAGGATAGCGCCTTCCTGAAGCTGCCGCGCGTTTTTGATTTCGTTGGAAGCGATAATCGCGCCGACAGAAACTCCGAAATTCTCGGCAATTTTCGATACGGCATCGCCTTTTTTTACCCTGTATAACTGCCATTCAAAGGTTATCAATCTGCCGTGATGGTTGTTAAGCTCGTCTTCCTTTGCTGCTGCGGCAGTTTCAGTTGAAGTTTCGCCGATAGAAACATCAGTCTCCGTCTTTTTCTGGAAAATTCCTGAATTTCCGGTTGAGGCATATTGAATTATCCTTTCATTCGCCGAGGCGTCTTCTACAGGCGCAAAAGAGTAAATATCGGGAATATCGATATTGATATTTTCCCAGTTTAAGGCGGCAAACGCTATTACAATGGTTCCTGCGGTAATGGCGATAGCCGCAAGGGAAGGAACCGGAAAACTCAAGCCGTTTCTTTTTTTATGGTTTTTTGAATGATTAGCGCTTCTGGGATTCAGGAAATTGAATTTCTTAAAACTAAAATTTCCGGAATTACCGTTCCTGGAATTAAAATTCCTAGAATTGCTCTTTCGGGAATCCGAATGTTTTTCCTTTTTTTCATTAACAGGTTTTTCATTAAACTGGTTCATAAATCCTGTATAAAAACCTGCCGATTTATTAATAGGTCTTGAAGAAGATTTTCTTCGCCTCTTTGCAATGCGCTGTTTTTCTAGTATTGCCGCCATAATGGTAATATCGACATAAAAACGGCTTGGGATTATAGCTTCGTTATCAGGCGTTTTTATCGTATACTGTCAATAATGAAATTGATAAAACCAATTTTGCTGGCATTAATTGCGGCTATTGTAATTAAACTGTTCTTTTTTGATTTTATTGTAGCGCAGGGACATTCGATGGAACCTGCGATTCTGGACGGCGATATTTTGATAATAAGCCGTTTAAGATATGGGTTAAGAATTCCCGGAGTGAATAAATATATATTCCGGTGGTCGCAGCCGAAATCGGGGGAAGTAGTGGTTTTTTATACGCCGGAAGGAGAGCTCGCCGTAAAAAGATGCGCCGTTACGGAGGAATACTTTGCAGCTAACGGATTGTATTTTTTTGCTCAAGGAGACAATGATCTCGCGTCTTATGATTCGCGCTCCTACGGACATGTATCTGTCGAAAATATTATAGGGAAGGTATTGGGACATTAAATGAATCTGAAACGGCGTTATATAATTTTCTTCAGCCTGCTTGGCGCTTTCCTTGTCTATCTGCTTGCCCATTACGCGGTATTGATGATAAAAGGCGAGCTTCCTCCGCCTCCGCGCCAGTCTGCAGGGCTCCCCGAACGCGGCTTTATTCTTGACAGAAACGGACGTTATCTTGCTATTCAAATCAGATTCGCCGATGTCTGCATCTGGCGTCCTTCAATTACGGATATTGATCTTTTATGCGATGAGCTGTCTGTCATTCTGGAAATGCCTACTTCGGATATTAAAAACAAAATAAACGCATCTGAATCAAATTTTTTATATTTAAGAAGGCAAATTGAAGACAATACGGCAAGACGTCTTACCGCAATGCTCGAAGAAAAAAAGATCAGGGGAGTGATGGTGCAGCCCATTGTCGGCAGGGTATATCCTGAAAGAAATCTTGCAAGCCATGTTGTCGGTTTTGTCGGCGACAGAAACAGGGGGCTTGAAGGAATTGAATTTGCGTTTAACGATATTCTGGACGGTGCTGATAACAGCGGCAAAGGCTCTCAGGTTGTTTTAACAATAGATACTTATATTCAGCTTGTTTTAAAACAGATTGCGCAGCGGACAATGGAAGAATGGGATGCCGAAGCTGTGATGTTTACCGCGATGGATCCGCGCACAGGAGATATTCTGGGCTCTGTGTCTCTGCCGGATTTTGATCCTAATAATATCCGCGCTTCGGACGCTGTCAGCCGGATGAATCGTCCTGTTATCTGGGCTTTTGAGCCTGGTTCCACATTCAAGGTTTTTTCGATAGCGGCTCTTTTGGACTGCGGCGCTGTTTCCGGCAATTCGGTTTATACATGCAACGGCGTTTACAACAATTTCCGCGGTGAGCCGATTAACTGTCTTTCTAGCCACGGCAGAATAAGCCCAAGAGAAATAATTATCAATTCATGCAATGTAGGCGCCGCGTACGCTTCCGAAAATGTAACCAACAGCGCCTTTTATCAGTTGATGAGCGGTTTTGGTTTTGGCTCGCGCACAGGAGCCGGCAGTCCAGGCGAAACAGCCGGTTATCTCGTGCCAAGCGCAAACTGGTCTGATCGATCAAAACCGACAATCGCTTTCGGGCAGGAGATCGCCGTTTCCGCGTATCAGATACTTCAGGCGGCAACAGCGATTGCAAACGACGGAATTTTGGTTCCTCCGAGGATAGTGCAAAAAATAATTTCACATGACGGCAGAACTGTGACAGAGTGGGAGAACGGATCGAACCGCAGAATCATCAGCGCGGAAACCGCAAGAGCGATGCGTTCATACATGGCGGATACGGCATTAGCAGGCGCGATGGGCTGGCGCGCGGGCATGCAGGATTTATCAGTCGGCGTAAAAACCGGAACCTCGCAGATCATCGATCCGGCTACCCGCAGATATTCCGAGACAGATTTTATCGCAAGCTGCGTCGCACTTCTTCCTGCAGATAATCCTTCGCTGATTCTCTACCTTGCTGTCGTCAAGCCGCAGCAGGGCTCAATCTACGGCGCAAGAATCGCTGCTCCCGCAATCCGCGAAGCGGCGGAAGAGCTGACAGGTTATTTGGAAATTACCCGCGGCCGCAATCCGCAAATTGATCATCCTCCTTCTGTAAACATTCCGGTAGGCCGCCTTCCTGCCGTTGAATCTTTCATCCCCGATTTTACAGGCATGGCAAAGAGGACGCTTCTTCCCCTGCTGTTACGCGACGATCTTGAAATGGAAATTACAGGCGACGGCTGGGTGCGAAGGCAGTCTCCGCCAGCAGGAACTCCTGTAACAAACGGGATGAAAATTGTATTGGAACTGGAGTGATTTAATTGAGGCGCATTAATACTGATTATATAAATAAGGATTTTGAATTAAATGTCATTTCTTGAATTAAATAAAAAAGTTCTAATTAGTAAATACCCCGGACTTTTTGAAGAACTTAATTTAAATTGCGCTGACGATCTTCGGCCGGAAGATATAAAAACAGAAACAGCTCCCACAGGCGATCCTACGCTGTCCATAAAAGGCTTGTTTGTCCACTCCCCGCGTGATCCATCCCGCGAAGCGCAAAGGCTTGTTGAATCTCTTGGTTCCCCATTTCCAGATTCAAGAGCCTCGGATTCACCAATCGTAATCCTCGGTTTCGGTCTTGGTTACACTGCGCAGGCCGCGTCTTCGCTTGGAAGACCAATTATAATTGCGGAAAAACACAGGAGTTTGATTTTAAAAGCTCTGCAACTGCGCGACTTCAGCGAATTTTTATCAGCTAACAGATTGATTTTTTTAATCGGCGGCAGCGCGGATGAAATTATAAACGCTCTCGCCATCGCTTCCAAATTTACAGATAACGCTGCGGAAAAAAGACAGGCTCCGTCTGTTATACGCAATAAAACGCTCACGAGTCTGGACGAACAATGGTATAAATCGATAGAAGAAAGAATCCGCACATGGACAATGAGGGATGATGTTAACGCGGCTACCCACAAACGTTTCGGAAAAAGATGGGTGCGAAACCTTACGCGCAACATGAGCGCGATTAGGGATTTGCCCGGAGTTTCTCATTTAGCCGGCATCGCTTCTAAAGATACGGACAATCTTCCTGTTTTTCTCGCAGCAGCAGGTCCAAGTTTGGACAAAATAAAACCGCTGTTACGTGATATTTACGAGAGGTGTATAATTGTCGCGGTTGATACTTCGCTCAGGTTTTTTGTTCATAACGGCATACAGCCGGATTTTGTTCTTGTTGTCGATCCTCAGTTTTGGAACTGCCGCCACCTTGACAGATGTACGGATAATGAAACCTGCAATCGTACCGCGCTTGTTGCGGAGTCCGCTGTTTATCCTCCGGCGCTGAATCTGCCTTTTAAAAATAAATTTCTTTGCTCGTCTCTTTTCCCGCTGGGAGAATTTGTCGAAAAGCAGGTTGATCACAAGGGCAGGCTTGGAGCAGGCGGTTCTGTCGCCACTACGGCGTGGGATTTCGCGCGTTTGTTAGGTGCAAATGAAATTTGGACAGCGGGTTTAGACCTTGCGTTCCCCGGTTTAAAAACTCATTTTAGGGGCGCGCGGTTTGAGGAACGTTCCAATTCCGAGTCGAACCGTTTTAATCCTGCGGAAAAATGGATAATGCGAGTCCTTCGCGATGGTTTTCCTTTTAAAGCTCCTTCAGCCTGCGGGGAGCAGGTTTTAACAGATCGCAGATTATCGCTTTATGCCGCATGGTTTGAAAATAATTTCCGCTTGTTTCCGCAGGTGCAAAACTACAGCCTCTTCGCGGAAGGCTTGGCGATTGCCGGTCTCCAAGCGGCGGACACGCAAAAATTTCTTAAGCTGCCATGCCGCCGCGGCGAAATTGACAGCCGCATAAAACCGGCGTTTTTAAAAATAGAAAAAGAATTTAACGCGGATGAAGAAAAACAAAAAAGGTTTGAATGTTATGAGAAAGCAGTTTCTGTTTTAACTGACGGAATGAAAAATATTAGGACAGCCGCCGAAGAAGGAGCGGAAATAACGCGGCGCGCGTTAAGGTATCCATTAAATCAATCGCAGCAGAATAAAGTTTTAAAGGAACTTGACGAAATTACGCGGCGGCTTTCGCAAAGCGAAGTAAAAGAAATTGCAGGTTTTTTATTTCCGCCTGTTATTAATGAAGATGAAAATCAATCCGAAGAAAAAGATCAGTTCCGCTCTTTTTTAAAAACATCCCAAAAACTTTTCGCAGGTATTTTGGAAGCCTCACAGTAACGATCCTTTGATTGTTATAGAAATTAATTAATGATATACTAAAAACTAATCCGCTTTATTGGAGTAGTTATGAAAAAGATTAATGTTTTAACCGGTTTTTTATTTTTAATTATCATTATTTTAACAGGTGTTTTTACCATTTCGTGCAAAGGCAAGGATGTTCCTCCCGATCCTGATTTTATTGCGGCTGTCAGCAGCGGAGTTTTGGGAAAAAATGACGTCATAATGGTAGAATTTGTTTATCCTCAGGATATTTCCGCTCCTTTGGCGGCTAAGGCTTTTGTTCTGACGCCGAAGACCGAAGGTACTGTTTCGTGGCAGGATGAATATACCCTCATTTTTACTCCTTCCGAATCTTTAAAGTACGGGCAGCAGTACAAGGTGAGCGTGAATGTTCCCGGTATTCCGGCATTCAATTTCGATTTTATGACATCCATTCCTGTCTTCAGCGTTTGGCTTGATCCTGTCAAATTAAGCAATGATAACGATGTTTTAATTTCTGGTATTCTTCTGATCGATGATGACGCGGATATTTCATTACTTGAGCAAATCGTTGATTCAAAGGAACTTGGAAGACCTGAATGGGTGCATGAAGACGGAGACCATCGTTTTTATTTCGCTCCTGTGCAGCGCGGCGAAGCTTCGCGTACTGTCGAAGTTACATGGAACGGAAATTCAATCGGAATTAAAAGTGACGGATATACAACAGTGATGATTCCCGGTCTGGAAATTTTCCAGATGCTTGGTCTTAATTATACCGACGGAGTGATCGAAGTTTCATTCTCCAGCAATTTAAACGCCAATCAGGATTTGCGCGGATTTATTTCGCTTTCTGGAATTACAGACGTGCGTTATTCGCTTGAAGGAAATATTGTAAAAATATTCGGAGATAATTCGGGAGGAGTGCCAGCGGGAGCGCAGCTTTTAATTCAGGATTTGGAAGATGTTAAAGGAAACCGCCTGACCGTTCCGGTGCAGTATGTTGTTCCCGATACTTGGGAACTGCCCGAAATAAGATTTGCGGGTAACGGCGTTATCCTGCCGACTAGCCAGGGCGCACAGCTTGTTATAGAAACAAGAAATTTAACAGGCGTTTTGGTAGAAGCTTTTCATATTTACAATAACAACATGATTCAATTTTTGCAGGTTAACAGCATGTCAGGCGAATCGCAGATGGATCGCGTGGGAGAACCTGTCTGGACAAAAGCGTTTGATTTCCAATGGTCGGCGCAGGATCAAAACAGATGGGTGCGCCGCGGTCTTGATATGGCGGAATTAAGCCGCAGATTTCCGGGCGGAATGTTTCACATAAGGGTCTCTTTCAGGCAGAGGCATATTCATTATGTCTGCCCGAATAATCACGGAAGTTTTTCTCACATGGAATTTCCTGATGATAACTTCCAGAGATACAACTCAAGCGGAGAGTCTTCGTTTTGGGATAATTATTATAATTCACCTGACTATGACTGGAGCGAATGGTATAACCGCAGAAACGATCCGTGCCATCCCGCGTTCTTCATCAATATAAGCGGAAGGAATATTACAAAAAACCGCAATGTTCTTGTTTCGGATTTGGGACTTCTCGCAAAGAGATCGAATGACGGATCGTGGTTAATATCCACAACAAATCTTTTAACAGCCCGTCCTTCACCTAACGTTGAGTTCGGCGTTTATAATTATCAGGGCAAATTGATTTCTCAGGGCAGGACAAACTCCAGCGGCATAGCGTCAATTCCCGCGTCTTCAGCTACCGGAAACGGTTCGCGCCTTTTCATTTACGCGGAGAGCGGTTTGGGAAGAGCGTATTTAAGAATAACGGATTCGCTTGCTCTTGCCGTAAGTCATTTTGATATATCAGGAGGCACTCCTACAACCGGCATACGCGGATTGATTTACGGAGAACGCGATGTGTGGCGACCGGGCGATGATATTTATTTAACGTTCCTTCTCGCCGATCCTCAGGGAATGTTACCTGCAAATCATCCTGTTTCTTTTGAGCTGGAAGACCCCAGAGGAAGACCTGTTATCAGCAGAACATATACCTCTTCCGTTGACGGATTTTATCCCATCAATATATCTACATCCTCTGACGCTCCTACAGGAGACTGGACAGCAAGAGTCAGGGTCGGCGGCAGCGTATTCAACAGAAATATTAAAATAGAAACTGTTATGCCAAACAGGATCAAAATGGATATTGATTTCGGCAGCGCGGAGTTTATTAAAAGCGGCTCGCAGCAGATTCCGCTTGCCGCGGAATGGCTTTACGGCGCTCCNGCNTCAGGATTAAAAGCNGATGTCAGCGTAAGTTACGCCGATAAGGAAACTTTATTCCAGGGTTATAGTGATTATTCTTTCCGCGATTTTTCAAGGAGAGTTTCNTCCGAGCGGCAGAATGTCTGGGAAGGAAATCTTGATAAAGACGGAAAAACAAAATTTNCGATGAACTTAAATCCCGGAAGCGCGGTTCCNGGAAAAGTTACGGCGCGTTTTATGACGCGGGTTTTTGAGCCATCNGGCGTNTTTTCGTCGGAACAGATCAGCATGGAATATTCGCCTTACGCCCGTTATGTCGGAGTCAAACTGCCCAGGGGCGACGCGACACGGGACATGCTCCTTACAGACACGAATCATCAGGCGGAAATTGCGCTAGTTGATGAAAGCGGAAAACCTGTGCAGGGAAATGTCGCGCTTGACTGCGCCATTTATAAACTTAACTGGCGCTGGTGGTGGGAGAGAGGAACAGGAGAGCCTGCGGAATTCGCCTCGACTCTTTCGAGGAGTCCAATCTCGCGCCAGAGCGTTAATGCAGCTAACGGAAAGGCTGTGTTTAATTTCAGGATTAATTATCCTGAATGGGGACGTTATCTTGTTATCGCCAGAGACACTCAGGGCGGACACGCAGCCGCGCAGATTGTTTACATAGACTGGCCGGGATGGGCAGGACGCGCTCAGGACGGAGGTCAGGGCTCGCAGTCGATGATCACTTTAACTCCCGGAAAACCGTCGTATAACACAGCCGAAAGAGTGCAGATAACGTTCCCTTCAAATAAGGAGTCGTCGGCTCTTGTCGTTATCGAAAAAGGCGGAAATATTTTAAGAAGCGAATGGATAAACTGTCAGGACGGAACGACAAGATATGAATTTTTAGCCGAGCCGCAGATGGTTCCCAATATTTATGTGCACGTAACGCTTGTGCAGCCGCATCTGCAGGTGTTAAACGATCTTCCTGTCAGGCTTTACGGAATAACGCCTGTGCTGGTTGAAGATCCAAATACAACACTGCGCCCTTTAATAAGAACGCAGGATAACTGGCAGGCTGAATCGCAGGTTTCATTTACAGTCAGCGAAGCCAACGGAAGACCCATGTCGTACACTGTAGCTGTTGTAGACGAAGGTCTTTTGGGACTTACCCGTTTTAACATTCCGAATCCGCGTAACACATTTTACGCAAGAGACGCTTCGTTTATAAAATCGTGGGATTTATTTCAGGAGATAATGGGCGCGTATTCGGGAAGACTGGAAACCCTTCTTGCAATCGGCGGCGGTGATGACGGCGGAACTGACGCAACCAAGGAGACGCACCGTTTTAAACCTGTTGTGCGATTCTTCGGACCTTTCCAGGTTGCAAGGGGCGAATCAAAAACCGAAACATTTACGCTGCCCCCGTATATAGGAGCTGTGCGGGTAATGGTGCTTGCCGCTTCTTCCACTTCGGAAAATCAAAACGCAAGAGCGTTACGCGCATACGGAACCGCCCAGCAGACTGTAAGGGTAACTTCAGACCTGATGGTTTTCGCTTCCCTTCCGCGCATACTTTCACCTAACGATGAATTTGAAGTTCCTGTTTATGTAAACTCTCAAAGGGACGGAAGCAGGAACGTTAAGGTAAATCTCTCAGTTCCCGGAGCTCAAATTCAGGGAGCCGCATCGCAGGACGTATCGTTTACAGGAAGCGGAGAAAAATTAATCCGCTTTAAGGTAAAAGCTCCCGCAAATCCCGGCAGTTTAAGTTTTACGGTAACAGCGGAATCAGCAAATTTAAGAACAGCGCGCCATGTTGTTGATATGGAAGTGCGCTCTACGGCGATACCTGTAACAAGATCGGCGCAGAGTTTAATCGCTTCAGGCGAAACATGGAGAGGAAATCTCGCGTATCCGGGAAGAGACGGAACAAATACGTTAGTCGCAAGTTTTTCGCGTCTTCCTCCGCTTAATCTCGAAACGCGTCTTGAGTTTTTGGTAAGGTATCCTCACGGATGCCTTGAGCAGACGACAAGTTCCGCGTTCCCTCAGCTTTATCTTGGCAAGGTAATTCAGCTGGATGACAGGCGTAAAGCTGAGATTCAAAATAATATCAGTGGAGGCATTGAGCGCGTACTCGGTATGCAGCTGATGTCGGGAGGTTTTTCATACTGGCCCGGCGAATCCGCTGTTAATGACTGGGCATCATCCTATGTCGGGCATTTCCTTTTGGAAGCGCGCAAGGCAGGCTTTAATGTGCGCGACAGCGCGATACGAAGCTGGATAAATTATCAGAAGAACGCGGCGGCTCTCTGGCAGGCAGGCAATCAGAAATTTATTGAGCAGGCGTACAGGCTTTACACCCTTGCTCTTGCCGGAGAAGCCGATCTTGGATCGATGAACCGCCTGCGCAGCCACACCATACCGGTTCAGGCGACATGGCGCCTTGCCGCCGCTTACTGGCATGCGGGACAGCGCGATACTGCGCGTAACATGGTGCGCGGTTTGTCTTTGCCGCAGGAAAGTTACCGCGAGCTGTCCAGCACTTTTGGTTCTGATTTAAGAGACAAGGCGATGATCCTTGAAACGCTGATTCTTGTCGGCACTCAGGAAGATATGGGAAGAACCCGCTCCCTCTTTGAAGAAATCACAACCGCGCTTGGAAGCGAAAGATGGCTTTCAACTCAGGAAACAGCTTACTCTCTTATCGCTTTGGCTCCGTACATGGAACAAAATTCGGCAGAAGGCGAACTGAGGATTGATTATACAGCCGCAGGAAGAAACGGAAATATTGCGTTTAACGATCCTTCCGCGGAATTCTCGTTCGGAAGCGTATCGGGGACAAATACAAGTTACTCCGCGACCAACCGTTCGGCTTTTCCAGTTTATGTCAGATACACGGCAAAAGGTCTTCCTGCCGAAGGAGCGGAGCCGGCTCTCTCCGAAGGACTGGCTCTTACCGTTGAATACCGCGATTCCGCAGCGAAGGTAATTACACCTAACGACATTAAGCTGGGTGATGATATGGAAATAATCGTGCGCGTACGCAACAGTTATTCGGCGGCTGTGGAAGAAATCGCGCTTATAGTCCCAATTCCCGCTTCATGGGAAATTGTCAACACGCGCATAGGAGGCGGCTCTTCTTCGTCTAACGTGCGCTATCAGGACATAAGAGACGACAGGGTAATGGCGTACTTCAACCTCGGCAGAAATGAGGAGAGGACAATTCGCTTTACGGTAAATAAAGCTTATGAAGGCTCCTTCTTCCGCCCTGCCATACACGCCTACGCGATGTATGATGAGTCGATCCGCGCTTTAATACCGGGCGTTAGATAGCGGGAAACTTGGAATGTGAAGATCGGAATTCAAAAAGCGAAAATTTTTATTTTGAAGACAGCGAAAAAATTGCTTATACACCGTAAATTATTAATTTGCGGTGTTATCTTTTTAACGCTGTTTACCGCTTTTGCTTTTTGTCTTCCAAAGCCTTTGTTTGATGTTTCCTACTCGCCTGTGTTGTACGACAAAAACGGAAATCTTCTCGGCGCGCAGGTTGCCTCTGACGGTCAATGGCGGTTTCCGGGAAATGACACTGTAAATGAAAAATTTACGATTGCGCTGATCGAAGCCGAAGACCGCAGGTTTCGACGCCATCCCGGCGTTGATTTGCCTGCAATCGGACGCGCGGCGCTTCAGAATATCCGAGGCGGCAGAATAATTTCCGGCGCTTCCACAATCACCATGCAGACAATTCGTTTGGCGCGCGGTTTTAAGAAGCGCACCTATTTTGAAAAAGGCATCGAAGCTGTAATGGCTCTGCGTCTGGAAATTGGAAGATCCAAAAATGAGATTCTCGCTCTCTATGCAGCTAACGCTCCGTTCGGCGCAAATGTTGTAGGTCTTGAAGCCGCCTCGTGGCGCTGGTTCGGCAGAAGTTCAGACGACCTCTCGTGGGCGGAAGCCGCGGCGCTTGCTGTCCTTCCAAATAATCCTGCCATAATTCATCCGGGGCGCAACCGCGATACTTTAAAAAATAAAAGAGACGCGCTTTTACAAAAACTTTTTAACGCCGGTTGTTTTGATGAAGAAACTCTTAATCTTTCAATTGCAGAAAATCTTCCCGGAGAGCCTCTGCCACTGCCGCGCCTTGCGCCTCATCTTCTTGACAGACTTGTAATTGAAGCAGCCGCTTCTTCAAATAAATCGCCTGCTTTTTTTACTACAATAGATCGCGGCATACAGGAGCGCGTATTATCAATTCTTAACAGGGCAGGAGATCGCTTTTCTTCAAATGGAATTTATAACGGCGCGGTAATTGTGATCAACACAAAAACAGGAGAAGTCGCGGTTTACGCAGGCAATACAATTTCACCTCACGCTTCCGATGTTAACAACGCGGTTTCAAGGCGTTCAAGCGGCAGTATTTTAAAACCTTTTCTTTATGCCGCGATGCTCGATACTGGATACATACTTCCCTCATCGCTTGTAAGCGATATTCCCACGCGGATTGGAAGTTTCAGCCCGGAAAACATGAGCCGCACTTATCTTGGAGTTGTCCCCGCGGATGAAGCGTTATCCCGTTCCCTGAACGTTCCCGCAGCCCGATCTCTTCGCGTTTACGGAGTTGACCGCTTCGCACGGCTCTTGCGTTCTCTTGGGCTTACTACTCTTTTTCGTCCGGGCGCCGAATACGGACTTCCGCTTGTTTTGGGAGGAGCGGAAGTAAGTCTTTTGGAAATTACAGGTCTTTACGCCGGTCTTGGAAGAGCCGCCTCTTCCTTTTCAAATACTCCGGCAAACGAAGTATTTTTCTCTCCCTTAATTTTAAATGACGGCGGTCTTGCAGTAGAAAAGGTTTCGCATAACGTGCAGGCGAACCGGCTTTCGGCGCTGATTTCTCCCGGAGCTGCATGGCTTACGCTTGAAGCGCTTGTTTACGCCTCCCGCCCTGGCGAAGAAGCGGTTTGGCAGGAATACGCCGGAGCAAGGCAGATCGCCTGGAAGACAGGAACCAGCTTCGGATTCCGCGACGCATGGGCAATCGGCGTAACCCCTGAATGGACTGTAGGTGTATGGATTGGAAACTCGTCTGGAGAAGGAAGACCGGAACTTCGCAGCACTGTAACTTCCGCTCCTGTGTTATTCGAAATTTTTTCCGCTCTTGATTCGCTTGATACGCACCGCCGCACATGGTTTTACAAACCTACTGTTGAATTACGGCAGGAGGAAGTTTGCGCGTCATCAGGTTTTCCCGCATCCGTTAACTGCATCGATATTAAATTTAAAGATATCCCCAAAAACGCGCCTGCCGCCAATGCCTGCCGCTATTGTCAGACTATCATCCTAAATGAAAATCTCGATCGCCGCGTAATAATTGAAAGCGGTCTTTATACTCCTGTTGTGCAGCGAAAATGGTTTGTCCTTCCTCCTGCGGAAGAGTGGTACTACCGCCGCTGGAATCTTGACTACAAACCTCTGCCGCCTTTTTCTAACGATCTAAATTTTACAAACAGGGGCGAAGGAGTGCTTGCACTTTTTAATCCTGAGCCTGACAGCCAAATTTATGTTCCGCGCGAAATTGACGGCAGCGAAGGTAAAATTGTTTTTTCAGCCGCTCACCGAAATGAATTTGAAATTATCCACTGGCATCTTGATACTCACTATCTTGGATACTCGCAAAACTTTCACGAAATGGAAGCGCGTCCCGAACCGGGGCTTCGAACCCTTACGCTTGTCGATTCAAGCGGCAATACAATAGTAAGAAATTTTACTGTTTTGGATTCGCAGTAATTTAATTATTTTAACGCCAACCTGCGGTTTAATCTCTCCAGAAAAACTAAAAAATATTTTCTTTCATCATGATATTTTCATGAAAAAGAAAGATGAGTTAATCATTAAGTTGGAAACAAGAATTCCTGATGATTTCGGTTATATTTCAGCTAACGATTATAATTTTGATATTGATTTATATCCGCACCACTCGAACCTTGCAAAATGACGGCACATGGTTAGAAAAGATAGAAATGATTGAGGATGATGATTTTTTCAAATATCCACGCCACATATAGCGTGCTCACATCGTCTAACGACACAATAAAAATGTGGTTCCTGACACTATTTGCGTTCACTACAAAAAAAGAAGAAAACAGATAGGTAAGGGTTAAAAACGATAGCATTGCGTGATAGTCGAAAGAAAAATAAAACTTATACTATAAAAGGTATACCTATTAAATAATATGTAAACGGTGAGACAGCCTGTGCGCAGCCTGCCTCATCATTTGCAATCAATGTTTTAGGTATACATTTTCGATTAATAGGCGGCTTTCACTAAACTTCAGCTCATGAAAAGCGCCAAATATCAAAATTCTTATCGAAATTCATGGCAAAACCGCCAAAAACATATTATATTTATAAGGTTGTTGTTGTTTTGAACTGAAGGAGTACTGGTGACCAAGCACGATTTTCCCAAAATCCACTTCTATGATCAGGATTTTGTTGATATTTATGATAAAACATGGGCATGGATACAGGATTGCTGGATAAACGGCGCTGAAAAAAGCGGTATAGACGGTAAATTCTTCGCTTTTCCCGAATCTCAGACCGTAACTCAGGCTGATGCTGTCTTTTCCTCGTTTTTTTTGGTCTATTCAAACAGAATTTTTCAGGCTCATCCCACTTTAGACCTTTTTTACAGTCGTCAGGAGCCTAACGGAGCTATACGCGGCGCTTACAGCACTGTTACAGGCGCGCCCGTTTTGGACAAGGAGAATCCAGAAGGGCTCGGCATTCCGCTTTTCGCATGGGCTGAGCATAATATCTACCATAAATCCGGCAATAAAAAACGGGTAAAGGACGTGCTTCCGATTCTTTGCAAGTACACTGTGTGGATAGATTCCCTGTTTAAAAAACCAAACGGTCTTTATAAAACGCCTCCTTGCGCGACAGGGATGATCAATGTTCCGCGCGGTGATGTTTACTACACAATGGATTTTAATACAATGATGGCGATACATATGCTCTACATGTCCGCGCTGGCTGATATTTTAAACGACAAGGAAACAAGTTTTCAGTACAAACGCCAGTACTTTTCGCTTAAAACAAGAATCAATTCGCTGATGTATAATTCCGCTGACGGTTTTTATTACGACATCAATAAAAATGAAAAACAAATCCCCATAAAAACAATCGCAGGCTTCTGGCCTCTGTTAGCTGAAATTCCAAACGGCGAAAAAGCCGAGAGGATTATCGAAAAACTTACAGATCCCAAATTCTTCGGCACGGCTCATCCGTTTCCATCTCTGTCCGTGAGCGAAAAAGATTTTGATGAAACAGGCAGAGGATACCGCGGCTCTGTTTTTCCGTATCTGACATTTATGGTGATAAAGGGGCTTGAACGTTATCAGAGGTGGGACATCGCGCGCGAGTGCGCGATCAGGCATGTGTATTTTATGCTCGATTCGATGAGCCCTGACGGAAATCATCACCGCGGAAATTTATGGGAAGCGTATCTGCCTTCTAAGGAAGGACCGGCGAAATGGTCTGGCAAAATAAATTTTCCAAGAGCGCAGTATCTTACTTCAGACGCTCTTTCCACAATTTGTCTTACAATCGAAAATATCGTAGGTCTTTCAATTTCCCTTCCCCGTAAAACCGTCGACTGGGTTATTCCAAGCATGGAAATTATGGGCGTTGAAAATCTTTCGCTAAAAAATAACATGATTACAATTCTTTCAAACAAAAGCGGAAGAGGCTGGGAGATTCAGCTTGAAAGCGAAAAATTATATTATTTTACCATCAATATCCTCGGCGTTAAGGAAAAAACTCTTCCCATTCCCTCAGGGAAATGCTCAATATTAATCGATAAGCTGTAGCCTATGAATGCAACGTTAACCGCAATTATCGAAATCGGCTCAACGGGAATAAGACTGAATGTCGCGGAAGTTTACTCTGATTCCGCAAGCGGCGAAGGAAGCTGGCAGGTTTTGGATCGCGCTGTTCGTCCAGCGGCTTTGGGACGCGATGTTTTTACCACAGGTCTTCTTTCGCGTGAGTCGAGGCTTGAATGTCTTGCAGTCCTTCACAATTACCGCGAGCTTCTTGCAGGATGGGGAATTGCAGATAACAACATTCATGTAATAGCTACAAGCGCTCTGCGTGCTGCGCGTAACAGGGATGTTTTTATAGATCGCGTGCATCAGGAAACAGGTTTTAAGCTTAGTATCGTTGAAGGCATCGAAGAAAACAGGCTGATGTATCTTGCGGTTCGTTTTGCGCTTAAACAGGATCTGCCTCTTTTCTGGCGAGCCAATTCGATGATTATCGAAGTTGGAGGCGGCTCAACTGAAATTATGCTTCTGCGCCGCGGGCAGATGGTCGCGGCTCACAGTTTAAAAATGGGAACGATAATTATCGATCAACATTCGCGTCAGGGACTTGGAACCGGAGTTTTTTACGAGCGTTATCTGAATGAAAATATAAGAAACACATTGGGCATTTTAAATATGGAGATGGATCTCGCCCATGTGCGGACAATTGTCGCAGCCGGCGCAGACGCGCGTCTTGCCGCCGAAAAAATCGGTAAAGAGTTAAACGAAAACTGCCGCATAATCGAACGCGAAGATTTTTTTAAGTTTGTCGATAAAATACGCAATTACACTACAGAAGAATGTATAAGACAGTTTGGAGTTTCTTATGCCGACGCGGAAGGACTTATTCCGGGTCTTTTGGTTTTAAAACTTTTTCTGGAACGCACAGGAGCGGCAAAAGCCGCTGTTCCTCAGGTTACAATCCGCGACGGTTATCTGATCGATCTTGCGTCCGGAGTTGATTCAACCATACAGGGCGAATTCTTTTCGCAGATAATTGCCTCTGCGGTAAACCTGGGGCGCAAGTTTCATTTTGATGAAGCTCACGGCTGTCATGTAGCAAATCACTGCATGACGATTTTTGACGCGCTTCAAAAAGAGCACGGCATGAACCGCCGCCACAGGATCATGCTGGAAACCGCGGCGATTCTGCACGATGTCGGAACATACATTCAGGTTTCAGGTCATCAAAAACACAGCCAGTACATTATCGCAAACTCCGAAATTTTCGGTCTTCATCAGGATGAACTTGGCATCATCGCCAATGTCGCAAGCTGCCACCGCGGAAATCCTCCGTCGCACTCAGATATCGAGTTTATGACTCTCCAGCGCGATGATCGCGTCCTTGTTTTGAAAATGGCTTCCATTCTGCGTGTCGCGGACGCTCTGGATCGCGGTCATACTCAGCAGATAAAAAAAGTAGCTGTCGAACGCCGTTTTGAAACGGTTGTTCTTCATGTTGATAAAGTTTACGATCTTTCTTTGGAACTTATGGGCATCGAAGAAAAAGGAAAAATGTTTCAGGATGTTTTTGGCTATAAGGTTATATTGAATTAGGAATGAGGCGTTAAGCGTTACCGGCAACTTCTGTAAGATAAGGAGGAATAAATGAGTAATGAAGAAAAAATAAATGAAGAGACTTTTCCCTCAACTCTTCCTTATCTCAGCCGCGATCTCTCATGGGTTGATTTTAACGAGCGCGTTCTTGATGAAGGACTGCAAAACGAACTGCCGCTTTTGGAGAGGCTCCGGTTTTTATCGATTGTTTCGTCTAACTTCGACGAGTTTTTCATGGTCAGAGTCGCAGCTCTTAAACGCCTGCAAAAAACAGATGCGGGAAAGGAAATTGATCCTTCAGGTTTAACCGCGCAGGAGCAGCTAAAGGCAATTGCCGAAAAAGTGCATTCGATTATAGAAAGGCAGTATAAATGTCTGCGTTGCGAAATTTTTCCAGGGCTTGCGAAAAACGGGCTTTCGCTTTTGCGTCCGGACGCGTGGTCTGTCCCTCAGCTTGATTATTTAGATTCATTTTTTGTTCATCAAATTTATCCTGTCCTTACCCCGCTTCGGCTAGAAGACGACAAGCCTATGCCGTTTATCGAAAGCCGTTCGCTTAATGCCGCGTTCCTTCTTGAACCTGAAAAAATTCCAGAAGATGATTCGGTGCCGAAAGTTTTAAAAGTAATTGTGCCGCTCCCTTCAGTTCTTGACAGGCTCATCTGGCTCCCCGATTCCGAGAACATTTCAGCTAACGAAGGAGAGTCCGATAAAAAAGAACTGCTTCATCTTGCTCTATTGGAGGATGTAATTGTAACATGGGGCGCTTATCTTTTTCCCGGATACCGCGTTAAGGAAAATATGATATTTAAAATTAACCGTGACGCGTATTTTTCTGTGGATGAGCAAAGGGATGATGATTATGTTGAAGCGATGGTTGAAGTTCTTGAAGACAGGGGCAGAGCGGATGTTATCAGAATGGTTTATTCTCCCGGCAGCAAAAGTTTAATGAATGAACTAGCGTGGCGCTTCGGACTTATAGACCCAGCGGAAACTGAGCCAAGCGATTTTCTTTATGAAGTTGACGGTCCCATTAACCCTGTAGATTTTATGGAGCTGACAAATGTCGCAAGCCTCGAAGATTTAAGCGAAAAACCGTGGAAGATTCATAAAGCCGCAGAATTCGCCGAGGATGTGCCAATATGGGATCGAATCAATCAGGGTGATGTAATGCTGCATTTGCCGTATCAGTCTTTTGATCCTGTTGTAAGATTTTTTCAGGAAGCGGCAAGTGATCCCCAGGTTATATCGATAAAAACGGCTCTCTACAGAACAGGCGGCGCGATTCCCGGAGTAGGACTTCATTCCGGTTCGTCGGCTTATTCTCCTGTTGTCCGCGCTCTTGAACAGGCGGCGCTCAGCGGAAAGCACGTAACGGCAGTTGTTGAATTAAAAGCGCGTTTTGACGAAGAGCGCAATATTTCATGGGCGAACCGTCTTGAAAAAGCCGGAGTCATCGTTGTATACGGTCTTTCTCGCTTAAAAGTTCATTCAAAAATTTCGCTTGTTGTCCGCCGCGAAAACGATCGCATAAAACGTTATGTGCATCTTTCTACCGGAAATTACAACAACAGAACCGCGAAATTATACGAAGATATCTGCCTTTTTACATGCCGCGAAGATATTGCCTATGACGCCGGTCTGGTTTTCAATATGCTGACAGGATATTCATTGGTTTCTAAAATGAACAGGATTGCGGTTGCGCCGACCGGATTAAAACGGCGTTTTCTTGAACTAATAGAAAGGGAAGCGAACAGGGCAAGGCATAATTATCCTTCAAAAATTACGGCAAAGATGAATGCGTTAACCGATGTTGATATTGTAAAAGCCCTTTACGCCGCTTCGCAGGCTGGAGTAAAAATTTCGCTTTGTATCCGCGGAATCTGCACATTGATCCCCGGCATTAAGGGAGTTTCCGAAAATATCCGCGTGATCAGCGTCGTAGATCATTATCTTGAACACTCAAGAATTTATTTTTTTTCAAACGGAGGCACAGAAGAACTGTATCTTGCAAGCGCCGACTGGATGACGCGCAATCTTGAGCAGCGTGTCGAGATTTTATTTCCTGTTCTTGACGAAAAAATCCGTGCAGAATTAATCAATGTCCTTAACGATTATTTCAGCGATAACTGCAAATCTTCAATCCTTGATAACGAAGGCAAATGGACGCGCTTGGCTCCTCCTTCTGAAGAAAAACCTTTCCGCGTTCAGAAGAGCCGTTTGTCACGCGCGTCAGAAATCAGCAATATTCCCGAACCTGTAAAAATGGAGTATACTGTAAGGCGGAGCCCTCAGACTGTAAGTAATTCGGAGTGAGAGTTTGGAAATAATCAGGAATGATGTTTTTTTTAGGTTTTGGTTTTTAATGGTTACATTATACTTGTAAAAGGAGTTTATATGGATTTTTATTATTTGATTTTGGTTGTGCCGACACTTTTACTTTCGCTTTGGGCGCAGTTTATGGTGAAATCTACTTTTAATAAATTTTCAAAGGTGCCCTGTTCGCGCAGAATTACCGGCACAGACGCGGCGAATCTTTTATTAAGATCCAGCAATATTAAAGATGTTCATGTTGAAGCTGTAAGCGGCTCCCTTACAGATCATTATTCGCCGGGTGATAAAAAGCTGCGCCTTTCCGAACCAGTTTACGGCTCTACTTCAATCGCGGCTGTAGGAGTTGCAGCTCACGAAGCGGGGCACGCGATTCAGCACGCGACGCGCTGGGGGCCTCTTGTTATGCGAAGTACGCTTGTGCCTGTCGCAAACCTCGGTTCAAAATTGGGTCCCATAATTGCAATCGCCGGTCTTGGAATTTCCGGCACTTCTTTTGGCGCGTTCTCTCAAATAATTTTTAATATCGGACTTATTCTTTTCAGCGGCGCTGTTCTTTTTTATGTTATTACCCTTCCTGTAGAGTTTAACGCTTCCAGCCGCGCCATTGCGGTTTTACGATCAAATAATGTTCTTGATGAAAGCGAGCTTAAAAACGTAAAAAAAGTTTTAACCGCGGCGGCGCTGACGTATGTCGCGTCCGCGCTTACGGCGATTGCAAGCCTTCTCAGGCTGATATTGATCGCCAGAAACAGGAGATAACATCGTTATCTTTTATTGTTTTATCTTTCGAATAACGCTTTAAGCTCTTCATGACTCATTCTTGCAAGCCAGGATTCCCCTGATTTAATCGTCATGTCGGCAAGTTCCTGTTTGCTGGAAATCATCGCGTCTATTTTTTCCTCAAAACTGTTCTTTGTAATTAGGCGGTGAACAAAGACAGTCCTCTTTTGTCCGATTCTAAACGCGCGGTCTGTCGCTTGATTTTCAACTGCCGGATTGTACCACAAATCGTAGTGAATTACGCGGCTTGCCGCAGTGAGGTTTAAGCCAAGACCACCGGCTTTCAGGCTGATAAGCAGTATGCGCGCTGAAGGATCGTTTTGAAATTTATCGATTGTCTCCGCTCTTGCGTTCTGGCTCATTCCGCCGTGGTAAAGTAAAGCGGCTTCGCCCAAATCTTTTTTTATAATTTTTTCCAGACAGTCAAGCGTTTCCGTATACTGGCTGAAAACAAGCGTTTTTTCCCTGTTCGCTAGAATTTCGCGTAACAGCGCGACGAGAAGCTGCGATTTGCCTGAAAGTTCCGCCGACGCGGGACTCTCCTTGTCGTAAACGCGCGGGTGATTGCAGATTTGTTTTAGGGAAGTAAGAAGATAAAAAATGAGGGAAGATCTCTCTTTCGCGTCCGCTTCCTTAGATTTTTTTATCGACTGCGCGACGACAGTTTCGTATAACGCAGCCTGCTCTTTTTCCATAGCCGCGTATTCGTTTGTAATAATTTTTTCCGGCAAGTCCTTGATGATGTTTTTATCTGTTTTTAGCCTGCGCAAAAGAAACGGAGACGTGATTTTTTGAAGCGCCTGCGCCTGCTCGCTGTTTCGTTTAACTTCGATAGGAACGCGGTATTGTTCCGTAAAAGTTTTCGCGTCTCCCAGATAACCGGGAAGGATAAAGTCAAAAAGAGAGCGCAAATCCTCAAGGCGGTTTTCCACGGGAGTGCCGGAAAGCGCAAGCCTGTACCGTGAGTTTATATTTTTTACAGTGCGTGAAATGCGCGTTTGCGAGTTCTTCATTAAATGAGCTTCGTCAACCAAAAGAAGGCAGAATGTTTTTTTATTTAATTTCTCGCTGTCGCGCACAACAGTTTGATAGGTGGTAAGAAAGACATCCGTTTTTTTGTCAAAGCTGCGGCTGCTTCCGTGATAACGGGAAACTTTTAAAGACGGCGCAAAGCGGCCGAGCTCTTTTTCCCAGTTGTTTAAAAGCGCCGCGGGAGCTACAACAAGGCATCCTGAGTTTTCTTCGACATCTGACAAAAGACCTTCTTCTTTAAGCCGAAGGAGGGCTGCGATTGATTGAATTGTTTTTCCAAGTCCCATGTCGTCCGCAAGGATGCAGCCGAAACCGGAAAGCAGCAGCGAACACACCCAGTTATAACCGCGCACCTGATATGGACGCAAATCGGCGCATAAAGTTTTCGGGATGGAAAAATCATGCTCTTTAAAAATATTGTCGATGGATTTTCGGGCGTTAAACGCAAGCACCGAGTCGCCTGAAAAATGCGCCTTTAGAAAATCATTTGTATCGGGTGTTTTTGATTTTGCTTTTTTTAACAGGCGCGATAATTCTTCCGCCTGCATTTTTACAAAGCCGTCCTTAAAACGAACCATTGCGCGTTTTAATCTGACAAGTTTTTCAAACTCTTTTATTGTAATAATTTCATCGCCGATTGCGATCTGCCATTCAAAGTTCTGCAGAGCGTTTAAATCAAGATATTTTACAAGGGAAGCGCCTTCCGTGTTTCCCTTGATCACAAGGCGCGGTTTTAATTCTTTGGCCAGCGCTTTTGGAAGATTTACGGTCATTCCAAGCCGCGATAAAAGCGAAGAAGCGGAGTCGAGGAATGACGCGAGCCGCGTTTCGGATAACGCTATGTTTTGATTGTTGAAAAGTTCCTTGATCTCCGGAAGATAATTTGAAAGCGCTATGGGCGCGCGCAGTGTTTCCAAATCCCTGCATTTGAAAAGAGGCGTTTTTTTTACGGCGGTGTTTTCTTCCGGCGTATTATCTTCCGTGATTATATCCATGGAAATTGTAAATTTCATCGTGTCAAGGGAATCTTCGGTTTGTTTCGCCGCGTCTTTTATGGTGATCGCGTAACGGAAGGCTGTAAAATCAATATGAAGGACAGAAAGCCAGCGGTCTATCGACATTGGAAGAGAGCGTTTTGAAGGCTGTGAAGTGTCAATAAACATTCCCATAAAAAATAAATTTAAAAGCTGTTTGTATTCACTGTTTCCGGTTTTTCCCAGATCTTCCTTAAAAAGCATAAATCTGTTTCTGACCCATTCGCTTAAAAACGCCGAAGAAAGTATATCGACAACGCTTTTTCCGCTTACTGTCTGCTTTCCTGTTGAATCAACCTGTCTTTTGGTCATGTTTATTTTAAAAACAGGAGGAGATTTTAACATTCCGCACTCCCGCTGTGATATGAGTTTAAGCGTGTTTGAAACAGCGGGCAATGCTTCAAAAGGTCTCCAGATGATTTTCATGGTTTCATCGTCTTCGCAGACAAAAGGAATAAAAGCGCACGAAGAGCAGACAAGGTTTAAAAATTTAAATAGATAAAATAAAAAGTTATAAGACGCTGTTCCGTCATCATCGGAAAACCGGACAAAATAATTAAACGCCTCATATAGCGTATAACGTTTTTTGTTTCCGCTGATATCTTCCGCTGTTAAAACAGGCTCAACGCCAGGAATAAGGCTTGGACACAAGAGCGCCCACTGCGATCTTGAAAAATCATGCTCGGTCTGCGTCAAAGTGTCTTCGCCTGATTCATTTGAATCAGATGATTCCGCAGGTTCCCATTCGGCGGCTGCGGCGCAGCGATGATAAAACTCCGCCGTAACAGATGCGAAGTTTTTGTCGCAAAACGGAGGATCAGGCGGTAAAAGCGATGAGATGAGCTGTCCGCAGTAAGGAATTTCCTCAAAAACCAAAGGTTCGTCAATATAATTCTTTTCACTTTTTTCCATGCTTTCTCTGTTAAACGAAACTTTAAAAGGAGGCGCAATGCTGTGAACAATAGCTTTGCCGAACCGGCTGGACAGATCCATTCCGCGCAGGCGGAATAAAACCTGAGGATTGGCATCAATTTCCCTTGCGATAATGTAATAAAGCGCAGCCATGTGTTTGCATGGATCGCCGTCATCGGGGCAAGTACAGGCTCTTTTCATCTCACGCCAGCGGCGCGGAATAAGATTTATTCCGTCTTTTTTTAATTTTTCAAGGAAGGTTTCAGGCAGCTCGCCTGATGCAATCCGCGCCATGAGAGGCGGATCGTCTTCTATCAATTTATAAACTTTTTCCGCTTCGGCTAAAGGAGGGAAACTTATCGAAACCTTATAAAAAGGTTTATGATTTCCTTCGACTTTTGCAACAGCGCGTCCTTCCAGCAGTTCTAGCGAAAGAACCTTTCCTGCATTCGCATAACGTCTGCCGCGCTCAAGACGCTCGCCCATGCGGTAACTGTCAAGAACATCAATAAACCATCGTCCCCATGGAGTTATGCCGTAAAGATTTTTCATTTCAGGAAAGTCCGTTAATCCTTTAAATAAATAATGTACTAAATTATTATATATTTTATTTTTGGATGTCAATAGAAGGTTGCTGACACATGGCTGCTACACACACAAGTAGGCAACTCAGTAAAAATTTTAAAATTTCTCAAACTTTTTTATTTTTCGGTCATGCAAAACGCGTTGTTCGAACCCATATAGGGTATCTATGGATTTTCCTGTATGGAAAATTCATGGCCGGCGGTAGACTGCTGCCGGATCTTACAGAGGAGGATGTATATGAACAACCTCAATTCTATCTTAATCGAAGGCAATCTGGTGAGAGACCCTCTGCTTCGATCCAC